>Ga0181601_10000071_pt1 | contig 68460 bp, 55 predicted proteins | sample 041ome_8_FD_133020 | JGI IMG/M metagenome (GOLD analysis project Ga0181601, IMG submission 133020) | Coastal salt marsh microbial communities from the Groves Creek Marsh, Skidaway Island, Georgia - 041407BS metaG (megahit assembly) | ecosystem: Environmental > Aquatic > Marine > Intertidal zone... | reverse complement strand
GATGACGATGACGATGACGATGACGACGGCCAGTGCCCGGGATCACAGGGCTAGTGATACGTCGGGCCTTCCTCGATAATTTCGGAGCACAACCCGAAGACGCTGTTAATTAATGACAGATCGTTGGCCATAATTTCTGAAGCAAAAAAAAGCCCTCATCTACAACGGTTGAGGGCTTTTCTCTTGAGGGGCGATCAACGCCCACCAGTGACGTTTAAACCACATTTACTTTGGCGGCATACGGATACCACCATCTAGGCGAATAACCTCTGCGTTCATGTAGGGGTTAGTGATGCAATCGATCACAGAGAACGCGAGCTCTTCAGCGGAGCCCAAGCGCTTGGGGAAAAGCACTGACTTACCCAGGTGTGCTTTAAATGCTTCCGATTCAGGTCCTTCACCGTATATAGGCGTATCGATGAGTCCTGGTGCTACGGTATTCACACGAACACCCACCGCAGCAAGGTCCCGAGCGATTGGGAGCGCCATGCCAACAACACCCGCTTTCGACGCAGAGTAGGCACACTGACCAATCTGCCCGTCGAAAGCGGCTGCCGAGGCGAGGTTCACGATCGCGCCGCGACCGCCATCATCGTCCAGCGGCTCCTGCTTCGCCATTTGCGCAGCCGCGCGGCTGAGCATGTTGAACGTCCCGATGAGGTTCACCTTGATCACAAAGCTGAATTTGTCGAGTGGAAAGGGCTCACCATCGCGGCTGACAGTACGACCCGCGGCGCCGAGGCCCGCTGAGTTCACGCAAGCACGCAGAGGTCCCATTGCAGCCGCTGCAGCAACTGCAGCGTCGGCATCTTCGATGCTGGAGACGTCGCACTTAACGAACTGTCCGCCGATTTCATTGGCGACCTGCGTGCCACGCTCCTCATTGAGATCAGCAATGACGACCTTCGAACCCAGCTCAGCCAATTGGCGTGCACAGGCCTCTCCAATTCCTGAAGCACCGCCTGTGACGATGGAAGAACTACCTTCTAGATTTACTCGCGGCATACCGCTTCTCCTTATTTGAGTGTGTTGTGTTAATCAGTTTGTTGAGTTGTGAGTTCTTTAGCTTATACAAAGATGCTCGGGTCACCGAGCATAAATCGTTATCTAGGCCCTTTGCAGGATTTACTGCTACAGAGACTTACGAAAGCGCTCTGAAATTGCAACGGTCAATCCAATCGAGGTGGGGCATCTCTATTAACCGGACTCTTTCTTCCTTCGCGCCACTGCTCCCTGTACCTCTTTGCCTTTCGCCCTGAAGTACAGACGCCCAGACAGGCGGCATTATTCACGGGGCTACTCACAGCATGGGGCTACTCCAATCAAGGAGCCATTTAAAGTGCCACTTTGGGCGAGGCGCCAAGACCCGCCCCATAAACCACTGCATTGAGCCAGATACGCCCAACGCCACGAGTTGAGCCGCGGAAGTTGGGTTGGCCTGAGAACAGGATGACCTGGCCTTTGCCGACGCTCTCACGTGTAACATAGGCTGAGTTAGCAATCCGCGCGGCAGCTTCGGGCCAAATGAGCCCGCTCATTCGCACAGCGAGTGAATTCCCTGCAGGTACAGTGGACCAGTTAATGGTTTGTGCCTTCTCGACTGCACTGTCCTCGCTCAGGACACCCACACGAACGACCGCTTGTTGACGGCCTTTTGTCATCAGCACAGGTTGATTTTCGTAAAGGAGCGGCAGCATCTCGGGTGTACCAAAGCTCATCCAATGAAGCGTGTCGACGTGTCCTGCGACCATGGCCCCTGAGGGCATGAAGCGCTTCTGCCACGCCTCTCTTCGCTTTAGCTCGTCCGCCGACAAGGCCTTATCACCTTGATCCCATGGGTAGTCGACTGCGCTACTGACGCGATGTGCACTAACGGCCGCCATGTCGAGTTGATCACTTGTAGATAAACGCTCGCGCTGTAAAGCAATGTCGTAGTCCAGCGCACTCTCGAGCGCATCACCAACCGAGCGCACCTGCCCAATGCCACCGTCTTTAGCGATTTGAGCGGCGCTGTTGTCATGAGCAATGAGGGTGCCGCCTTGCTTTACCCAGTCGGTCAGTGCATTAGTCTCGGCGCTACTCATCGGGCGATAGCCGTTTGGCATCACGATGGTGTTATAGCGCCTCAGATCTGCACGCGAGAGGTAGGCTGTGTCGATCTGGCTGTGGCGAATACCGAGGTGAGTGTCGATGGCCCACCAGCTCGAGCCAACGTCATAGCTACTAAAACCCTGCTGACTGAGAATGGCGATTTGCGGGCGTGATAACATTCTGAAATGCGCCCCGCCCCAATCGGGTAGATCGCCAGCTCCATAACCTGAGCCGACAGAGACTACGTCCACATCGAGTGTTTTGGCTTCAGCGCTGACAAGTGCAACCACATCGTCACGCTTTGGGTTATCCATAGCCGTTACAAACACCGTACCGCGCGGCAATGTCTGCTCTGACAGCACCGTGGCCTTGTCGATAATTCTGACGCTGATCCCTTGCTCCATGAGGCGCGCTGCGAAAGCGACAGAGCGATCGTCCTCCCCACTCACTGCCCAAGCAAGTGCGGATTCATCAATAGATTGGGCGGCTTCGTGCGACCTCCAGGGCGACAAGCCTTTGGACAAATGCTGTGGCACGGTGATGGAGGGGAGTCCGTACATCATGCTGAAGTTCCACGCCGTTGTGTCGTACATCAGCGAAGACCCGTCCCTGAGCGTGCGTTGCCGCTCTTCAACTAGGACCGATTTTTTTACGTCTGCGTCGAACTCCAAGATCGCTGCAACTAAGGGGGCGTCGGGTTGTCGATTGGGAACGATAAGGCTGCCCGCCGGGATTTCAACACTCCTTACCTCTTCGCCGAGCTGCGTGGTCGCAGAGGCAACGGTGATCGATTGGTCATTAGTGTATAGCTCGATGCCCTGAGCCTCTAAGCGCTCAACCAACGCCTTCATGCGGCCGTGATTTTCATTGGCTAAGAACACATAGCTACGGTTGCCGAACGTGCCTTTCGCGGAGACGTTATATTTTCGACCATCCCAATAGTCTCGATACATGGCTTGGGAGTGGGTTGCGAGAGATGCTAAGTTCGCCATGGTGCTGACGAACTGGTGGTGCACTGACTCCATGTAGGTCTGAATAGTGCCCTCGGGGCGACGCACACCGTCTTCAGCCATGCGCGATTGTTCGTAAAGGATGTGCATGCTTCCACGGTACTCAGCATAGTTGGAGTATCCGGGATACCAGTTCTCAAACCACTCACCGGTGAAGTACCGCCACGATCGCTCATCGAACGCCGTGCTTTGTTCATCTGAAAAAACGCGCGCCCAGCGTTGTAAATCTTTATCGATATTGGTGTTGAGCGGCTGTCGCGGTGGTCCCATCAGGAACGTACTTTGGGAGCCCATCTCGTGACCATCGATAATAAGTTGTGGACGCCATTGGTTAATCAACGCAACCCTACCCTGGGTCTCGGGTTGGGTAAGGAGGAAAAAGTCGCGGTTGAGGTCGAAAAAGTAATGATTAGTCCGTCCGAATGGCCAATCTCCGGTGTGTAGTAGCGACTGATCATCCACATTGGGCGCCGTGCCACGGTATTGCTCTAATGATTTCGCAAAACGGGCTCGGCCATCGGGGTTCATCATTGGGTCAATGACCACGATCATGTTGTCGAGCATCGACGCCACACCCTCGTCGACACTGGCGATGAGGTGATAAATACTTGCCAGCGCTGCATCAGCACCCGAGGTCTCGTTGCCGTGGATGGAGTAGGCCATCCATGCTACAGCGGGCAACGATTTTATGATGGTACTTGCCTCACTATCACTGACACTTCTTGCGTCAGAGAGACGTGTAATTTGCGCCTTGATGTCATCCAGTCGCGCTAGATTTTCAGGTGAGGAAATGAATACGGCGAAGAGAGGTCTGCCCTCATGGGTTCGCGCATACTCGACGACTCTAAGACGGTCAGATTGCCCCTGCCATGTGGCTATGGCCTTACTGATCTGAGTTGGATCGGCAACGCGTTGGCCTGCTTCAAATCCGAGAAGGGTCTCAGGCTCTGTAATGGTCTCAGTATAGTTCCCGTCTAGAATCTTCCCGCTGTAGCGCAGGTCAGGGTTCGTCGTCGGTTTCATCAGTAAACTCGCCGACGCGCTCTGGGCGATGAGTGTGGTCGCGACAGTGGCGAGTAATAGGTTTCTGAGCGTAAACATGGTTATTCATTTCCTAATGTCGTGGGGACACATAAACTGCCCGCAAGCTGAACTGTCAGCGTGCTACGGTACGCTGGGCGTCGAGTCCTTTATCATGACGTGCTATGCCGGTCTTGAAAATAGCGCTGTTGCCCAATTAACCAGCATGGTACTCAGCGCAGTGTAGTGGCGCAGTGCAGTAGAGAAGCGAGCGACGTAATTAGGAAAAACACATGCGATTATCGGATTGTCATAACTTCACCGACTTTAGACGTCTTGCTAAAAAACGACTGCCCGGACCCATTTTTCACTATATCGACGGTGCAGCGGATGATGAAGTCACGTATCGGCGTAATACCGAGGCCTATGAGTCAGTCGATTTAGTCCCCAATGTTCTTAATGGGGTTGATGCGGTGGATATGTCAGTCGAGGTGATGGGGCAAAAGCTCGATATGCCGCTCTACTGCGCACCCACTGCACTTCAAAGACTCTTTCATCATGATGGTGAGCGTGCTGTGGGAAGGGCGGCTACGAAGTTTGGCACTATGTTCGGTGTGTCGTCGTTGGCGACGGTTACGGTTGAGGAGATTGCAGCACTCGCACCTGGTCCAAAGATGTTCCAGTTTTATTTTCATAAAGATCGTGGGTTAAACGATGCACTTTTAGAACGGGCGCGTGCGGCCAAATTCAACGTCATGGCCCTTACGGTGGACACGATTACCGGAGGTAATCGCGAACGCGACCTACGGACCGGCTTTACCTCGCCGCCAAAGCTGAATCTGCAGTCGGCTTGGAGTTTTGCTACCCATCCTGCTTGGGCATGGAATTTCTTCACGAAGGAAAAATTCGATATGCCACACTTGTCGGGTCACGTTGATCAGGGAACCAATGTCGCTGTCTCGGTTGGCGAGTACTTTTCGAGCATGCTCGACCCGACCATGACATGGAAGGATGCTGAAAAGCTCTGCGCACAATGGAATGGTGAGTTCGCACTCAAAGGCATCATGTCAGTTGAAGATGCTAAACGCGCGGTAGACATTGGTTGTACCGGCATCATGGTGTCTAACCATGGGGGCCGTCAGCTCGATGGGTCGCGCGCACCTTTCGATCAATTGGCCGAAATCTGTGACGCGGTGGGCGACAAAATCGACGTCATCTGCGAGGGCGGTATTCAGCGTGGTACACATGTACTTAAGGCGCTTTCCGTGGGGGCAAAAGCCGTGTCGGGCGGTCGGCTTTATCTATACGCGCTGGCAGCTGCCGGACAGCCCGGCGTTGAACGCGCATTGGGTAATCTTCGTACAGAGATCGAGCGCGATATGCGCCTGATGGGCGTAAAGCATGTCCGAGAGCTTAGTCGGGCTAACTTGCGGTATCGATAACAAAGCGCAGGGTTTTCGGTCGGGTGACGGAGCGTGTCGTGAATGTTTTTGAATTTAATCAGCGTGCTTGGGATCTGCTTGTAGCGTCGGGTAATAGGTGGACGGTTCCCGTCAGCGAAGAAGATATTGCAAAGGCGCGCAAGGGCGATTGGCAGTTAGTACTTACACCATCTTTAGCGGTACCCGACGCTTGGTTTCCAGATCTAGAGGGCTGCCAAGTGCTCTGTCTCGCATCAGGAGGAGGGCAGCAAGGTCCAATCCTTGCAGCCGCGGGGGCGGATGTTACGGTTTTCGATGCTTCTGATAAACAGCTCGCGCAGGATCGCTTAGTGGCTGAGCGAGACGGACTTTCTCTCACTACCGTGCAGGGCGACATGGCGGACCTGTCCTGTTTCGAAGACGAGATCTTTGATTTTATTTTCCACCCCTGTTCTAACTGTTTTGCGCAGTCGATAAGACCCGTCTGGGAGGAGGCATATCGCGTATTGCGCCCGGGTGGTTCGATTGTCAGTGGCTTTGTTAAGCCTATTCATGGGCTGTTTGACCCTGAACTCCTTGAGCAGGGGATTTTTAAGCTGAAGTTCCCGATGCCACATTCGGATCTGAACGTGAGTGAGGCCGATCGTGTCGAATGGTTCGGTGCCGATGCACCGATTGAATTTGTGCATTCGCTTGACGATCAGTTGGGAGGGCAGCTCGATGCGGGCTTCTTTATTGCGGGCTTTTATGAGGATGATTGGGGTGGTGAAGAGGCCATTGATCGGTTCATAAAGAGTTTCATTGCCGTTCGCTCTATAAAGCCTGCAGCCTAATCTTTGTTCTTTTACCACTCTCCCTAAAGCGGGGACTTGTTAGGTCACAACCGTACTGCAGGTATCCCTTGATCAAGCCGGTCTCTAAACCATTGCTAACCCTTGTTACCCGCCATTAGGGTTCAATGACTGGTACTAGCTATAAGCAAATCGATCAGTGGCCGCGACTAGGGCGCTCGCGTTTGCTGGGTCAAAGGCGGAGTGACCTGCATTTTGAACCATGGTAAGCGTCGCCTCGGGCCAAGCCTGGTGTAGCTCCCACGCGGTCGTTGGTGGGCACACCACGTCGTAGCGTCCCTGAACAATTTCTGTAGGGATATGGCGGATAGTATCGATGTTATCGAGCAGCTGATTCGGTGTCCCAAGGAAGCCGCCGTTTACAAAGTAGTGGCACTCGATGCGGGCCATAGCCAATGCGGCCTCGGGTTCATCCAGTTTTTCCATGAAGTCTCTGTTTTGATGAAGAAAACTGGTTGAGGCTTCCCAGACCGACCAGGCGCGTGCCGCCGCCAAACGTACCGCTTCGTCATTGCTGGTTAGGCGCTTGTGGAAAGCGCTTACAAGATCCGAGCGTTCTTCCTCGGGGATTGGAGCTAAGTAGTTCTGCCAGGTATCGGGGTACATGGCACTCGCACCCTCCTGATAGAACCATCGGATTTCCTGAGGCCTCAGTAGGAAAATGCCCCGTAACACGAGTTCGGTCACGCGATCCGGGTGTGTCTGCGCGTAGGCGAGGCTGAGTGTGCTCCCCCAAGAACCACCAAAGACGAGCCAGCGGTCGATACCAAGGTGCTCGCGCAATTGCTCCATATCGGCAACCAAGTCCCAGGTTGTATTGGCTTCGAGTGATGCGTGAGGGGTTGAACGACCGCAGCCACGTTGGTCGAATAGAATGATGCGATAGCGCTCAGGGTCGAAGAATTGTCGCGCCGCTGGCGATGAGCCTCCACCGGGACCGCCGTGAACAAAAATACAGGGCTTACCGTCGGGGTTACCCGATTCCTCGAAATAGACGTTGTGACCATCGCCGACATCTAGCCAGTCGTGATGGGAGGGTTCAAGAGGGGGGTAGAGCGCACGCATTATCGGGACTCCTATTATGTTGGCGAAAGTGTACTGCTCTTGTGACCATGTAATCGACAGATTTTGAGGCCATTCCTACCTATGGTGTTGTTTTTTTTGATTTACACCTGCGGGTGGGAGTATCTTTTCTGGCCTCGAATTGACGAGGCTTTTGTACGCTTACTCAAGTTTCGTCTCACTCTTGCTTTACCAAGGAATAAAAATGAATCGTATTGATCTGTGGAAGTTGCTGTTACTGGTTCTGCCTCTATCAGTAACACTATCTGTAAAAACACTCGCCGAAGACGCCCCTGACACCCCTGCGCCTGCTACTGAGGAAGTCGCAGAAGAGGCGCCAGACAGTGACCCAGACGAAGATAAGGAATCTGCTGAGGGCGACGGAGAAGCAGAGGAAGAGGAAAAACCTAAGACCATCGCCGAGCTCACTGAGGAGATGGATCGAATCGACGGTTTGTTTACCATGTTCCGCGATCCCAAGACGGGTGCTACCAAAATGTTGCTCCAAGGGGATCAGCTCGAGAACGAGTTTATTTACTTTAAGCACACTATGAATGGCGTCACCGATGCGGGTGCTTTCACCGGCTCATATGGTGATCAGTATATTTTCACCATCGAGCGTCGCTTCGACAAATTGCAGTTTATCCGTCAAAACACCGCCTATTACTTCGACCCAGAAAATGCGATTTCTCGTGCCTCGGAAGCGAATATTTCACGAGCCGTTCTTGCGGTCACGGGTATTGTTGCTGAAGACGAGGAAACAGGCGAAGTGCTGATCGATTCGGATTCACTGTTCCTGTCTGAGGCCTTTGCCAATGTGACCTACTCGCGTGGAGACGACGATTCGGGTGACCGCTTTAAGCTGGGCGGTCTGGATGCGGAAAAGAGTCAGATTCTTGAGCTTCGCAATTACCCTGAAAACACGGCTGTCGAAGTTGAGTACGTATTCAACAATCCGAAGCCCAAGAACGGTGGCAGCGATGCGGTAACCGATGCGCGAAATGTATCAATCACTGTTCGTCACACATGGATCGAGGTCCCCGAGAACGATTATCAGCCACGTTTTGCTGATGCACGCCTTGGCTCATTTAACGTTGAGGTTACGGATCTTACGTCCTCGGATTCCGCGCCATATCGCGACTTGCTTGAACGTTGGCATCTCGTAAAAAAAGACCCGACTGCAGAGATTTCTGACCCTGTTGAACCCATCACATGGTGGATCGAGAACACCACGCCGGTTGAATGGCGCGATCTAATTATGGGCGCCGCGTTGGAATGGAATAAGGCGTTTGAGCACGCAGGTTTCAGCAACGCAATGGTGGTTAAAGTGCAGCCTGACGATGCTGACTGGGATGCAGGCGACATTCGTTACAACGTGCTGCGTTGGACCTCTTCACCACGTCCTCCGTTTGGCGGTTATGGCCCAAGTTTCTCTAATCCACGCACAGGTCAATTACTCGGTGCCGACATCATGCTTGAGTATTCCTTCCTCAACCGCTCAAAGCTGACGCGCGAGCTGATTCAGGGTGAGGCTTTGGAGCCTATGATGCTGGGTGGTCACGATTCGCGCCTTTGCTCGGTGGGACATGCAATCGCCGAGGGTGGGCTCATGGCTGATATTGCGATCCAAATGGATGGTGGTGATGCGGAAGTCGAAGAGCAGCTCAAACGCGACCGCATGTATTACCTCATTCTGCACGAGCTCGGCCATACGCTGGGTATGAACCACAACATGAAAGCCACACAGTTGCTTACGCCAGAGCAGCTTGAGGATCCTGCAGTACTCGAGTCAGGCATCATTTCTGGTTCGGTCATGGACTACCCCGCAGTGAACTACGCGGCAGATCGCGATGATCAAACCTTGTTCTATACCATCGCGCCGGGCCCCTACGATGATTGGTACATCGAGTACGCCTATTCGCCCGGTTTGGCTGACCCTGAGGCAGAGGCGGAACGACTCGAGGCAATTGCTGCACGGTCAACAGAGCATGCCTTGGCGTTTGGTAATGATGCTGACGATATGCGAAGTCCGGGCCGGGGCCTCGACCCGCGCGTCAATATTTATGACAACAGCTCTGACTCGATTGCTTACGCGTCGAACCAAATGAAGCTTATGCACGATACCCTTAACAAGACGGCTGAGTGGACTCCAGATGAAGGTGATTCCTATGAAGATGTTGTCGACGGTGTTGCCTTGCTTGTGCGTCTTTGGGGCACCAACGCAGGTGTTATTTCGCGCTGGATCGGCGGTGTCTATGTTGACCGTGCGGTGGTAGGACAAGAGGGTGCTACAGAGCCGTTTAGACCGGTTGAGCGCGAGCGACAGAAAGCGGCAATGGCAGCGTTAGCCGATCAGCTTTTCGGTCCAGAAGCCTTTGAGGTCGATGGTGCACTGTGGCGCCAAGCCGCACCCGAGCGTCGTGGGTTCAGCCACGGTGGTCAAACAGAAGACCCTAAGGTCCACCGTGCGGTGTTGTCGGCACAGAAACGTGTCTTTGATCATCTGCTAAACCCCACTGTCTTGAAGCGAATCACAGATACCGAGCTCTATGGAAACGAGTATCCATTGGTAGAAGTGTTCGAGGATCTTACGGATGCGGTATTTGCTGCGGATGCACGCGGTAGTGTTAACAGCTTCCGTCGTAACTTACAGGTCGAGTATGTTGATCGCCTGGCCATGATGGCGAGTGAGGAAGGTGCATCGAAGTATCACAGCACCGCGCAAGCACTGGCGGTTTTGACTTTGTCTGAGCTACGAGAGCAGTTAGCTAATAAGCGCCGCGGCGATCGTGTTTCCCAGGCGCATGCCAAGTTATTGGTTATGAATATCGATCGCGCGTTAGACGACGATTGATAAAGCATGGGTCGGGAGTCCCCGAGGGCTCCCGACTAGAATTCGCGACCAATGACGTAAAAGTCGTAGGTTGGGTTAAATCCCGACTGCTTTCCCACACCCACGATAGCGCTGTCGGCGAGCCATCCTAAAGAAGTGTCACCGGTCTCTAGCCGAGCAATAACGGTGAGTGAATAGCTTTCCGGGGGAAGTTCTGCGCCTGAGGCCAACAACTTCATCGCTTCGGCGCTGGCGACAAACTGTCCCGAGTAGCTCAGGTACATTGGGCTACCTTCATCGGTTTTTAAGCTCAGACGCACGTCTATTTTCATCACGCCGTCAGCGCGAAATAGCACCCAGTCCGCACCGCCCGGCACGACATCGCCACGCAGCAATTCCCCGTCAAAGCGTCCACCTCTAATCGGTGCGACGGTCCGTCGTCCATTAGGTGTGGCGCCCACGGAAAACGAATTGGCCGAGTCGACGTCTAGTGTGCGTGTCATTACATGTTTGTAGGGGAGTAAAGGGCTGTTCATAAACGTCAATCCACTTTCATATACGCATCAAGTGTGTTGGGTTGAGGCGATGGTTGCAGCGCGCACCGATGATTCATTGAAGCAGGTTGTTGCAGAAACTGATTTGTCGTCCCTGCGAGCCATGCGCCTGCTGGGCTATGAAGCCAGTCAAGTCACGCAAGGCATTAGCGGCGAGAAGTGTTCGCGCGTGGAGGACCTTGTTGAACTGACGGTATATCTTTTGCGAGGGCTCGTCCTACAGCAGGGCGTTCATTATGACCTCACAGAAAAGCGCCGGTTGTTCGAGCTATGGCTGAGCCTCGTTCGTGAGTGGCTGTGAGGTGCGCTCACAAACCCTGAAAACTCTGAGCATTAGGCAACTGTGCCATTGAGAGTGATAACTAGACGTTCCCCCGTTAAATTACAAAGTGACGCCGCGAAGTGGTTCTGGTTCACGCGGGCGGCAAGGAAAGCGGGTAATATCCAGCCGCATCGCGATCGATGTTTTTTTGGTATGGGAGTTCCGATGGCTAATCCAATTCTCGAAGTCATTTCCCGAAAGGGATGGTGTGTTACCGATGGTGCAACGGGTTCTAACTTTTTCGGTCGTGGGCTTGAGGCGGGCTATCCGCCAGAGCTTTGGTGTGTCGAGCGCCCCGACGAGGTGCTTTGGCTTCACAGGGAGTTTCTAAAGGCCGGCGCGGACGTGATTCTAACGAACAGTTTTGGTGCCAACGCGCCGCGGCTAAAGCTCCACAAAAGCGAGCACCGTGTTGGCGAGATCAACAAGGCTGCCGCTCAACTGGCGTGCCAAGCGGTCGCAGTGCAGGCGGAGATCGACGGGAATGAAGCAGTCGTTGCTGGATCTATGGGACCTACGGGTGAGCTATTCGCCCCCATGGGTGAGCTAACGCACGAGTCTACGGTCGCTTTTTTTGCGGAGCAGGCAGAGGCTCTCGCCGAAGGTGGAGCCGATGTGCTTTGGATTGAGACCATGTCGTCAACGGAGGAGGTTGCTGCAGCTGCTGAGGCTGCTAAGAAAACCGGTTTGCCCGTCGCGGCAACGCTCACATTCGACACAGCGCGCCGATCCATGATGGGTGTCACCCCAACTCAATACGCAGCGTTTGCCAAAGAAATCGGGTTAGACCTGATCGGCTCTAACTGCGGTATTGGTCCAGCTGAGCTGATGGATTCCACGACTGAGTTACTCCGTGCGGATTCAGGCTTACCCGTTATCGCCAAGGGTAACTGCGGTATTCCTCAGTATGTCGACGGTGAAATTCATTTCCATGGTAGTCCCGAGTTAATGGCGAACTATGCGCTGCACGCGCGAGACGCGGGTGCGACGGTTATCGGCGGATGTTGCGGTACCACTCCTGAACATTTGGCCGCGATGGTTGAAGCATTGAATTCAACATCCCCAAGAGCGTTTGATCCTGTGGTAATGGCAGAGCAACTGGGTAAACCATGGCCGGATTTGTCGACTCGCGGTTCTGAAGGCGGTGGATGCCGGTCTCGTCGGCGTCCGGGTTGAGTTCGGCTTTGGGTATCAGATAGCCTCGAAACGATTTTCTTCGCGGTTTTTTCGTACGCGACTGGCCTCAAAAACCTGACCGCTCATGGCAATGTAAACGCCCGGTTTGGCTGTTTGCACGGCTGCCACGGCCATACCCAAATTGAACACCGCGTCAGTGGTTCTAAAACGGGCGGGCGTCAACGCACCTGTGAGGACAATTGTTTTTCCGGGAATACCCTCGAGCGCCTTCGCAGTCTCAGGCATGGTGTCAGTACCGTGGGTAATAACGAATTGCGTGTTTGAATCGTTCTGGATATGAGATCGAATGCTCTCGCGATCCGTTCCCGTCATTTCGATGCTGTCTTTCTTCATGAGTGCGACGACGTCGTAGTCAAAGTCCACTAGGGCATCGGTCAAGATCGCTGTGGCGATTGAGTCGCCCACTTCAAATTGGCTCAGCGCATCGAAGTAAATCTTATCGATCGTACCGCCCGTTGAGATGAATTGAATCTTCATTTTCTTATCGATGTCCCGATGAATTTCTTAAGGCCGACTTCCGACTTCCGACGTGGCCGGCTCGTTTTAATGGTGTTGAGAAAAAGCCGCTCGAAGGTTCGCTCTGCTTCCGAGGGTGTTCTCTGAACGCTTCCCCGCAATCTCATTTGGTTCAGTGGCTTCGGTGCTTAACCACCAAAAGCAAATTAACGCCTTGCTCTTCATTATAACCCTGCTATCAACGCCTCGGTTTCTCCCCATGTGCGCTCTGCAATTTCTGAATCAATAGCCCATTGTCGAACGCCGGTGAAGGCGTTGCTGTCGTCGGGGACAACTTCAGAGATATTACAGTCCTCGCAGTACACGCCGCCCATGCGGTCGAGAGACGTTGCCGTGGCCGCCCAGAGCGATGTGGCACAGCCCTGACTTGTTGTCTTAAAGAGCTTTTCAGCGACCGCTGATGGGTTTCCATCGGCATCCGTCCAGCCAAATTCAGCCATCTCCGCGTTGCCAAGATGACGTTGTAGCGGTGTGAAGATGCCGCCCGGATGCACAGAAAACGCGCGTATCCCGTTGGCTCTCTCGCGGCGATCCAACTCGACTGCCATCAGCGATTGCGCAGACTTCGCCTGTCCGTAAGCTTGCCATTTGTCATACTCGCGCTGTTGATAGTTCATGTCATCAAAGCGGACAGGACTCATGCGGTGGGCGATCGAAGACAGGGTGATCAGGCGTGCGTTGTTTGCGCGACGTAGGGACGGAAGCAATGTTTGCAGCAGCGCAAAATGGCCTACGTGATTAACTCCCAGTTGCCACTCTAATCCCTGCAGGGTGCGCCCAAGCGGACAGGCCATGACACCTGCGTTGAGGATGGCGAGGTCGATCTTCACATGGTGGTCAGCGAAGGCCTCACCAAACCGAGTTACGCTGGGTAAGTCAGCTAAATCCATAAATCCGATCTGCTCCGCAGGAATAATACCTTCGAGGGTTTTGACTGCGCGATCAACATCTCGCGAGGGAACAAAAACGTTGGCACCTGCCGCGGTCAGCGCCCTCACGGTCTCGATACCAATGCCAGAGTATCCTCCGGTTACGAGTGCTACTTTCCCTGAGAGGTCTAGGCCTGCGATGACCTCACTCGACTCGGGTTTACTGCTAAAACCGGTTTCGATGGGTTGTTGCTGTTTTGAAATGCTCATAGGACACCTAATCATTTATGCCCAGTAAACTGCGAGGGCCTGTAATAGCGAGGTTTGTTAACGCTTCTCAGCAGCACATCTGGTGCCTCGTGTGTTTCTCGTCACCTCATAAATAGCGACGGCCATGGCTGCTCTGTTATAAGAGTTAGTATGTGAGAAAAATAAGGGTAAGCGCATGTCTTTGGAAACACTATTTAGTCTTTGTAGTGGTTTAGCGATGCTCGGATGGTTGGGATTGGTACTCACACCAAAATCAGACCTCACGCGTCGCTTGTATCCCTCAGTCGCGGCGCCAGTCATGCTTGGAATGGTTTATCTCTATTTGATGATTAGCTTTCAGGGTGAAGCGCCCGATGAAGGTGGTTTTGGCACCTTAGCGGAGGTCAAGGCGCTCTTTAGTATCGATGCCCTCTTGCTCGCGGGATGGATTCACTACTTGGCGTTTGATCTTTTTATTGGAGCTTGGATTCTGAGAGATAGCCAGGATCATCAGATAAACCACTTTCTGATTTTGCCCTGCCTATTCTTTACGCTAATGGCGGGCCCATTTGGCTTACTCTTGTACCTTGGCCTGCGCGCAGTCAAAGGTCAGCGCATTACATCCAGTTGAATGCGCCGTAGCCTGTATTCACAGCGAGAAATGTGAAGAGCGCGACGTTGCGCCGGTTTTTCCTAAGGTAGGCCCCCGCAATCGCAATCGAATAACCAACGCACCAGAGCGCAAACGAGAGAACCGGGTCTAGCCACTTAGTCGTCATTCCCACGCCAGAAACTACCGTGATAACGAGGGTAATATTTTCCAAGAGCGCTGCGCGAGCGTTGCGTGCCTCAGACATAGTTTAATGCTCCGGAGCTGAGATTTTTGTAATTAAGCTAATGCTGCTCAGTCGCTTTTCAGGTTCTCTGCGATGGCGTCGAGGAAGCCATGCATATCGACGACTCGCTCGTTCTCGGGTGTCGTCGTCTTACCTTTTAAGTCCCCGGTGATCGTACCCTGTGCAACTGTCTCGATCAGAGCAGCTTTCAAGCGCTTAGCGTAGTCACTCAGCGCTACATTATCTTCTCGGATGGCAAGTTCTTCTAAGGCGCTCGCAACCGCAAAAATCAGTGCAGACGAGTTGAAATTAGCCTCTTTACCATCGGTCTCAAGGTAGCGAAGGTAGAGATCGTGCGCCGTGCCGTGAGGAGCCTCGAATAGTTTGGTACCGTCTTTGCTGATAATCACTGAGCTTGCTGTTGCTAGACTTCCTCCCAGTGCTGCAGAGATATCAGAGAAGATATCGCCATCGAGGTTTTGGGCTGGGTAAAGCCCCCAGCGAGGTGGATCACAGATCATCTTACTGAGCTGACGAGATGGACGCATGATCATGAAAGAGGGGGGTGGCGTATCGAGCGCTGCCAACTCCTTTCGAATTTCTAAGATAATCGAGCTGTAAACTTCATCATAGTTAACGAACTCGCGCTTCAAGCCGAAATAGACTTCTTTCTTGTTGAGCGCCGCATCGTGGAAGACCTGGCTGACCCAGTCTTTGATTGCCTCACGGTCGTTCGACATAAATAGGATAGGGTCGCCCTCGTCCACATAGCGAGCGTGCTTTTCTTCGCCATCAACGATCACCTTGATCACGCCTTTCTCGGGCGCGGGCGCGTTGTAGCTGCCGTACTGATCGCCGCCGCCGGCGCTCATTCTTGATATGGATACGTGCGCTTTGCGCTCCGGTAGGCCGTAGCGCTTGAGCTGCTGAACGAGTTTGAACAGTTTCATCCCGCTGACATTATCAGGGATACCCCATAGAGCTCGCTCGGGTGGATTCGAGACGATGCGCGCTGCCTGCGCGTCAATCAGTTCGTAGTGATAAGTTAGGCCGGCCTCCGCAACCTTTGCCTTGTAGTCTTGCTCGAAAATCGCTTCGATCGCTGTGCGCATAACGCCGTCGTAGCCCGAGACTACGGTGTCTTTGAGTCCGAGGTAGATGTCACGCTTTTCGTCGATCGCACGCTGGAAGAAACGATGTGCCCAAGCCTTCACCTCATCGAGGTCGTTCGTCGCTAGCATCCAGGGATCGCCCTTATTGAGCGAGCGTCGATGTAGCTCCACAGGGTCGCCGCTTGACCCTACGAACATGACCTTAGCCACTCCCGTTGCATTGGAGAGCTCGCTATAGCTGAAGTCCAAGCCGCCGGTCTCCATTGTGTCGACCTCGATGTCTCGATCGATCCAATCGGGACGAACACTTTTCAGATTTTTAAACTCGATGTCCTCACGTGTGATGTTGCCGCTGATGCCTTTACGGATGGCACCATTAGGTGACTTTGTGGCGAGAGGGTCGAGCTCAGATTCTTTGATGTCAGGGTATTTGGCCAGAAGGTCATCAAGCTGTGCACGGTTAACGGTCATACCGGCGTTTTTGATGCCAACACCATGCTCCTTCAGTGCGGCGATGGCGGCGTGAATCACCTTTCCATTACTGGTAAAACGCTTGGGTGCAGATAGATCGATTTCGACAAGATTGATATCGAGTGGCAGCGAGACAAAGCGCGCCAGAATTTCGTTGAAGGCAACTTGTGCCATCTCGTCACCATGCAGAACAACGAGTGGCTTCTCGACCTTGATTTTTTCGCCCACAGCGAACCCCCTGATAAAAAATATGATGGCTATTCTCGCCAGTTTTTATGCGGCCGCAGGGTATCTGAGATGCCTCGTAAACCCTAGGTTACTTTTCCACAGTTCGCTGGTTTTACGATGAGTGAGGGCTCCTCACGGTAAGGCGGATTCTGCTTCACACTATTCGTGGGCTTGATGCTTACTCGGGCTTCTTGAACAACAACGTAAAGCGATCGGTATTTCCTGTTACCGAGCGACGTCCTACTTCGTAGACAAGCTCATCATCGTAGCGGTAGTGCAGGTCAGAGAAGTCGACGAATTCGAAGCCTGCCGCTTCGATCTCCTTGATCATCAGAACCGGGTCCATGCGCCGCCAGTTTTCAGAATTATCCAACTGCATGTGTCGACGGGTATGGTCAACAACACCGTAGAGGCCACCGCTCTTCAGCACCCGGAAGGCTTCCGCATTAAGCTGCGCACGAGAGCTTTCGGTAAAGTTGTGGAGGTTGCGGAAGGTCAGCACCATGTCGACGTCAGAAGTATCGATAGCTAAATCTTCAATCACGAATCTTCGCCCACCTTCGTCGCGCGCCATTTTGCTCATGCTAATAGAGACGACATCAACGTTCTTAAGCTCTCCGGCCTCCACCATTGCTTTTACTCGATCTGTGCCGATAGCAACCTGTAAGTTTCCAGACTCAGCAAGAACGGGAGCCAGAATTTTTGTGTACCAACCACCACCCGGAACAAGCTCGAGAACCTTCATGTCGTCCTTCAAGCCAAAAAAACCAAGCGTTTGTAGAGGCTTTCGATTAGCGTCGCGCGCCATATCCGCACTGCCTCTACTCTCGTCGGCGATAGCGGCTTTCAATTTTTCAGAGGTATCTGCTGCAACATGCACCCCAGAGAGCGCAGTGATGAGGAATACGGTAAGTGTGAGCGTAAATCGAGCTTTCACAGTTTTGTTCTCTTTCAAATTTAAGTCCTAGTTAAATGAATCGGCCTTTTAGTATCAGCGACGCTGCGGGAGTTAGCGAGGTTCTCGAAGAAGGTCGCCAAAGAAAATACCGTTTACGAGTAAGCGCTGTGTTCCCCACCAGAATGCTCGAAAGGTTGGACTATCCAGGCTGAGAACAACGGCCCCGTCACCTCGCTCATCTACCACCAAGCCCGCTGAATTAGCAACGAGCGCCCGGTTCTCGTCGGACATGTAGCCCGATAACAGGGGCGAATCGGTGTAAACAACGGGTGACGAGTAAGCATTCGATGATGGGTTCATGAACCGATTTGTAGTCCTGAATACCGCGAGCTCATTAGACGAATAGCCGTAGCCTAGTGGGTGCGAGGTATCGAGATCTCCCTGCAAGATGGCTCCGCGTACCAGTGTAAACGCGTACTCGTCAGCAGCTGTCGAAAATGGTTTGCGCTCGGGTAGTAAGCCGCCTTGAGTATCAGCGCTCGCGCTCTTTTTCTTTGCGTTCTTCAGATCAGCCGCTTGTTGCTGCGAAGGTGACATCCGCCATGTCGCCTCGGTCAGCTTTTGATCTGCCGCCCACGCAACGGTGGATGCGCCCTGCAGCCACAAGACGCCACCACCTTTAACGAAGGTATCTAACTGTTCTGTGGCACCCGTAACCCGCAGAGGTGTCGTCATGATGACATGCGTGTAGTTGTCGAGATCGACGCCTCTTAAGTTGTGGCTATCCACCATGGTGATCGGCATATCAACGCGCGTATCGAGCAAATGCCAGATTTCGCCGGTGCCGTAGGCAGACGTGCCCGGGCCCGTAACCATGAGCACCTTTGGTAGCGTGAGCACATCAAATGCCCTACTGCCTAAATCGATACCCTCAGGGGTGTAGCTACTTGCCGCAGGATGGATGTTCAAGCCTTTCGAATGTGCCTCGGTGAGCAATGCCATGGCTGCCTCGGGGATGGACTCTTGTAGCCTCGGCGCAACAAATAAGGTACCGAAACCAAATTCGACCGCGCCTTTGCTCGTGGTCAGGGCTGTAAATGGCGCATTGGCTACGCGCACGTTTGCACCTGCTTCGAGGAGGTCGTAGAGCAATGCGGGGCTTGCTGAATCACGCCAGTCGATAAGGTAACCGACTGAGGACCGCCCAAGTTGAATTGTCCCCTCCGATGGTGAAACCATGGGTTGGGTCTTAGCGTTCTTCACGGGTTCGCGTGTATGTGAGAGATTGAAGGCCCAAGGAAGTGTCCAAGTGGAAACGTCGTAGAACACGTTCTCTTCAAATTCGAGCTGCTCGCGCCATAGGGTTTCCAGATAGGTGGCCTGTGGCTGATCTAGTGAAATGGCAATCGCTTCGCCCGCTTTGAACGTTTTACCCTCTGCGGTGATATCACTGGCCAGGACCTCGACCTCGAGTTGGTGCCCGCGCAAGATGCGTACAAACTCAGCTAAGCGCGTGGGGTCACCGTCGGCGCTGGCGAGATAGTGTCCGCGCTTCCGCTTTTGCTGGGTGTAGAAGTTTCGCTGATAGTTCAACAGCTCATCTTTCAATGCGGATGTGGCTTTGATCGAGGACAGTGACGCTCTGAACTGATTCGAGACGCTGAAGGGGAAGGTAAGTTTTCCGTTAACCGTGTCTTGCCCAGCGCCGCGCGAGGAAGGTTGCTCAAATAAAATACCCACCGTGCCGAACAGGTCCGGGTAGGTAGAGCCTTTACCCATAAAGAAGTCGTCGTAGCCTTCCTCGGTGAAGAATCGGATTCCTTCAGCGTCGAAGGCTTGCGCGTGGTACTCGCCAATTTTGGCCGTGAGAACCTGATTGATATCGGGCGTTAGGGGGTTGGTACGTTCGGGCTTTCCGGGCATGAAAAAGAAGTTGCTGTTACTTCCCTGTTCGTGGAAATCGAGTTGCACGTTGGGCTTCCATTCGTGGAACAGACTCAGTCGTCCTCGACTCTCCGGATGCTGATGTGGCAACCAGTCGCGGTTGAGGTCAAACCAGTAGTAGTTGGTGCGGCCATTGGGGACCGACTGTGCGTGCTCCCGGTCATTGGCATCGAAGCTTGGGTTCATTCCTCGATGCGCATTACTCCAGTAGGCAAAACGATCGAGGCCGTCGGGGTTGAGCATGGGGTTGAAAATAATGACGACGTTCTCGAGTTGCTTCAGTAGCTCATCATCTTGTGCGGCGTTGAGGTAGTAGGCGACCAACGGGGTTGAGTTGGCACCGCTGGGCTCATTGCCGTGGATGCTATACATCATGTGGAGTACGGCGGGTTGCGCACTGAGATCAATTTCGGAGTCAGGGTCGATGATGGCTGCTCGAGTGGCTTTGATCTCATCGAGACGGGCAAGATTTTCAGGAGTTGATATGGCATAGCTCACGAGGGGTCTGCCACCGTATGTACGCGCATGCTCTCCAAGCGCCACCATTCTGGGTGACGCCTCCGCCAATGCGTCAAGGTAGTTCACAATCTCGTAGTGATACCAATGTCGTTCTCCTACTTGCACATTAGTGATGTCCTTAGGTGCAGGAATCGACCCATTGAGTCTGGGTGGTTCATCGAAGATGTCGCTGAGCGTCAGGCTTTGCCCGAACGAAGGTGCAGTGATCAAAAGGACAAAAGGAAGTAATAGGTATTTCATGAGTCGTCTCGGTATTGGCATCCCACGATAATAACGAGTTTATTGATTATGGCGAGCTTGTCATTGCGTTGTCTTCCTAATGAGTAGCGGGTGGCTGAGTGTCGTATCCGTGCACTGTCAACGGTGACAAGAAACCATCACGGGCGCCGGGTGCTCACCTTTAGCGCGCCGATACACCGGTTTCTGGAATGCGAATTACTGAAGCCGATGGAGCGCAGGTTCGAGGCTGTTCTTTGGCTCTTTCAAGGCTCTCAGATATTCGTTACTCTCGATCAACAGAAGGCTCTTAAAAAATAAAAAGAATGGCGGAGCTAATCCATCGGGCGTTCTGTCAAGCGCCCGACCGGGAGTAATTTATGTCTAGCTCGAGAGAAGTCAGCATCGGCCGCAAGGTTGCCTATGGGTTTGGCTCGGTGGCCTTTGGCGTTAAAAGCAACGGCTTCGATTACTTCTTCCTTATTTTTTATAGCCAGGTTATGGGGGTGAGTGCTTACTTAGTCAGTCTTGCGCTGATGATTGCTCTCGTTGTAGACGCCTTGAGCGACCCACTCATTGGCTACTTATCCGATAACACTCGGTCCCGGTGGGGGCGACGACATCCGTTCATGTATGCTGCGGCTATACCCGCTTCCGTCGCTTACTACTTTGTCTGGAATCCACCAGTGGGACTCGAAGGTGATGCGCTCTTTCCCTACATCGTGACAATTGCTGTCTTGGTGAGGACTCTCATAACTGTTTACGAAATTCCCAGTTCCTCGCTGGTTGCGGAAATGTCAGATGACTACGACGAGCGCACCAGCATGTTGAGTTACCGATATTTCTTTGGGTGGACGGGCGGTACGCTGATGGGTGCCTTTGCGACCATTTTTATCTTAGTGCCGACGGCAACGATTAGTAACGGCATGTTCAATGTAGAGGGACATGGTCAGGTTGGTGCCATCGCCTCAGCGGTCATTTTTCTTGCGATCATGATTTCAGCGCTCGGGACGCATAAGATGATCCCTGAGTTAAAACCGCCGCCACCAGCGCGACAAATGAGCATAGGTCTTATCTATCGAGAGGTCTTTGAGACACTCGCCAGTCGCTCATTTTTGGCGCTTTTCTTAGCAGCGCTTTTTGGTGCCGTTGCTTCCGGTGTTTCCACAACACTGAGTTTTTATTTCTCTACTTTTTTTTGGGGCTTCTCTACCGAACAGATCGGTCTGATGTCACTCAGTGTCGTAATTTCAGCCGTAATGGCCTTTATTATCTCCCCCGTGATTTCAAAGAAACTCGGCAAAAAACGAGGCGCAATCACAATTGGATTAATGGCCTTCACTGTGGCACCTGCGCCTATTTTTCTAAGGCTACTGGGACTGATGCCGGAAAACGGTGACCCCGCTTTATTCCCGCTGGTACTGAGTATCATCGTGGTCGACGTCGCCCTTATCATTGCTTACCAAACGCTCTCTTCGTCGATGATTGCTGACTTGGTAGAGGAGGCGGAAATCAAAACACAGCGGCGTAACGAGGGCGTGTTTTTTGCCTCCGTCACCTTTGTTCGAAAAGTCACGCAGGGCATTGGTGCGGCCGTAGCGGGCGTACTGCTGACAATCAGTCAGTTTCCTGTGGGCGCCACTCCCGATCAGGTGCCCGAACCTGTGCTCAACACGTTTGGGTGGCTCTATGTACCCACTATTTTCGGATTATGGATGATCATGATTGCCTGTCTATCGCTCTATTCCGTTGATCGAAAAAAGCACGAGGCGAACTTGGAAACTCTGGCGCAACGATCCTAGCCAAAGATTACTACTTCGCGCGCTGGCAGGCTGTTTGAACATATATTTGTCGTATCGGGAGGGATGCTGGCCAAGCACCGAGCATCCTTCTATATCAAGGCGATATCGTCCGTAGCTCTAGCTTGTTGGGGCGCTTCGGTTGAGGAAAACATATCAAGACGTCGGCGCTTGCTAACTACCTTCTAGGGAGTAGCCCCGTCTGACTCGAGGTCGACAGCAATTGCCCCTCCTGAGTGAATTGGTGGGTAACACCCATTGCGACGCCTGCTCGGAACCCTGACATCTGCGTGACGGATAGGATCCAGTCAGTGGGTTCGACAGAGAATACACGGAGTGTGTTATCGAGGCTCATACCCCCTCGCGTGTCTTCGTGTGCCCCCAGCATGAAGTCGGAGGTCAACGCCAACAGGCCTGCGGTTATGGGCATGTGCTTCACTGGTCTGATCCACATGTATTCAAGCCCCGCCTCCGCATCTTCGAGCGCCGTCCGTCGATCGAACTCATAGATCAAATTGCCAGTGCTTTGGATGAGAGGGTCATCTTTCTTGGGGCAGTTCTCCGGCCCATCCACCTTGGGCATTTTAATGAATTGCATTGTGCTACCGGGGCGTGTACCCAGCGCGGCGAACATGGACTGCACAGGATTTTTATCTGCGGTTACCTCGACACGCACTTGGGTCAAACTCCGCCCCCCACTTTGAGGAATGACCTCGGCACCAATCACCTGATGATTTCGCGCCGCCGCGTTGAATTGGATGGTGCTCCATAGTAGCGGCTTACCTGTGGCCAATTCAGCGGCATCAATGGCAATCGCTTGTGCGACACCGCCCATAACGAACTCCACATCCTCGGGTCCCACACACATCGCGCGTGTGGCCTTGACTGAAAACCACTCCTTCGTGGCTACTGAAGCTATTGGCGTCCAAAAACTCATTTTTTCTCTCTGGAGGCGGTGGTGGGTGAGGTTGCACGCATAACGTGTAGACAGGCCGCGACGATAATAGACGCACCTATCCAAGTATGGATCCCTGGCCACTCATTAAAAATGGCGAGTCCGATCAATGCTGACCAAATGAGTTGGGTGTAGGTAAAGGGCGCAAGCTTAGCTGCTGGTGCGCCGGAATAGGCCAAGGTAGTCAGAGACCAGAAGCTGACGCCGAGAAATGCTGCCATGACGTAGCCCCCGATAAGCCCTTCGACGGGCTGAATATCCATCAGGAAAAAGATTGGCAGCACGTATAGCGCGGGCAACGTATTAGCAAAAAACGCCACAACGATTGGATCCTCGCTTCGTGACCGGAATCTGAGTAAGACGACCGACACCGAGTGGAACAGCGATGCGAATATTGGTGCAAGGTAGCCGAAGAGGGGGCCCTCGAGATTCGCGGAAAAAAGATCCGCCTCGAAGTTGATGATGTAAAGCGCGCCGCCAAAACCGAGCAATGTGCCGACGATAACGTCGCGCTTGAGCGGCTCTTTGAGAAGGAGCCAGGCGAGCGGTCCGACCATTAACGTACCTGTGAGGCCAAGCGCAGCAGCGGTTGCTAGGGGTATGACCGACACGCCCCAGAAGAAAAGTCCGGCTGACATGATCTGAAAAAAGCCGCGCAGTAAGTGAAACGGGACTGCGCGCCAGCCCGGGAGCTTGGGGCGAAAGATCGCCCATAGTACGAGCGCCAAGCACGCGCCAAGTGAGTAGCGCCAAGCGGTAACAACCACAACACTTTCATAAGCGGAGAGACCTTTGATCACTGCGTTCATGCACGATGCAAAGAAAATCGCTGCCGCCGCGTGCAAATAGGGCGATCGGATAATGCGGTGATACTGCGACATATTGCCTTAGTGAGGCCGGGCCTCACGGAAAAAAGTGCCTTAGTGAGGCTGGGCCTCACCGAAAAATAGTGCCCTAATGAGGCAGGCCCTCACTGATAAAGTTATCTGCAGGAGGTATCCGTACGTCTATCTTGGTTGGTTTTGGTGGCGCTTATGCCAACTGGGAATCGGCGTCAGTCGCGATAATGCCTGCGAGTCGTTTCGCGAGCGACTGTTTTTTACCGAAGTCGGTTTCTCGCAGTACCTGAATGCGCTGTGCTTGGGGCGAGCCCGCACCATGCATTGACTCGGTCAGATACCCGACCGCATTTCGCCCCAGTGTCATGTTCTCTATGAGACGGAGCATCCTTGTTCGATCCTCGGTGCTGACCGAGGTCTTGCCTTTAAGATATTTTTCGAGCTGTGGACCAATGGTCTCGTGCTCAAAATCTGCCTGCGAGGGAAGGGTGACCATAAGACCGCCCGCGAGGTCCTGCGCAAGCCGCGAGATTTCGTAGGGAAAACGCGTGACGTTGTGCTTACAAATGTTGGCGAGGATAGGGTCATTTATAAAGGCTCCGCTCTCGTGTTTTGTCGCTTCGTAAGATGATGCGATACCCGACGAGTAAATCGTCTCGTTGAGGTGCGTCATCTCAACAAGTTTGTCGCGGACGTGGCTGGCGGTTTCTGCGCCGTTCATTTCAGCAACACTTGAAGCGGCGCCGATCATGACGTCGCCTAGGCCGGTTTTGCAGACGTAACTCGCGCGATGGTAAGCGGTGAATCGCGAGACGAGTTCCTGTGCGAACTCGTATTCGCCGTCCATGAGGACGTGCTCCCAAGGGATGAATACGTCCTCGAAAATCACCAAAGTTTCCTGACCGCCGTACTTGGCGTTTCCCTTGTCGATATCACCCGCCTCGAGAGCCCGCGTGTCGCAAGACTGTCGCCCATAAACATAGGTAAGCCCTGGTGCTGTGGCTGGAATCATGCCAATCACCGCGTAGTCCTTATCGCCCTCGAGCATATTCATCGTCGGCATTACGCAGATCCAATGTGAATTCAGACCACCTGTCATATGGGCTTTTGCGCCTTTGACGTAGAGACCCTCGTCGGTCCGCCGGGTGACGTGCATGAAGAGATCGGGGTCGGTTTGATCGCTGGGGCGCTTACTTCTATCTCCTTTGGGGTCGGTCATACCTGCACCCACAATCAGGTTATTTTTCTGCGCCTTCTTTAAAAAGTTTACATAACGCGCGTGATAAGGCGTGCCGTGCTTTTTATCTATGTCGTAAGTGATTGAAAAAAGAACGCTCAGCGTGTCGAGTCCCGCACAACGCTGAAAGCAGGTGCCCGTGAGTTGCCCCATACGCCGCTGCATCTTGTTCTTTTGTACAAGATCTTGCGGGGACTCGGGCACGTGTAAGAACCGATTGATCTGCTGCTCGGAGATAGAGGACCAGACGGTGGCGAGGTCTGGGTCTTCTTGAGCGAGAATGTAAGACTCTGCCATGGCGTTGATAGACGGTCGGATGATCGGGTGGTCAACGGGCTCGTCGATACGCTCTCCCAATAAAAATACATCGAGATTTCGGTCTCTAAGACTTTGGACGTAGTCCTCAGCTGTTTTGAGCTCTGAGAATTGCTCCCACTGTTGCTCAGCGGTGAGTTCGTGGTGTTGGCCTTGGCTTAGATCGTTCATTACGCCCATCCTCGTTTTTATTCCTCAGTTAAAACAGAAATGTGGATCCAGGGCAATCTTGCTCACAGCAGTGTGGTGCCAGAGTAGTAAGAACAGACTAGCGCCAAATGAGGTAAGACTTTGCTACATTAAGGATCGATCACAGCTAGCTTTCTCCGAGCACGCCCAAACAAACTGTGACGAATAATAATATCGAGTAGTGAGGACGTCACATGACAGCAGCAGTATCTGGCAATCTCAACTTTGATCCTGATCAGTTGCGAGAGAAGTATCGGCAGGAGCGCGACAAGCGTATCCGAGCCGACGGCAACGATCAGTACATCGAGGTGACCGGAGACTTCTCTCACTATGTTGACGACCCCTATGTAGAACCCGGCTTTGAGCGCGACGCCGTCAACGCAGAAGTGGAAGTCCTGATCATTGGCGGCGGCTTTGGCGGCATGCTTGCGGCGGCGCGTCTCCGTGATACTGGCATAAACGATTTAATGATTGTTGAAAAGGGCGGAGGCTTTGGCGGTACCTGGTATTGGAATCGTTACCCCGGCGCTTCCTGTGACATCGAATCACTGGTGTATTTCCCGCTTCTTGAGGAGACAGGATTTGTTCCCAAGCAGCGTTACACCAACGCAACCGAGACACTCGAGTACTGCCAGGTCATCGCGGAGCAATACAAGCTGCATGACATTGCGCTCATGCAAACGCAAATTTTGAGTACCGATTGGTCAGAGGCGGAGGGCGCTTGGATCGCGCGCACTAACCGCGGCGATACGATTAAGGCGCGCTTCGTCATTCATTCAAACGGACCCTTAAACCGGCCGAAGTTGCCTGGCATAGCGGGTATCGACAAGTACACCGGCCACACGTTCCACACGAGCCGTTGGGATTATGACTATACCGGTGGCGGCCCCTTTGGTGGCCTCGACAAGCTTTCTGATAAGCGCGTGGCGGTTATCGGCACTGGGGCTACCGCAGTTCAGTGCGTGCCGCATCTCGCGGCAGGTGCAAAAGAACTCTATGTGTTCCAGCGAACACCGTCGTCGATTGATGTCCGTGACAACACTGACATTGATGAGGATTGGGTTAAGGCGCAGCAACCAGGTTGGCATCACAAGCGCAGAACGAACTTTGAATCGCTTCTCGCGGGTATGCCGGTGAAAGAGGACTTGGTTCGTGACGGTTGGACCGAGGCGTTCAGGGATATTTTTGGCGGCATGCGGCAGTATCGACCCAGTGGTTGGCGTTTGTTGATGTGGAGTGTCGGCTGGGCCCTTTCAAGTGCGCGCAAAGAGCGAGGCCTCAAACAGTACCTCACCGACAAGGCAATGGTTGAAATGGGTCTTCAGGAAAAAATGGAGATGGCAGATTTCGCCAAAATGGAGAAGGTCCGAGCACGCGCTGACTCTGTTGTTGATAACGCTGAGACAGCAGAATCACTCAAGCCCTACTACCGGCAGTTCTGCAAGCGGCCCTGTTTCCATGACGAGTACTTGCAAGCCTTTAACAACCCTAATGTGACGCTCGTGGACACGGACGGCCAAGGTGTCGAGGCGTTTACGGAGAGAGGAGTTGTAGCCAACGGTCAGGAGTTCGAAGTCGATTGCATTGTTTTCGCTACAGGATTTGAGGTGGGTACCGACTATTCCCGTCGCGCCGGTTATTCCATTGCGGGTATCGATGGCTTAACGATCTCGGATAAATGGGCGGGCGGTATGGCGACCTTCCACGGCCTGCATACACGGGGATTCCCTAACGCGTTTTTCTTCGGTCCCCAGCAATCGGGTTTTACCGCTACTTACACCTTTGCGCTCGATGAGAATGCGATGCAAACAGCATACATCTTGGGAGAAATGAAAAAACGTGGGGCGACGCGCGTCGATGCCTCGGAAAAGGCAGAGGCCGCTTGGATCAACACCATTAAGCGTGTTGCACGACAAACCGAGGACTTTCAGAAGTCTTGTACCCCTGGCTATTACAACAACGAGGGGCACGTGGAATTTGAGTCACAGAACACGTTTTATGGTGGCGGTCCCATCGAGTTCTTTAATTTGATGGAAAAGTGGCGCGAGGCCGGCGATCTCAAGGGGCTCGAAATTCAGTAACGTCTGATTTGGGTGTGTTGAGACCGACATTACTGGGGACGGTGAGTGGAGTCTCGAGAGCTTAGTGAGGTGTGATATTCATTTCATGAAACTACGTCCTTTTTTCCTTAGTGTTTTTCTTGCCGGTGTGCTGGGGTGCGAGCCCAGCACCTTATCCGGTCCGCAAAAAGGCTCTCCTGCACATCTCGAAGCCATTCTCACCGCCATTGACGACCGAGCACTGACATCGGATAACCCCGATGGTGATTGGATTACCTACGGGCAAACTTACCGTGAGCAGCGGTACTCACCGTTGGCAAAGATTAACCGCTCAAATTTGGATGAGCTTGGCTTGGCGTGGCACCTTGAGTTGGGAGATCGCAGAGGTATTCAGGCGACGCCACTCGCTATCGACGGGATTCTGTTTTTTACCGCAACCTGGTCTGTGGTTTATGCGGTTGATGCGCGGACAGGAAGCATCTTGTGGTCATTCGACCCGCAAGTAGATAGGAGCAAGGCAGCCGATTTTTGTTGCGGTGTTGTTAACCGAGGGCTGGCCGCCTATCGAGGAGCATTATTCCTTGGCACGCTCGACGGACGCCTGATTTCAATCGACGGCGCGACGGGTCGTGTTAATTGGGAACAAGAAACCGTACCGCAGGATTCGAATTACTCCATAACGGGCGCACCTCGGGTCGTCAAAGGTAATGTTGTGATTGGTAATGCGGGTGGGGAATACCAAGGGGTTCGCGGCTACGTCACGGCTTACGACGCTGCGTCGGGTAAAGAGCAATGGCGCTTTTACACGGTACCCGGTAATCCGGAGCTTGGGTTTGAGTCTGAGGCGCTCGCCCTAGCTGCAGAGACCTGGACGGGGAGCTGGTGGGAGCAAGGTGGTGGTGGCACGGTTTGGGATGCGATTGTCTACGATCCTGAGCTAAACCTGATCTACCTTGGTGTAGGAAATGGGACGCACTGGAACCACCAATTAAGAAGCCCTGACGGTGGGGATAACCTTTTCCTATCGAGTATTGTCGCGCTGGACGCAGACACAGGAGCCTACCGTTGGCATTTTCAGACAACTCCGGGTGATAGCTGGGACTACACCGCAACACAGCACATTGTGTTGGCTGATTTAACGATCGATGATGACCTACGCAAGGTCCTCCTGCAGGCACCGAAGAATGGCTTTTTCTATGTGCTCGACAGAGAGACCGGCGAATTCCTCTCGGGCGACAAATACACCTATGTCAGCTGGGCACATGGCCTTGATGCAAGTGGTCGACCCGTGGAGCGAGAAGGCGCGCGCTATACCGACGGCCGGGCGCATTGGGTAACACCCAGTTCTTACGGCGCTCACAGTTGGCAGCCCATGTCCTACAGTGCTCGAACCGGACTCGTTTATATACCGACAACCCGCATGGCTGCGCCTTTCGCAAATACCGTTATCCAAGGTCCCGAGGCGGTAAACGCTTTTGGTACGGGACATGAGGTGATGGCGTCGTTTGCCTTTGATCGGGCCACCGAGATGGTTTTTGACACCCATCCCGATGCGCCACTGCCCGGTAGCGCTACCGGTGAATTGATTGCCTACGACCCTCGTGAACAAAGGCGGGTTTGGACGATTCCACAAGTCTCACAATATAACGGTGGTGTGGTTAGTACTGCAGGTGGACTCGTGCTGCAGGGAGATGCAGAGGGCTATCTAAGGTTTTTCGACGATGAGACAGGGGAAGAGCTGCATGCGCTCGATGTCCGTAGCGGCGTCATAGCCCCTCCCATCACTTATTTGGTTGATGGTGAGCAATACATCACGCTACTCGTGGGTTGGGGAGGCGGCGCCGGTCAGACCATGAAACATGTCGATAAGCTTTATCCCGGTTCGGTCTACACCTTCAAATTGGGCGGTACTGAAGCGTTGCCGCCACGAGAAGACGTTATCGAAAGGCCCTTAACTTCGGAGGCTTTCAACGGAGTGGATGTAGAGGTGGGACATGGCTACAACCTTTACATGCGTAACTGCATCGCCTGTCACGGTGCGGTTGGTTCGGGCGGCGGTGCTGTTCCTGATCTCGCTCGATCATCTAAGACGACCTACGACAACCTAGAGCAGATTGTTGTTGAAGGCCTGCTCGCACCTTTGGGGATGCCGAAGCATGACCATTTGACGTCTGAAGATATCGCAGCGCTTCGACATTACTTCCTATTCATTGCAGACTCTTTACGTTCTGGTATGCCTGCTATGGAAATGGAAGGTCGCATCACCGAAATGCAACAGCAGGCGCTCAAGGCGCAACGCCAGAAGTTATGACTGACTATGGATCTGACGTTGGACGATACGTCCGAGTCAAGAGTAAAGAGTCAAGAGACAGGAGTGACGAGTGAGCTGGAAACCTGAAGTAGATGAAATTAAGAGGCGCCGCGAGCTTGCACTCGCTCAAGGCGGCGCTGATGCCGTTGCCAAACAGCACAGTCAGAACCGACTGACCATTCGCGAGCGTGTTAATCAGCTGCTCGATGAGGGATCGTTTGAGGAATTGGGTCCTGTCGCGGGAACGCCTGTTTATAACGAGGCGGGTGAACTCGTTAGTTACGACCCAGCCAACTTCATTTTGGGTTTTGGCAAAGTCAACGGTCGTCGCGTCATCGTGGGCGGCGAGGACTTTACTATGCGCGGTGGCTCGCCCTCACCAGCGGGTCTTCGGAAAAGTGTTTACGCTGAAGATCTTGCTGTTCAGTACAAGGTGCCGCTGATTCGCTTGCACGAGGGCTCTGGCGGCAGCGTCGGAGGTACCGGCGGTAAAGGCCCCAATCTTCCCGGTCCGGTGAATGCGCCGTCTCGTTTTCGGTCTGTAGCACAAGCAATGGCGACTGTGCCGGTGGCGACCGCGGCAATGGGGGCGGTAGCAGGGCTTCCGGCAGGAAGGCTTGTTGCTTCGCACTTCTCAGTTATGTCTAAAAGCACCGCACAAATCATTACCGCGGGCCCCGCCGTGGTTGAGCGCGCCATGGGTGAGAAGAAGACCAAAGATGAGCTAGGCGGCTGGAAGGTGCATACCAAAAACGGCACTGTGGATAACGGTGCGGACGACGAGAGTGCCTGCATCGAGGAGATAAAACGTTTTCTCTCGTACATGCCTGACAACATCAATCAGCTCGCCCCCGTCCTTGATTGTGATGACCCGGTTGACCGCTGCGACGAGTCGCTGCTTGAGATCGTGCCGCGTGATCGACGCGTTGCGTTTGAGATGCGTAAGGTCATCAAAGCCGTGTTTGATGAGGACAGTTTTTTTGAAATGGGGAAGGGCTACGGCCGTTCTCAAATTACGGGTCTTGCGCGGCTCAACGGGCAGACGATTGGGGTTTGGGGTAACGATTGCAAATTCCTTGCGGGCTCCATGACCGCAGACGGCGCGCAGAAAGCGCGTCGGTTTATGGAACTCTGTGAGACCTTTAGTTTCCCCATTGTGACCTTAGTGGATGAGCCTGGATTCATGATTGGTAGCCAGGCCGAGCGGGAGGCAACGATTCGCCACGGGACGTCTGCCGTATTGACGGCCGCAATGACCACCGTGCCCTGGGCCGCTGTGATGGTGCGGCGTTCTTTCGGTGTCGCTCAAGCGGCGCATTATGGTCCAGAAGCCTATGTTCTAGCGTGGCCATCAGCGGAAAGTGGGCCACTGCCGGTGGAGGGTGGCGTTGCTGTGGCCTTCCGCCGTGAGATCGAGGCAGCGCCAGATCCTGACGCCAAGCGTCGAGAGTTAGAGGAAATGTTAGCGGCAAAACAGTCGCCTTTCCCGCGTGCGGAAGCGCTGTCGGTTCATGATCTGATTGACCCGAGGGAGACGCGACCCGAACTTTGTAAGTGGCTCGCCCGTGTACAGCCGTTACTTCTTGATTTGCTCGGGCCAACGGCCTTCGCCATTAGACCTTAATCAAGACGCTGAAAGACGTAGCGCAAACTGTGAGAACCTCAATAGTAAACGGAGACCATAATGACAAAAATTGAGCTGGAAACTGGCGGGTCCGTCTGGAAGCTTCTGGTTGCGGAGGGTGATTCCGTTGAGGAAGGGCAGACCTTATTCATTCTTGAAGTCATGAAGATGGAGGTGCCGTACGAGGCTCCCCATTCAGGTACGATTACCGCGCTACATATTGCCGAGGGTGATCCTGTTTCTGAGGATGATGTGGCGATTGAGCTTGTATAGTAGCTTATAATTTTAGAGTCATTTGCTAGGCATATTGAGGGTCGATGATGCAGCAAAAGCAAGTATGGGTAGCGTATGCGGTAAAACTTGCTCAGTGGATGCCCCAAAACTGGCTTGGACAGCAAATTGCGCAGCTGCTGAGGAAGCTCGTTATGCAATTTGCAGACTTACCCCTTCGTTGCCAAGTAGATGGTCTCCAGTTCGAATTTTTTTTGAAAGACAACAACTCAGAGAAAAAGTATCTCTTTATGCCCTGGCGTTTCGATCAGCGAGAGCGCTTGTTTCTCGTTGATTCGATCCCGGTTGATGGTGTCTTTGTTGATATTGGTGCAAATGTAGGAATCTACACGCTCTTTGTTGCTAAGCATCTATCAGACAAGGGGCGGGTTATTTCTTTTGAGCCAAACCCCAGAGCGCATGATCGTCTCTCAAAGAATGTGTCACTCAACGAAGCTTCCGTGAGTGCGGACGTTGCGTTGATGCAGCTTGGCGTCGCCGCTGAAGAGGCGTCTTTCGATCTTTATTTAAATGCCGATAATTTAGGTGGTAGTTCACTGGTGGCGGAGTCGGGTGAGACGGTAAGCGTAGCGTGCAAACCTCTGTTAACGGTGATGCGTGACCTGGGCGTTGAAAAAATAAGTGGTCTGAAAATTGATATTGAGGGCGCAGAAGATGCTGCATTAGCGCCCTTTTTTGAGCACGCTCCGCGTGAAATGTTTCCTGATGTCATCGTGATTGAAAACTCTCAGGAGCTTTGGAAACTCGATTTATTTCAGCTGTTTGAGAAATCTGGATACCAGTTACAGTTTAAGACTCGGCTTAACAGTGTCTTCGCCAAACGTGCAGACTAGTGAGAGCAACAAGACCATGCCTTTCACTCTCCTCTAATCGCTACGGGTACGTTAATCCCCAGCCGTAGGGAAACAGTGGGTTGGCAGTATCGTCCGGTACATCCTCCAGCTGCGCTTCGACCTCGGCCATCGAGGAGGGGAGTTCGAACGGTAACTTCCCACTCGGGTTGTGCTTACCGAAGACAACATCCAGCATGGCTTCATCGGACACACCAAACGTCCCGACCAAGGCGCTACTCATACCTTTGAGTTCGGTCAAAACCGCCGGCCGATTAAGGTCCACCAAGGTTACAAGCTGACTTAAGTCGCTGTAGGACTTCGCTTTAGTAAGGATCTCGTCATTGAAAGCCAAGTTAGTGTCAGGGAAGCGTGAGGCCATCATCTGATCAAGTGTGCGATCGGTACCTGCTGGTTGGTTGCCATTAAAGACGGTGTTGAGAAAGAGGAGTACCACGTCGGCTTCTTCGGGGCTATCAACAACAGTGCCGTACTTCGCCGCAACATCAGGCTCGAGGCCATCGACGAAAATCCGCGTTTTGGCGGCGAGTGGTAGCGTAGCGGTCTCGTTATCGAGCAACACAACGGCGTTGCGTTGTGCCTGCATGCCTAGCGCCGTGTACTCAGGAAGGTTAACCAGCTCATTAATCACTGCTTCGTCGACGAATGGCTCTTCGAAAAGGCCGAGATCGAATTTATTTTTCAGGATTCGGCGCACCGATTCATCAATGCGCGCCTCGCTAATCGCACCCCTGTTAACGAGGTCGACGATGTACTCGGGATCGCTTTCACCACCGTACTGATCCACGCCGGCTTCAACGGATTTTAAGTAACGCTCTTCGACGGTGAGCTCCTCAACACCCCAGATACGACCTGTGACAACGCCCCAGTCCGTGCAAACAACCCCTTCGAATCCCAGCTCGTCACGAAGGAGGTCGGTCAGGATGTAACGGTTGTAAGCCATCGCAACATCTTCGTCGGTTTTCGCCGTGGGGATGCCGTAGTAGGGCATAACAACGCGCATGTCGTTCTCAATGGCGGCAATAAACGGGGCTAGGTGATACTCAAAGTTTTCACCGGGGTATACCTGACTCTCGCCCGATTTGAGGTGAGGGTCCAAACCGTCGAGCTGAGGGCCGCCTCCGGGGAAGTGCTTGACCATGGTCATGACGCTTTGGTCACTAAGACCCTCGCCCTGAAACCCCTTCATGTAAGCAACTGTCATCTCGGCTGATAAGTCAGCGTTTGAGCCAAAGGTACCGAAGTTTCTCGCCCAGCGTGGCTCGGTGGCCATATCGCTCATCGGGTGGAGCGCCGTCGTGAACCCCATTGCGCGATATTCAGCAGCGGCGATTTTGCCAAAGGCTTCGAGCATGCTGGCATCGCGACCGGCAGCAAACCCTAACTGTGATGGCCATTTTGAGACGCCGCCCAGGGTGAAGGATGCAATACCGCCACCTCGCGGCACTTCATGAACCGGGTCGCTGCTAACGGAGAGAGGAATTCCCAATCGGGTGCGCTCGGCAATTCTCTGTAATTCATTTAAGCGCTTTGCGATGTTTTCGGGGCTGGCACCACCATAGAAATTGAAATGGGTGAGTGACTTTCGAGTGATCAGTTCTTCAATAGACGTACCGGCGTTCATTGCCTCCAGAAACACCCTGAACAGAGGGTCTGGCTCGATGAGCACCGGCGGATGGAACATCTGTCCGACTTTTTCCTCGAGCGTCATTTGCTTGAGGAGGTCTTCTACACGATCGGTCGTTGCGACCCGATAGTCCTCGTAAGGGTCCAGCGCGCCGTTGCGGTTCAAATCGCGAAACACCTCGCCATCGACATTGATGGGTGCGCTGATACTGGTTTGTGCGAGCGATGCTGTAATTCTGCTGATTGGCTTTAAAAAGAGGTTTGTTGCATACAGGCCCACTGCGACTAAGACAATAACAAGTAGCCTAGCTACGATCTTCATTATTCTTATTCCTCTGTTCGTATTGCGCCGTTTGTATTCTTCTGGGCACACCTCTATTCGGGTGTATTCAGTGCGCGGTCTCTCCCGCTAAAGTAATTGCCGAATCTTCAAGCGTCCAATAAAAACTATTGCTACGAGGAAATGGCATATGCTGAATCAAACGGCGAAGGAGCTTGCCCGTGACATTGGCAAAGGGAAACTGTCCTCGGTAGGGGTAACGAACTTCTTCATAGACCGCATCGAGCAACACAACCCCACTATTAATGCCGTTATTGCAGAGCGCTTTGATCAAGCGCGCGAAGAGGCCCGGCGCGCTGACGAAATGGTAAAGCGCGGTGAGCCTTTGGGCGCCTTGCACGGCCTGCCAATGACGATCAAAGACGCCTACGAAGTGACAGGGCTGACCTGCGAAGTCGGCCACCTCTCTTTCAAAGGCCGTGTTTCTGATACCGACGCGGTAGTGGTTCAGCGGTTGCGAGCAGCAGGAGCGATCATTTTAGGCAAGACAAACACGCCGCTTCACTGTGCTGACCTTCAAACCTACAACGCGATCCACGGGACGACCAATAATCCGCACGATGTTGCTCGAACACCTGGAGGTTCCTCCGGTGGTGCTGCAGCGGCTTTGGCATCCGGAATGACGCCATTAGAGTTTGGTAGCGATATCGGTGGGTCTATCCGAACACCCTCACATTTCTGTGGCCTCTTCGGTCATAAGCCAACGTTCGACATTATTCCCCAGCGTGGCCATGTACCTCCAGCACACGGTGCAATGACAACCTCTGCACTGGGCGTCATGGGACCCCTTGCTCGATCGGTGGATGATCTCGAATTGGCTTTTGATGTGACAGTTGGCTTTGACTCAAAACCCGGTGTTGGGGCTGAGCTCGCATTGCCGCCGTCTACCGTTGAGTCGGTTAAACATTTGCGTGTGGGCCTCTGGCTGAGTGATGACTACTGTCCAGTGGACGCTGAGATGCTTGCCGGTATTGAGCGGGCCGCGCGGGCACTGGCGTCACAGGGCGCTGAGGTGGATGAGGCAAAGCCTGACTTTTCGCTCGCCGAGCACCACGAAACCTATCTCATGCATTTATCACCGATCATTGGTGCTAGCTTTGGGCCCGGCGAAATTGCCCTCATGGAACGCGTTGCCCGGGAGTTGGGCCCTGAGGACAAGTCTCATAACGCAATTCAGGCGAGGGGCACATTGCTACCCCACCGTGAGTGGCTTCTCTGGAATGAGATTCGCGCCCACATGGTCGCGAAATGGGCGGCGTTTTTTGACGATTACGATGTGTTGATTTGCCCAGTAACACCAACGACAGCAATGCCACATGATCAGGACACACCGTTTGGTGCGCGTAAAATCCTAGTTAACGGAGAAGCCCGACCCTACTCGGACAATATTGTCTGGGCGGGCGTTGCCACCTTGTGTAGCTTGCCCTCAACGGCGGTGCCTGTTGGTCGGCATAGTGATGGGTTGCCGTATGGCTTGCAGGTCATAGGCCCCGAGTATGGTGATCGAACGACTCTGGCTGTGGCGAAGATGTTGGAAGAGGCCGGCTACGTCAGCTCGCTCGCGGATGGTTACCAGTAACTCGGAACAACGAATAAGACTCTGAAACCCGCTCTGTATCCGAGGGGCGTGACTCAATACTAACCGCAACTGCTTTGTTTCATCTGAGGATCGGTTATAGAGGTTCACGACTCGGCTGGCAATGAGAGGTCACGCAGGTAAACTACGTATGCAAATCAGATAATTTGGGGCGTGCTGATTCGTTTGATTCAGCAACTGGGGAGCACACCATGAATACGTCAACGAACGATGCCCAGCAGGGCATGGGTGGAGTTTTAGGTTGGGTCGAACGCAGCGGTAACAAGTTACCCGATCCGGTCTTTCTCTTCTTTTGGCTGATCGTTGGCTTAGTGGCTATTTCGGTACTTGCCAGTCTGTCAGGTGTCTCTGCGCTGCATCCCACGAAGATCGACCCTGCGACCGGATCGCAGCAAGTGATCACCGCAACCAGCTTGTTGTCAGCTGACAATATCGCGAGGCTGTGGGTGGATATGCCGAAGACCTTCACCCACTTCCATCCACTGGGTTACGTTCTCGTTGTTATGTTGGGTGCAGGCGTTGCCGAACGTGTCGGGCTCTTTGGGACCGCAATGCGAGCGGGTGTGAGAGATGTTCCCAATGTACTTTTGACGCCAACCGTGGTCTTGGTTGGCATGGTGGGGAATCTTGCCGCTGATGCGGCTTACGTAGTGCTTATTCCACTCGCGGGTATTATTTTTCATGCGGCAGGAAGGCACCCAATTGCGGGCATTGCCGCGGCCTTTGCAGGTGTATCGGGCGGCTTCTCTGCAAACTTATTACCGGGCCAGCTGGATGCATTGCTGTTTGGTATTACTGAGGCAAGCGTCCTTACCGTATTTGACGGATTTACGGCCAACATTGCCGGCAACTGGTTCTTTATTGTAGGCATGACTTTCGTTTTCTTGCCGGTTATTTGGTATGTCACTGACCGGATTATCGAGCCCCGCTTAGGTGCGTTCGATCCCTCTCTGGCTGCTGCCACAGGTGCCGATGATGAGGGCAATCGCGAACTCACCGAGGCCGAGCGCAAAGGCCTGAAAAATGCAGGATGGGCGGTGCTATTCGTTATTGCGCTGTGGACCTACTTTACGGTTGGGCCGGGCACGCCGCTTATTGATGAGAGCGCATCCGCCGAAGCGCAAATGGCGCCGTTTTATAAAAGCTTAGTGGCAGCTTTTTTTGTGCTGTTCTTGTTGGCGGGTTGGGCCTACGGCAAAGGTGCTGGTACCGTCCAAAACCACCGTGACCTCGTGAAAATGATGACGGGTGCGATGGAAGACCTTGCTTATTACTTAGTCCTCGCGTTTGCTGCTGCGCATTTTGTGGCGATGTTCTCGTGGTCGAACTTGGGCCTTATTCTTGCAGTTCATGGGGCAGACTTTCTGAGTTCAACGAACATGCCTGCGTGGGCACTTCTCACGTCGATTATTCTCGTGTCGTCGCTACTGAATCTGTTCGTGGGTTCTGCCAGTGCAAAGTGGGCGCTCATCGCGCCGGTCATGGTGCCCATGTTGATGCTTTTGGGTATTTCTCCTGAAATGGCAACAGCGGCTTATCGTGTCGGCGACGGTGCAACCAACATCATCACACCGCTTATGGTGTACTTCCCTCTGATCCTGATTTTTTGCCAGCGTTGGCAGAGTAACTTTGGACTTGGGAGCTTGGCCGCGACCATGTTGCCCTTCTCGATAGGGTTGCTCTTGTCAGGTCTCGCAATGACCATCATGTGGGTCGTTCTCGATCTTCCTTTGGGCCCCGGCGCCAGTGTTTTCTATGCGATGTAACTTCTGATCGACTGTTATTAGTCGCAGGTCCACGTCGCACGGGGTCAGATGAGGTAGGCAGCTATCTTCCCTTGCTGGCTCGTTAGGGGGCCAGGCGGACAACGCCTACTCGGCTTTTGTGATTAAATCGGACACTTGCCTGAATGGCTGCTTCTAGGTGCCAAATTAAACGATCACTGCACCCAGCCACCGCTAAACGGAATTGCCTGCCCGACAAAAAAGTCACTTTCGTCTGACGCCAGAAAAAGTGCAAAAAGCGCGTCTTCTCTCGCGGTCGCTAACCTTCCGAGCGGTACATGCGCTGCAAGTAACTGTTTGAATTCGTCACTCTCAGTGAACTCTGGTGGAAAGTAGGCGGGGTTCTCAACAAAGTTTTGGGCAATCAAGTTGATCTGGACGTTATGGCGCGCTGCTTCAATGCCCGCAGCGCGCACGTAACCCACCTGCGCGTGCCGAGCGGCGCCATAGGCGACTACGCCTTCAAGCGCCTTGAGTCCCGTGGCGCTCCCGATGACGACAACCTTCCCGCGCTTGCGCTCGTACATTCGCGGGAGCGTTGCTCGGAAGAGGCGATGTAATGGGTGCACCATGACATCGAAAGCGGTTTCCCATGTTGCGTCGTCAGTGTCAGTGACTGATAAACCTAGGTGTGCAGGCGCTGCAAGATTTGCAACGAGCACATCAATATCACCGACGGATTCGATGAGTGACTCCACAGCGCCCGCTTGGGTCAGGTCGCGGGTATCTGTGATGACCGTCGCACCGTGCTCGCCAAATAATTCTGCGATGGCTGGACCCATATAGTCCTCGGCTTGGGTGATCAGTACACGCTTTCCGTCTAATCGCTTGTCCATGGTCTTCAGGTTCCTTGTAGGTATTTTGGTATCCGGTTTGTTCTTTGACTTTTGTGGAGGGCAAATTACGAATGTCTGCTTAGCCACTCCAATAACAGTGCGTTGACGATCTCTGGCTGCTCTTGGTGTAAGAAATGGCCTGCGTTCTCAACGACACGAGTTTGAAGCCCATTTGGAAAGTCCTCTTCGCGGCACAACGCTTGGAAGATATCGCAGTCGATACAACCGTCATCTCTTCCTGTTAGTGCCAATGTTGGCACCGGCACCCGGTAGGCATTAGCTGCTCGCCGGGCTGGGGTCAATGGGAGTTGCTTAGGGCTCAAGGCCTCACGATAGTAGGCCAATGCGCCCCGTTGCACACCTGGCTGTCGTAGCGTGTCGATAACCTCAGCCAGCGCGCTTTCTTCGGGTTGCCAGCCAGGGCTCCAAACCCGCCATAGCCAGCGAATAAAAGCAAAGTCGTCTCGCTTAACTGTGTAGTCAGAAAGGCCCCGCAGCTGGAAGAACAGCATGTACCACGACAGACGTGCTTGCTTGGGTTTGAAGAACGCTTCGTTCACAAAGCGGCCAGAGTGAGGCACGGCCATTGTCGTCAGGCTGTGGAAGCGTTCGGGCGCCGCGGCGCCTGCCGTGTAGGCAATGGCAGCCCCCCAGTCGTGACCAATGAGATGCACTTTGTCTTCTCCGAGCTGATCGATAAAGCTAATGACGTCATCAGCCATCGACTCGAGTGAGTAATCGTCGTCAGCAGGCTGAGAGCTGGGCTCGTAGCCGCGAAGACTAACCGATACCGCTCGATACCCGTGCGCGGCCAGGAAAGGCAGTTGGTGCCGAAAGGAGTGATAGCAATCAGGAAAGCCATGAAGACAGAGAACTAATGGACCTTCGCCCTGCTCGATAGCCGTGAACTTCAGATCGCCACTCTTAAGCGTAGCAATTCGTCCCATGTATTCGCTCTTTTTTATAATTTTATTGTTGGCTCCTCAGCTTCAACGACTTGAGTAGCTAAATCAACATCACTCGGTATCCAACATCGCTGTTCTTTCGCCCTGGAAATATCGTAGAGTCATACGTCGTAGCCAGTGATGGAAATAATAATGAACACGATTTCCGACGGTCGTTCACGCCTTAAGCTCCGTAAATTTTGTTGTCATAGTGCAGTGCCAAGGCTCCTCAACGTTTTACGTGTTCTGTCGACTCCTTGCAATAAAGCGTATCGACGCGGACGCGCCTTTCTTGTTCTCTGCAGCGTCCTAGGTCTCTCGAGCATAGCTACAGCTGATCTCGTGTTTGTTGAGGCCGCCAACACACCGAATCTTCCAAACAGGAATTTCTTTCTTGCAAACAGCCATAATGCCATGGCGCATAACGACCCCGCGCAGCAAGATGCACAGATGTTGGCAGGTCCCGCGGGCCCCTCTCGCCGACTTAAAGATGACGAAATTCAGTACTTACACACGGGGCCGGCGCACTTCGGACAGGTTACTTCGGGCGAGTATGCCGATGGCAAACGTGTCTTTTGGGGTAACGGCATCGATCGTATCGTGAAGGTGGATTACGACACCTATGAATTAATCGACGAGTACCCTTTTCCCGGAACAACCTATTACGACGAGGCGCGAGCCGACACCTCGATAGCGCGCTTTGATGAAAATAACTCGGGGGTGTTTGCACTAATCCACGCCTTTCAAGAGGCCAGCAAACTGCGCGATCTAGCCAACCTGTATACGGTTCTCGACCACGAGCATAACTATTACATCGGCAGTAAGACCGGACAGATTTTGGTGTTCGGCGATGAGGATCCTGCAGACTCCCGCTCACACATTGTCAAAAAGGGCGAGTTTCAGTTTCCCAGCGTGGTGACAGGGCCTGTTATGGGGCTCAGCATGACCTATGACGGTTGGCTAATCGCTGCCACCGAACATGGCTACATCGTTGCAGTAAGTCGTGATCTTAGTCAGTTCCATTGGGTGCGCCTTAATCACAGCGAAGGTGCGGAGGATAAAGCCACCAAACCCACAGGTTATGGCTGGATCCGCAACGCCTTTGCGATCGACGAAGACGGCGGTATTTATATCGCGTCCCAAGAACACATGCATAAAGTGGTTTGGACGGGCAAGCGGTTGAGTATCGATGAGCGCGACGGCGCCTGGAGCGCACCCTATTTGAACGGCTGGGGACATGGCTCCGGAGCAACGCCATCCCTGATGGGCTTTGGCGATGAGGACCAATTTGTGGTTATCACGGATGGTGAGCCCCAGATGAATATGCTCCTCTTCTGGCGCAACGGTATTCCCGAAAACTGGGAGCAACTGCCTAATGCACCCAGCCGACGAATCGCGGGCCAGCTACCGGTTACCATGGGTGATCCGTCACTCACGCAGATTCAATCCGAGCAGTCGGTTGTGGTTTCTGGTTATGGCGCGATGGTAGTCAATAACGCCCCCCGCAACGTTCCTTGGTATCTACCTGAGCGAGCGACTGGATTATTGGTTGGCTACCTCGGCAGTAACCCTGAATACCAACCTTATGGGCTTCAGAAGTTTGAGTGGAATGCAGATACGCAGACCCTCGAATACGCATGGGTCAACAAAGATATTAGTTCGCCCAGCAGCGTACCGACAGTGGGTATATTGTCTGATCGTGTTTATTTCATCGGCGCCCGCGACAACGAGTTCACGCTTGAGGCGCTGAATTGGCGCACTGGCGAGTCCGACTTTCACTATGTGATCGGCGGGCAACGTTACAACGTGATGTACTCGGGCACATCGATTGATGAGGACGGTCGCATCCATTACGGAACGCCCTGGGGGCGTGTTCGATTGATACCATCGCCACCCTAAACGTTGGTGTGGGTAATTTTCTCAGGGATTAGTGGAGTTCGTGTTTTCGCGCCTTGTTAGTACGTCCGAGGGATCAGTCCGTTTGCGTGTTGCTCCAATCGTATTTCGGCGCGAAGATCATAGATAAGGGCCGTGATCAATGCCTGCACTGACTGTCATTAAAACGATAAGAAAGAAAAAAAATATGTTCCTCTCAATACGCTGTTTGAACGTTATCTTCGCTCTCCTCTCGCTGGTCTTGGTTAACGCCGCTCACGCTTCCGATAAAGATCGCCCCAATGTGATTATCATGGTGGCCGATGACTTGGGCTGGGCCGATGTGGGTTATCACGGCGGGAATATCGACACCCCTTCGCTCGATAAGCTCGCCCAGCAGGGCGTGCAACTGAACCGGTTTTATACAACGCCTATTTGTTCGCCAACCCGTGCAGCGCTGATGACTGGGCGCGACCCAATGCGCTTGGGTATCGCTTATGGCGTGATCCTGCCTTGGGACAATATCGGGGTGAATCCAGCTGAGCACTTTATGCCGCAGTCCTTCCAAGCTGCCGGTTACCAGACAGCCATGGTAGGTAAATGGCATTTGGGCCATGCGCAAATGACGTATCACCCAAACGAACGAGGCTTTGAGCACTTTTACGGTCACTTACACACAGAGGTGGGCTTTTATCCTCCCTTTGCCAATGTGGGAGGAAAAGATTTTCAGGAAAACGGCGTTTCCATCGACGATGAGGGCTACGAAACCTATCTCTTGGCCAACGAGGTGAGTCGTTACATTCGTGAGCGCGACAAAGAGAAACCTTTTTTTGTTTACATGCCCTTCATAGCACCGCATACCCCGCTCGACGCGCCTGAAGAATTGCAAGAGAAGTACAAAGACATTGAGACCGATCTTGCGCCCGCGAGATCGAACCAGACTGATTCAACGCGGCGTCTATCCAAGCTCATGATGCGAGAAAGCGCGCGACCAATGTACGCTGCTGTGGTCGATGCAATGGATCAAGCGATCGGACAGGTTCTCGATACGCTCGATCACGAGGGGCTTGCCGAAAATACCATAGTGCTCTTTTTTAGCGATAACGGTGGCGCCGCGTACTCTGTCGGAGGTGCCGACAACGCGCCTCTTCGCGGGGGCAAGGGGGAGACGTTCGAGGGTGGTATTCGTGTCGTATCGCTCATGCGTTGGCCAGCAAAGCTCGCTCCTGCGCAAACGTTTGATCAGATTATGACGGTTATGGATGTTTTTCCCACGTTAGCCGACGCAGCGGGTATTGAGGCGCGTAATACCTTCGAGTTTGACGGAAAAAGTATGTGGCCTTCGATTAAGGACGGTGTTGTCAGTCAGCGCGATGATCTCATTATGTTTGCGTCAGAAATTCCCATCTATGGCAGTTTCAAGCTCACGGCTTTCGATGAGCAGTGGAAATTGGTTCAGGAAATGGAGCAGGATCAGCTCTCAACGACCGTGACGAACTACTTGTTCCGTATTGCTGAGGATCCTAACGAGTACAACAATCTGGCGTCTGAGTACCCCGATGTTGTCGATAGGATGGCCCGAGCGATTACCGATTGGCGCGCGCTTTATCCGATAAGCGGAACTCGGTCTGTACTCATTCCGCCTCCTGGCTGGCGGCCGCCCAAGGACTGGGCGAGTTACCCTAGACCCCTCGATGAGCTGCAAGAAAATGAGATCTTGGGTATGGCGCCTACAGAGTCGATTCAACGCATTCTGGATATGCAGCACGGGCAGCGAGGACGGTTAGTCTATGCCTGCTCAAAGCGGTGGTGGAGTTTTGGTTTCTGCATTAAAGACCATAAAGTGACAGACGACGATTCGTAATTGTTTAACAAGGAGAATAAGAATGGCAGCAATCATCATCGCGCACTTTAGAGCGCAAGAGGGCAAGCTCGCGGAAATGGCCGAGGTATTTAAGGCGTCGCTGGGTGCAACTCGTGGCTTCGACGGCTGTATTGGGCTCGATGTCTACGTAGAGGAGTCAGCCAACATGTATACATTGATCGAAGAGTGGGAGAGTGTGGCTCATTACGACGCCTACCTTCAGTGGCGTATCGACACGGGCATCAAAGAGGCTACTGCGAGCATCATTGAAGGTGGCTGGGATAACGGCGTTACCATTCAGCGACTGGGTGCCAAGCTCGACATATAACCAGGCTACACGCTTACGACGCCGCCGACTCCCAAGGTGGCGTCGTTCACCCAGAGAACCGCGCGTTTGGCGCTGACTCTGTTTAAACGACGAGACTTTTTGATGGGCGAGCCAGCGCTTCACATTGTACTTTGCCAGCCCGAGATTCCCCCCAACACGGGAAATATCATCCGTCTGTGTGCGAACACTGGTGCTGGGTTACATATCATTCGACCGCTGGGCTTCGAGATGGATGACAAGCGGTTACGACGAGCGGGGTTGGACTATCACGAGTTCGCAAACGTGCGTGTGTGGGATGACCTAACAAGTTATGCCAAGGCTCACGATACTCGCCGCTTGATTGCGGTGGAAACCTGTGGCGAAACTTTACACTCAGAATTTCCCTATTCGATGGGCGACTCACTGGTCTTTGGCTCAGAGACCAGAGGGTTGTCTTCAGATGCGTTGAGCCAGTTTGCTGAACAAAATATCGTACGTTTGCCTATGCTTAGCGACAGTAGGAGCTTGAATCTCTCCAACGCCGTGGCAGTGGCCGTATTCGAAGCCTGGCGGCAGCTTGGATACTCTGGCCACTGTTCGAGGTAGCCCAAGTCCAATGAGTCTTGGTCTCAATAATAAAGGCTGCTTTGAGGGTGACCTAAGCTAGCCCTGTTTTTCGAGCTTTACATCACCTTTCACCTCGACCCAGTCGGGTGCGGAGCAGCACCAAATCTGCATTTTCGGTGGTAGCTCATCTTTCTGATGGCAGCTACCCAGTCTTACCGAGACAATGCCTTGACCGTCTTTGTTGCTGGTGTGGATGGGAGTCCCGCAATCGCCACAGAAGCTGTAGTGTCGGATATTGCCGCTGTCTGCTATTTTTTCATGGGCTTTTAGTTGACCGCTAATTAGCTGGAAGTCATCTCTTGAAACCCGCGCGGCATACTGAAACGCCGATGACCCGAACGTCTGACAATCGGTGCAGTAGCACACGGCGACGAGATCGGGATTTGCCATAGCCTTCCAGGAAATGTTGCCGCAATGACAGGTGCCAGTGATATCCATTGGATCGCCTTAATTTTGGTTGATGTAATTATGTTTTATTTTGGCAGTTGCTATGCCATATTATTTGTCGGGGTCGAAATTTAGATGGCTGGTGCTTCAGGCACATCTTATAACCGCAATCTGAAGAACGACATAGGTAACAACGGCAAGGGCAGAGACCAATGAATGTGGTTCCTATTTGCAAAGGTTCTGGTTGCAACGGTTTTGGTGCAGACATTACAGGGGTAGACCTGGCAAACCTTAAAGATAAAACGTTTGAGGCGATTTACCGTGCCTGGCTCACCTTTGGCGTGCTTCGGTTTAAAGGGCAGACACTCAGCAAGGACTCCCTTCAGACATTCAGTCAGCGTTTTGGACCGCTGGAGCAAATTCCTACAGGTCGTATGACCGAAGAGCAGAAGGCACGCCTAGATAATCTCTACGTGACGCCCATCTCCAATATCAAGGTCGACGGGAAACCCATCGGCGGACTGGGTGACGCTGAGGCGACCTGGCATTCTGATATGACTTACGTTGAGGTGCCTCCGCCCGCCAGCGTATTACTGGGCGTAGAGATTCCGCAAAATGGAGGCGATACCTACTTTGCGGATCAGCGAGCAGCGCTGGCGTTACTGCCGGATGAGTTGCGCCGGCGTATCGAGGGCTTGTCGATAAAACACAATGCGGCACACGACAGTGTTGGTAACTTAAGACCTGGGTTTGAGGGGTTTGACGATCCTCGAGATGCACCGGGCGCCGTTCATCCGATCATTCGAATACACAACGAGACGGGGGATGCGTGTTTGTATCTCGGGCGTCGAGAGTGGGCGTACATTCCCAGTCTGCCGTTAGACGACAGTGAGGCCCTGCTCGATGAGTTATGGTCCTATGCGATTCCAGCCGATTTCGTCGTCGAACAGAACTGGACACCAGGTGATGTGATCATTTGGGATAACCGTCGATGTCTGCATAAGCGGACGTCGATTGACCCTTCACAGCGGCGGCTATTGCTTCGCTGCCAGGTGTTAGCGCGAACAGCTTGAGGAATCGCTGTTTATGAGGTGTGTTTTGCGGTGGTCTTTATGAGAGCGTGGTTGCCACTCCTCGTCTTCATTGGCGCATTGATAGCGCTACTGATGGTCGGCCGCTTCTTGGCTTATTACTTCGGTATCGAGCTGACACTCGACTCGGTTCATGATTTTCGCGATTGGATTGACTCGATAGGTTGGTGGGGACCGCTCGCCTACGTGGTACTGGTGGTAATTCGCCTTTTTCTCGGCCTCTCAACACACGTCGTACTCACGCTTGGTGGCGTAGCGTTTGGGCTGACTGAAGCCATTATTTGGGGAGGCGTAGGGTTGACGCTCTCGGGTGTCGTCCAATACGGACTCGGCTATTACCTAGGAAGTGATTGGGTCACGAGGCGACTGGGTGACAAAAATGAGCGGCTGCAACGCATTTTGTCGCGTAGCGGCGTACCCGCACTCTTTCTCATCACGGTCCATCCTTTAGGTCCTCAGAGTCCGATGACGATAGTGGCTGGCGCCGTTCGGTTTCAGTTCGCTAAGTTTGTCATGACCATGATGGTTGCCTCACCCATTCGAGCCAGTATCTATGCTGTCCTCGGGGGAGCTGTGCTCGAGTTCGATCTATGGCTTATCGCGCAGATTACGGTTGGCTGCATTGTGCTGATGGTTCTGCCTTTTCTTCACCGAAAGACGCGGCGACTGCTGCTTGGTTTGGACTCATAACGTGGAGTGCTTCTTTCAATGGTAGAGATTGCCGACATACCCGAGTACGAACGTAATCACCTAATGAGTAAGTTGTTACCTCCCTTAGGTGAGCTGCCGTGGGTGACTAACCAAAAGCGTCTGTCTGAAAAGAAAGTGGTGATCATTACCACTGCGGGGCTTAATTTTCGTGAGGATCACAATTTCGAATTCGCCGATTCGAGCTACCGTGCCTTACCGCGGGACCTTGCCTCGTCAGACATTTTGATGACCCATGCCTCGGTAAACTATGACCGAAGCGGCTTTCAGGAAGACATCAACGTGGTGTTCCCCGTCGATCGATTCAAGGAGCTCGAGTCTGAGGGTGTTATTGGTCGCCTCGCGGACGTCAATTACAGCTTCATGGGTGGTGGCATGTTGCCCGACGTCTACGAAGCGAATGTGCGGGACCTAGGAAAAATACTGAAGGCCGATGGTGTTGATGTAGCCTTTATCGTGCCTGTTTGTCCCAACTGCTCGAGGACAGTATGTGGTATTTCCTACTACCTTGAGTCTGAGGGCATTCAGACTTCGGGCATTGCCCTGTTTCGCGAAATTGCCGAGACCATGAAGCCACCGCGTATTCTCTGGGTCAGCTTCCCTTTGGGTAGACCGCTCGGGAAACCTTCTGATGCGGCCTTCCAGACCGAGGTCATCAAGCGTGCTTTGGGGTTGCTGGATGCTGAGCACGGGCCCGTTCTGGAAGATTATCCGATCGATCTCCCTGACATCGATACACCACCGCCTGCCTGCCCAGTTAGCTTCCAACGCAAGCGTGATGAAGAGTCATGGCAGGGGCGCCTCGCTCGCGAGGTAGGGGCCCTAACCCCTTGGTATGAGCTTGGTTTAAAGCGCCGCGGGCGCACAACGGTTGGGGTATGTGAGTCTTCTATCTCAGACATCATTACAGGTTTGACATCATGGGCTGATGACGTCTTACAGCCGTTCCCCGAGCCTTCATGGCTGAAACTCGCGCTGGATGACCTTAAGTCGTTCTATTCAGAAGCCATTACCTCGCAACCGGGCGACTATGAAGCGGGATATTCGGATTCTCTGATCTTTGAGGAAACCGTGCTCGGAGAACTGATCGTTCACTATGTTAATTACTTCGAAGCGAAGGACCCAAATCATCCGTTTATTCGCGTTATTGCCTCGCGAGAGCAACTCAAGCGATCGACCGGGAACTGGGCAATCGATCGAGACGGTGGTTACGTGACAGCGGCGAACCCACCGCCGGGAGAAGCATAAAGAGGTAATCGAGATGCAGTCACTGGGGTCGACTCATTCTTGCTCCAACAAGCATCGTGCGCCTGAATATACTTTTGGTGCAGGTAAGAACGCCTCCGATTTTGCTAGTAAATGTCTGTAACCTTATTTTTTCTGAGATGATAGAGCGATGAAAAAGACGATTGCCGCAATCGGTGAGTGCATGTTGGAGCTTTCGCGCAGCCCCAGCGCTTTAAACCATGACCGGAACAATACAGCGCTGTCTTACGGCGGCGATACGCTAAATACGGCCGTGTATTTGTCTCGTCTCGGTCTGTCGGTGAGTTATGTCACGGCCGTGGGTGATGATCCGCTCAGTAGCGAGATGATCGAGAGCTGGCAACAAGAAAGCATCGATTGCTCGCTGGTAGATCGTCATGAGGGTGCTGTTCCCGGGCTTTATTTCATTGACACCGACGCCTCGGGTGAACGGTCCTTTCTCTACTGGCGCGATCAAGCGCCGGCAAAGCGTCTCTTTGATGACGTGGAAAACGCGCAGCGCATCTTCAACGCGCTCAAGGCCTTCGACTACGTGTACTTGTCGGGTATCACACTGGCGATTCTGACCGATGCATCACGAGATCGGCTTCTTGCGTGGTTACCTGAATATCGTGAAGCCGGTGGCAAGGTGATCTTCGACAATAACTATCGGCCTCGCCTTTGGCCAAGTGCTGATGATGCAAGAGCCTATTACAGCGATTTGTACGGCATGACAGACATTGCCCTGCCTACCTTTGATGATGAGTGCTTGGTGTTCGGTAGATCATCTGAGGACGACTGTTTACAAAGGTTGTTGGACGCGGGTGTCAGCGAGATAGTCTTAAAGCTCGGCGCTCAAGGTTGCCGCGTGCGTACGATGTCGGAAGATAAGCGTATTAGTGCTTATTCTGTGACCGTGCGCGACACCACAGCGGCTGGTGATAGCTTTAACGCCGGATTTTTAGCGCGACGGTTGGGTGGGGCAACGCTCAGTGACGCAGCAGATTTAGGCTGTCGACTTGCCTCGATTGTGGTGCAGCATCCAGGAGCGATTGTCGACAAAGAGCTGTTGTCTAACCTGCAATGAGATAGTCTTGTTGTCCTAGCGTAAGTAAATAATAACGAGGCAACGTCGCCACAAATACTAGGAGATTTCTGATGTCCAACGAAGAATGGATGACGAGTGCCTGCATCCTTTGTGAGCTCAATTGCGGTATCAAAGTTCAGACCGGGGGCGAGAATAACCGCGAGATTGTCCGCATCCGCGGCGACGAGGATCACCCCGCCTCGAAGGGCTATCTTTGCCAGAAGGCGTCGGGGCTGAATCACTACCAAAACGGTAAGGACCGCATAACTTCGCCCTTGCGCCGGAAGCCTGACGGTTCTTTCGAAGTCATCGATTGGGACACCGCGACTCGCGAAATCATGGAGCGCTTCACCGCGACTCGCGAAACGCACGGCGGTGACAAGATCTTTTATTACGGTGGTGGCGGTCAGGGAAATCACTTGCCCGGCGCCTACTCGAGTGCGACTCGGTCAGTACTGGGTAGCGTCTACCGCTCCAGTGCATTGGCGCAGGAGAAGACCGGTGAGTTTTGGGTCAACGGTCAAATGTTTGGTTCGATGGTCAAAGGGGACTTCCACCACTGTGATGTCGCGTTTTTCCTAGGCAAAAACCCCTGGCATACGCACGGTATTCCCAGAGCACGCGTTTTCCTTCGCGATTTCGCGAAAGACCCCAGTAAAACCATGATTGTTGTCGATCCGGTGGTGACGGAGACGGCGAAAATGGCCGACATTCACCTTCGAGTGAAACCTGGAACCGATGCATGGATGCTCGCGGCGATGGTGGCTATGCTCATTCAGGATGAGCGCTATGCCTTAGCGTGGGTCGATCAGCACACGCAAGGCATTGAGGAGATTAAGAAAGCGTTTGCTGATATTTCAGTGGCCGATTATTGCTCGCACGCCGGGCTGACGGTGGAGGAAGTCCGTACAGCGGTGGACGCTATTGCGAATGCCAAAGGCATGGCCATGTTCGAGGATTTGGGGGTTCAGATGAATCACCATTCGACCCTCATTAGTTATCTTGAAAAACTGGTTTGGGTTCTTTGCGGACATTTTGGCAAGGAAGGGGGACAGTATGTGCCGGCCTACTTGCAGAATATTGCCGGTAGCGGTCGCAGCTCTCGTAAAACACCCGTTGCAAAGGCACCCATTATTAGCGGTATGGTGCCCTGCAACGTTATTGCGGATGAGATCCTCACTGATCACCCCGATCGCTACAGAGCCATGCTCATTGAGTCGGCCAACCCGGTGCATTCACTAGCCGACAGTAATCGCATGCGCGAGGCGCTACGCTCGATGGAGTTGGTAGTGGCGATCGATATCGCGATGACTGAGACAGCGCGTGAGGCGGACTATGTGTTACCGGCTTCTACTCAGTTTGAGAAGTGGGAGGCAACGTTCTTCAACTTCGAATTTCCTGAAAATTATTTTCACCTCAGAAAGCCACTGTTCGAACCACTCGGTGAAGCCCTTTCCGAGGCAGAGATTCACGCGCGCCTCATCGAGGCTGCCGGCGTGATGCCGACTGAACTGGTCGATGAGCTGCGCGGCTTGTTGAGAGACCAGGGTCGCGCCGCATTCCGCGAACGGTTTATGCAGGCGATGGCCGAGGACGGCATGGTCTCCAAGTTAGCGCCTGTGATTCTCTACCGAACACTCGGTGAAGTGCTGCCTGAAGGCGCAAAAGAGGGCGCCGTAATGTGGCCACTGACGCTCGGTTTTGCGATGCGTGACAGCGCGAGCTTGGCGCGTGCAGGTTATGAGGGTGACCCCATCACACAGGCCGATAAGCTCTTCGATGCGATAATTGCGGGCCACTCCGGTGTGGTCTTCTCACGCGACGATATGTCGACCGCTTGGGAGCGCCTTGGCAGCGAGGGAGGGATTCAGTTGGTACTGCCTAGTTTACTTGAGGAGCTCAATGTCCTCGCAGCGGGCCCCACTGATCGTTCGGCCTTTGACTTCCCGTTTGCCTTGAGTGCGGGTGAGCGTCGCGACTATACGGCAAATACGATTTATCGTGACTTTGGCTGGCGCCGCAAGGACCCCGATGGTTCCTTGCGCATTAACCCGGACGATGCCGCGAGTCTGGGCATTGAAACGGGCGAACAGGCACGGATCGTAACAGCGGTCGGGTCGGCAATAGCAAGAGTCGAGGTTACAGACCGTATGCTGCCTGGCCATGTTGCGATACCGAACGGCTTTGGCTTAGATAATGAGGACGGCACGCGTTCAGGTGTGGCGCCTAACGAGCTGACGTCGCTTACGGACTGCGATAAGTTCGCAGGCACGCCACACCATAAACTTGTGCCTGCAAGAATCGAGGCTGTGGCCTGAAAGCGACATTGCCTGTACAGCCAATAATGGGTGTCTCTGTCAAATAGGCGCCCTTACAGTTGAGGTGATAGGTGGGATCATCGGTGACAGTCCTTCGTCGAACATTGCTGGCCGGTGGCGCAGCAGTGTTACCGCTATTGAGTCTTATTGGCTGTGGCCCCAGCTCGCGTCAGACCATTAAGCACATCCTTCCGACTGTTACCGATAGCGGAATTTTCATTACCTGCTCACTTGCTCAGCCCGTTCGTTCGTTTTCTCTTCGTGTCGAAAAAACGATTTATACAGGGAAGCAGTGTGATAGTAAGGGCTTACACTGGTTCTTCTCCGCGGAGGGTCTGACACCCAATACCTTATATCAGTTGCAGCTTCTTGAGGGTGAGTCGCCCGTTGGCGACGCGTGGTCACTGCGCACCTTTCCTAAAGAAGATGCGGACGTGGATCGACTCAAATTAGCCGCCTTCACGTGTGCAGGCGGTGGCGACGCATTTGGTTTTAATGGTCTTGAATATTTTAAGCCGCACGCGTTTCGACACAGGCTCTTTGATGAGCTATTGGCGCAAAACCCCGACGCCGTAATCGCCATCGGTGATCATATTTATTGGGACCTGCGGGGTGGTGATCGGCCACCTTTGGGACGGAGAAAATCGGCGCTTATTCGCTGGATTATTGGCGTCTATCTTCGGGTGAAGTACGGCGATTTTGATCGAACGTTGCCATTGCTGGGGTCCGCCAATGAGGCGGTGCTTAAGCGCATTGCGGATGAGCAAATTGCCGATCTTTATGGCACGCGCTTTAAGTCCACGCCAATCTATTTTGTCTCAGATGATCATGATTATTTCGAAAACGATGACGCTGAAAAAGACCTTGTAACGTTTCCAGCGGATGCGTTCAGCCGCGAGGCGCATCGCGCTGTCGCCGATCTGTACTATCCCCCGCTGCCTTATGCTCCAAGGCGCGACGCCCATCGATCCTTTGGTTTGTTCAAATATGGAAACCTGTTTGAGGCGCCGTTACTCGACTGCGCGGGGCAGATGTCCTTGGCGGAGAATTTAGCCTCGGGGGAGAGTGAAGCAAAAGATACAAAAAGTGCGCGATTGTTTCCTGAGGCCATCGAACAATGGGTTCTTGATCGCATCGAGACCTCAAAAGCAAAGCACTTCGCGCTCGTGCCATCGCACCCTATGGGTTGGACGGCCGGCAAATGGCGCGAATGGTATCCGGATGTTGTTGCACCGGAGGGGTTCGAGGGGCTTGTTACCAATGAGCTTAACTTTGAGGGAGCCACCAAAGGGGCCCTGACGATCAAGGCGCAAAAATACCTTTGGCAAGCCGGTTGGTGGGCACAACATCAGCGACTACTTCAGACGCTCTCTTTGCGTCCGGGCTCGCGTTTTACCTTCTCGGGCGATATTCACGCGCAAGGCGCGATTGCGATTGAGGCCTCAGGTGAAGAGGCGTTATCGGGCGGACTTGTTAAATCTCTATTGGTCGGACCCGTGAGTACTTCCGATGCGACTTGGCCCTCCTTCGCGCGGGGGGTTCCGGCGAAACAGCCGGCTTGGTTGCAGACAACACCGCTATCAGCCACTGAAGAAATCAATGGGTTCACCCTATTCGACATTACATCTAGCGGTGTTGTAGCTCACCTGTTTAACTGTGGGGGTCACGACTCGTCAGCTTCGTACGACGGGCGTGTACAGGGCGTTACTGATCTCCTTTTGAGCTGAGCAAGACTACGTGAGCTTATTCGATAGAAATCAACATTCTCATCGTCGCTTCAATCCGCTGATGGGCCGTTGGGTGTTGGTATCACCGCACAGGAGCCAGCGTCCATGGCAGGGAAAGCAGGAAGAAGCGAGCATTGCTTCGCGACCGGCTTATGACGCTGAGTGCTATCTCTGCCCAGGTAACGAGCGTGCTGGGGGCGAGCTAAATCCAGCCTATACAGGTCCCTTTGTTTTTCCGAATGACTTTAGCGCGCTGTTGCCCGACGTCCCTGTGGATCGGACCCGCGAGCACGAGCTGCTGCGAATGGAAAGTGAGTCAGGTATCTGCCGCGTTATCTGTTTCTCGCCGCGTCATGACCTTACGCTACCGCGGATGTCTGTGGCCGAGATTGGGGAAGTGGTCGATCTCTGGGCGGCACAGTACCTCGAGTTGGGTGCGCTTGCTGATATTAACCATGTCCAAATTTTTGAAAATAAGGGCGAAATCATGGGGTGCAGTAATCCCCATCCCCACGGTCAAATATGGGCACAACAAAGCATCCCGGACGAGGTTCAAAGCGAGTCTCAGCGGATGCGTGAACACTTCGAGAAAACCGGGCGGACCTTGCTCGGTGACTATTATCGAGTCGAGCAAGAGAGGGGTGATCGGCTTGTCTGTGACAACGAGAGTTTTATTGCTCTCGTACCGTTTTGGGCTAATTGGCCGTTTGAAACGCTCGTGCTGTGTAAGCGGCAGGTGCGGCACGTTGGCGAGATGACGGATAAAGAGCGGAATGATCTTGCCGATATACTGAAGCGCCTCACAACGCGCTACGACAATCTTTTCGAGTGCAGCTTTCCCTACTCGGCCGGCATGCATCAAGCGCCCACGGATGGTAAAGAGCATCTTGAGTGGGACTGGCACATGCATTTCTACCCGCCACTCCTGCGGTCTGCGACAGTGAAGAAATTCATGGTGGGCTACGAGATGTTGGCCGATCCGCAGCGCGATTTGACCCCTGAGGTGGCGGCGGCAAGGTTGCGCGATTTGCCAGAAGAGCACTATTTGGATCGCGGTGAGTAGGCTTCACCCTATATAGCAAAGCGCTAGAAACTGAGTATTGACCAATGAGTCAGGGAAAGAATGGGCCTAGAGCAGAGGGTTTCCTAGTGGCGGGTGGGGGACCTTTAATGCGTGAGTTTTTGAGTGTCACTATCCCAGTCAGTCGATCTAAAGTCGCCCGCGAGAACAGCGAAAGCTCTTCGTTAATAGGCTAATTGTCGGAAATGTTCAGGGGTGGTAGAACTCGGTATTGCCCGGGCTCGAGCACCCAGAATGTAGATGGGTCGATAGCCTGATCTATCAACGCTGCTTCTAGGTCAATGACGGGTTGATCGATGCCTTCCCAGGTCAGCTGAAACACCCCAAAGTGAATCCCTAAGCTCTGCTCGCTTTTCAGATCTTTGTGCGCTGCGACTGCCTCGGAAGGGTTGAGGTGCATTGCCTTCATGAAATAACGTGGCTCGTAAGCGCCGATGGGGATGATACTCAGTGCAAAGGGTCCATATCGCTCCCCTTGGTCCGCAAAGTGTGGTGAATATCCGGTGTCTCCAGCGAAGTAGATGGCGCCCTGACTTGTTTCGATGACGAAGGACCCCCACAGCGTTCTCATACGATCGTGTAGCCCTCTCGCCGATTGGTGCTGACATTCGACAAAGTGAACCTTGGAGGAGCCCACGTCAGTGCTTTCATCCCAATCGAGCTCTATCGCACTGTCGTAACCCAGTGAGCGCAATAGGTCCGCGTTCCCAAGGCCGGAGATGATCACGGGCTCGCGCGACTGCCGTTCGCGCAGAGTCCGCAGACCGGTGGTATCCATGTGGTCGTAATGATTATGACTCACCACAATCAGATCGATTTCAGGGAGGTCCTCGTTAGCAACGCCCGGTCCTCTGATACGCTTCGGGCCAGCAAAGCTGACTGGACTCGCGCGATCTGACCATATGGGGTCGGTGAGAATATTTAACCCGTCTACCTGAATCAAAACGGTCGCATGATTGATATAAGTTGCGCGAAGCCCTTGGGTTACCCGCGCAGGAATGGGTTCAGCCGCTGGATTTGCTCGCGCCTTCGGCCAATCGGCTTTCTCCCAAAGGCCGGTAAAAAGAAACTTAAAAACGGCGGGCCAGTTATTTCCCTCCGCATCGCGGTTATAGAAATGACTGCCGTCGTAATGGTCAGATATAGGGTAGTCACGCTCTTCAATCAGACTACAGGCAGTCAGTGCCGATAGGATTACAGCGAAACCCACCAAGACGCGTCGCTTCGCAGTAACGGTTTTCGAGCGTGTGGATTGGAAGGGTTGCGAAAAAAAGCGAGACATCACATTCATGCGCAATTTACGTCCGGGTACAAAGAGGCGATCATCCATTCACCACGGACTCCCGACAGTGATGCAAAGACCCGGCGATGATTGACCACATACACGCACAATTTCAATCGCATTTTGGCGGCACCCAAGACTTATCAGTCGTTATGGCGCCCGGTCGTGTCAATTTGATTGGGGAATACACAGACTTTAATGATGGCTTTGTGCTGCCAATGACGGTGGATCGTGGGGTCTATATCGGTATTCGGCCTCGCAGCGATGATCGTATCTCGGTCATCTCACTCAAATTTGATGAGGCTGTGACCTGTCGCCTTGGAGCCTTCGCGCAACCGACTCCGGGGCACTGGTCCTGCTATGTACTGGGTGTGGTTGAAGAGCTGAGATTGTTGGGGCTGATTCCCTCAGGTTTTGAGGCCGTCATCGACGGTAATCTAAATCTCGGTGCGGGTTTGAGTTCCTCTGCGGCACTGGAGACGGCCACTGCACTGGCACTGCAGGCCATTTACAAATTTACGATGCCGCGTGCTGATATCGCGGCTCTTTGCCAACGTGTCGAGCACCGTTATGCGGGTGTTATGTGCGGGATCATGGATCAGTTCGCTAGTGGTCTTGGCCGCGCAAATCATGCGCTGATGCTCGACTGTCGATCACTCTCCTACGTGGACATTCCCGTTACCTTGGGTGATCACCGGATTGTCATTATTTCGAGCCAGGTCAAACGTGAGCTTGCATTATCTGCATATAACGAGCGTCGCGCGCAGTGTGAAGAGGGCGTTGCGCTCTTTAGACAATACGACCTGTCAGTGCAGGCTTTGCGCGATGTCACACTTGACCTAGTTAACGCGCATGCGAGCGAGCTCTCAGACATTGTCAGGCGGCGATGCAGCCATGTTGTGAGTGAGAATATGAGAGTCCTGAATGCATCAGCTGCCCTCGGTTCAGGAGATTTAGAGGAGTTTGGTGCGCTTATGAATGAGTCGCATCAATCGCTCCGGGATAATTTTGAGGTGAGTTGTGATGAGCTTGATTGCTTGGTCGATATTGCTCAAGGCACTGATGGAGTACTAGGGTCTCGCATGACCGGTGCGGGATTTGGTGGCTGCACGGTGACGTTGATCCACAGAGACGCCATGGAGAGCTTGAAGGTAGGTTTGGCAGATTACGAATCGAGATTTGCTCTAAAGCCGGGTGTCTTTGTTTTGACGGATAATCTTGAGTCAGGTGTTGTTGGGTGACGAGTAACCGCGCCCGATACCCAGGTCAGCAATGACACCCAAATCAGCGGCGATGCCCAGATCAGTGGTGAGGCTTAGCGTAGCGATGATGCCGAGCGCAGCGATAACATAGCGCCTAGCGCAGCGAGAAATAGCCCTTAGGTTTTATCTTTTGAGCTGCCGAGAAGTGCTTAGTTTCCAGCGAGCCCAGGAATTTCACAGAACATATCCGCCTCGACCTTGACGCTAACTGCCGAGTTGGCGTGTGCACCGACGCACCATGAGGGCATAACCATCGAATAAACGCCCGAACCGCCCGCCTGCAAAATGAGGATTTGCTCGGGGCCTTTGAAGGCCATACGGTCTTGTGGGTTGGGTCCAGCGAACTGGCTGAATAGACGTTTGACGATACTTGCCTCAACGAAACTACGCTCGTACAGCTCTTGAGCGATGTCCTCTCTCGTAAGACCTGCCCCGTGCAAAATAGCTGTGTGTTCGGGGTTTAAAACCACCGTTGCGCATCCGCCAGTCAGTGTACCGTTATTACTGGGCGGGTTAGCCAAGCCCATAGCCAGAAGTTCCAGTAATGATTTGTAGCTCTCCGGATCATCGCCATCGCCGGCGTAGATAACCGAGTGCGGAGCCTCTGAACCAAGGACCGTGACCACACTCTCATCCGCATCGAAACCACGGCTGACATGAAGTGGTGTGAAAGGGCTATTCTCCTCGTCTTCAGCAAGGCAGAACGTGAACTTACCCGGGTGACCCAGTAGCGCCATATCTGAACTTCCAGGGCGCGCCTTGCCAATATTTATCATGGTGAGTCTGAGTGCGCGGCCGATCGTAGCGTTGGCACGGTGTCCGGGTCCCAAAGCGCCCGTGCCAGAGGCAATCGGGCCGCAGGTATGCCGAGCGGGCCCATTGACGATAATCAAGGGTGCGGTGCAGTGCGTCGTTGCCTGCATCTCAGTGAGATCAAACTCGGGCTCGATAACGGCTTTCACCGCGGCCACAACCACCGGCATGTAATCGGGAAGGCAGCCAGCCATAACAGCGGCAATGGCGACTTTTTCCACCGTTGCGATACCGTGTCCGGGACCCATTGTCCCAAGCATCATGTCTGCATCGAGCCCTGAGGCCAGCACCATCCTTGAGACGCGTTCTGCGGTTGGGATAACAACAGGTAGCCCATCAGTACACCCAAGGCGGTGCAGCTCCTCGAGTGCTGCCTCTTCGTCACGTGCCGAGAGAATTTCAGTCACTGCTTGCCTCGAGTGCATTTAGGATTTGCTCAGCCACTGAGTCTGCGACCGCCGTCATGTTCTCAGCACCGGTACCCGCAACAGGGTGCGGTAGCTGGACGCGTGGTACGTCACACATACCGAGTGATTCGGCAACAAAGTTTCCTTGAGACCAAAACTCTTCCGTGACTAACGCCACCGCGGGGATACCTAGTTTTGCGAGGTTTATGCCGTCACGCACGGTGCCGGTAGTGCAGGAGCCTCAGTGCCCATAGGCAGCGATGACACCAACGCAATCGCCACCTATCTCGCCTAATAGCTTTTCTGGTGCGGCAATCGTGGCGTTGCCTTTGTTGTAAGCTTTGAGATTGATACCGGGTCGACGACGCGCAACGGCCTCCCCCACCTGGTTCAGAAACTCAACAGAATCGGGAAAGCCATTGGCCAGCAGGCCAATCGTTGTCTGCGCATTACCATCGACTGCCACTGACAGGTTGTAGGGCGTTTGTTCAACACCCACTGTTGCGTCTGGATTCAGAAATTCAATCATGTTGTGCCTCAATCTCTTAGCGTCTTTATCGCTAACCCGCGCGACTGTGTCAAGGCGGAGTGGGTGATCAATGTAGAGGGCGCTAGCGGCAACTAATGTCACACTAACTTCATCTCTGAATCATACTCACAGTCACATCGCACTGATTAGCGCGTACACTATTGAGCCTAGCCTGAGGTGAAACTATGGAACGTTTTCAAATTGCTGAGGGGCTGGAGTTCAGCCGGCTCGTTTACGGAATGTGGCGCTTGGCAGACGATGCCGATACTTCGATTAAGCATGTCGATGCCAAAATCCGTGCAGCGCTCGATCACGGAATTACGACCTTCGATCAGGCGGATATTTACGGTGGTTACACAGCAGAAAACATCATGGGAACTGCCTTGAAGGCAAGCCCATTTTTGCGACACCAGATGGAAATTGTTACGAAGTGCGACATCGTCATTGACGCTGGTCGTCACGCAGGCGCACGAGTGAAGCATTACGACACGACGCGCGCGCACATTAACGAGAGTGTGAATCAATCTTTGATTGCCATGGGCACCGATGTTATCGATGTGCTCCTCATTCACCGTCCCGACCCTTTGATGGATCATTTTGAGACGGGTGAGGCACTCGATGCCTTGGTCGACTCTGGGAAAGTCCGCGCGGTTGGCGTCTCAAACTTCAGGCCATGGGACTGGAACCTCCTCCAATCAGCCATGCGTCATCAACTGGTGACAAATCAGATTGAGCTGAGCCTTAAAGAAATCTCTCCGTTTACTAACGGTGATCTAGCGTTCCACCAGCAACACGGTCATGTTGTCATGGCGTGGTCACCACTGGGGGGTGGTGATTTGATGACAGGCACCGGTGAGCTGGCGAGTCGATTAGACGCCATCGCAAAGCGTTACGAGGTTGATCGCGCCGCGGTGGCAACGGCATTTTTGCTGGCCCACCCGGCCAAGATAACCCCGGTGATGGGTACCAATAATCTTGAGCGTATTTCAGCGCTTTCAGACGTACTAAAAGTGGAACTCTGCAGACAGGATTGGTTCTATCTCTACGAGGCGGCCCTCGGTCGAGAGGTGCCATAACTTCCAAGTGTCTTGGGAAGTACCCCGAGGTAGTCGATTCGGCAAGAGTCTGCGCTGTGACCATTGAGTTGGGCATTCAACAAAGCATCCAGAGCTTTCTTTGGTATGGCTCTCTTTCACCCTACCTATTTGTGAAGCTACTTAGCACCGACGAGTTTGTACTCGCTCGCGTCGGTGATGAAATCAGCGTGACCATAGGTCTCAAGCAAACTGCCCAGCTTGCGTGTTAGGCGCTTGTCTAGCCAGTGGCGAACACCCGGGATTTTTATGCCAAGCGCACAGAGATTTGACGTGCTGACAATCGTTGCAAGCGCACAGGCCGTGGCGATTTTGTCGTTAAGCTTGAAGTGCACCCCCATCGCTTCCGCGCGGGAGGATTTACCCTCACAAAAGTTTTGAATGAGAAAGTACTTTGAGAAGCCACGCTCCATCCAGCGGTGGAAACGTCCCGTAATGCTCGAGTCCGTGAATAACTCCGCGTCCATTGCTCCCCGTACGAGCTCACCACAGGTTTCATCGTCGTAGATCTTATGCAAGGACATATCTCTTGCTGTCATCAGATCGACAATTTCCTGCGGGGTTTCACCCAATAACTCCTCAGGTAGCCCAAGTAAAAAACAGCGATAGCGCGCCATCTCTACCCGCGCCCGTTCGGCCTGCGTGAAGTCGGTGCGCCCTTGCGCCAAAAGCTTGTAGGACAAAAGGAAAATACCAATGAGTCCGGCAGGCATTTGATCAACTTGCGGAATGGGAATGCCATAAGTCGATACGTCCCATTTGCCGGTACGCATGATGTTAAAACGTACCATCGAGTGCATCAGACGCACTTTAGCGGCGGCCTTAAAACCGGGGTTGAAACGCTCCATGGCGCGCGGCATAGCGGTCGCCGTAAAAAAGCTCGCGGTTTCAAAGACCCGTCGGACGGATTGTTGATCGGTGAGCGTGCCCGTCATCGTCATGGGTAGGGCGGTGTACTTATTCATAAAGGTCGCGATAAACGCACCGCGGATGGCGAAGGGCGATATCGTTCCGAGCGGGATACGCTCATGCTTGGCGCCTTCTTCCACCATGGCCATGTCTACCCAGTCGGGTGTGGCCTCCATTGCACTAATAAAAGCAACGAGTTCGTCCGGTGCGTTTTCGACGCTCTCGATACCGTGGTCACAGGCTTGCTCAAGCATCGATACCAATGCTCTAAAACCATACTCAGGTATGAGTGATGCGTAGGCATCGGCCACTTTGTCGCCCATCATCGTGTAGTTTCGAATGCGCTCGACGAGCTCGGGGTTTTTAAGGACGCGCTCGCAATAGTCGCGATGGCGAGAAGGGCGGAGCGCCTTAAGATCAAAGTCCGTGACGTAGCGCTCGGGGAGCTGGCCGAAATCCACACGGCCATAGATCTCAGGGATTATTGTCTTTTGCTCGAGCACGGTGTCGGAAAAAAGTGCACTTTCTGTGTTGTTCATCTCCGATCACTCCACCGTTGATGACCTGATGCGCTGCATTATCGTGGGCATTACTTTGAAAACGCCATCAGCTCACGATTGATTAGGCCTTAGACAGTTACGGGTATCCACTGCAACTGGTCGACGACGACCGAGCATATCATTTTGTACACCAACCCTACCGAGATCTTGCACCCTCTCAGGGTTAACTGCTGGTAGGTAAGCTTCGGCAGTCTATTTTTCTTCGCGTTCTGGTGCCTTCGCGTGAAGCGAGGTAACGTTGCTATCAACAATTTATCAAAGCGACGAGGTCCGATTGTCATGATGGTTTTGAAACGGCTGGTTACGGGCCTTCTTTTTTTTACCTCGTTTCATGTATCGGTTGATGCGCTAGGCGCTGAATCGTCGAGCGCTGTGTTGATGCCGAAGTCGGGCACTTACTCCCGACCAATATCGACGGACAACGCTGAGGCCCAACAGTTCTTCGATCAGGGTTTACGCTTCGCCTGGGGTTTCTATTTCCCGGAGTCTATCGCCTCCTATCAGGAAGCATCTCGTCTAGCGCCTGATCACCCTATGCCTTATTGGGGCATTGCGCATGCAGCGGGGCCCAACCCCAATTCGCGATACGCACAGATGCCGGACGACCCACAGGGCGCGGGATTGGCGGCAATTGAAGCAGCTCTTGAACGTATCGATCGAGCAACACCCATGGAGGCAGCACTGATCAACGCGCTCTATGTTTTCTATGATGCGAAAAGTATTCCTGACCCTCGCGAGCGCGATCGGGCTTATCTGGCGGAGATGCGAGAGCTCAACAAAAAGTATCCTGATGACCCCGATATTGCAGCGCTCTACGCGGGAAGCTTTATGTCGATCCGGCGCTGGGATTACTGGGATAAGAATGGCGAGGCAAAGGGAGAGACACTCGCTGTTGCCAAAGCGCTCGAACATGTCATTAACACCGGGGACCCACACCCCGGGGTTTATCACCTGCACATTCACCTTATTGAGGCCTCGCTGGAGCCTGAGCGCGCCATGGTTTCGGCCGATGCCCTAGAGGCGACTCTACCCATAGGCGGTCACGTGGTTCATATGCCGGCACATATTTTTGTGCGGGTTGGCGACTATCAACGTGCGATCGACAACAACTTACGCTCACTTGCGGTCGATAAGGAGTTTGCTCAGCACTGGGGTGATCTTCCGTTGCCCAACATTGGCACCTACCCTCTCTCACACAAGATACACGCTGGCCATGCGCTCGACTTTGTTCGTTACGCCGCGACTATGCAGGGCAGTTCCGAGCTCGCTATTAAATCTGCCAAGCAAATGGCTGAAGCGATCAGTCAGCACGGCACGCCCATGGGACGCATGCAAAAGCGCGTTGCCGCACCGTGGGTCACGCTCAAGATTTTTGGTAAGTGGGATGAGGTTTTGGCATTAGAGCCACTCAAACACTCGACACCTTATCTCACGGGCATAATGGCGTACGTAAAGGGGAGCGCCCACGTCGCGAAGGGGCAGTTCAGGGAAGCTGCGCAGAAATTGGCCGATATTCATCGCATAGCAGCCTCACCGGACGTCTCGGTTAACCGCGCAGGTGCGACAGCGACTGCCGAGTTGCTTGCGCTGGCTGCGAACGCGCTCGAGGGTGAGATGAAAATGGCTCAAGGCGACTTGGATGGTGCCATCTCTGCTTTCGAGAAAGGCGTAGCCTTAGAGGACACCAACAACTACACCGAGCCACCCGATTGGCCACAATCGATGCGTTTGTACCTGGGGGCGGCGCTCATAAAAGCGGGCCGCGCTTCTGACGCGGAAGCCGTTTTTCGACGCGATCTGCGATGGCATCAAAACAACGGTTGGTCGCTATTTGGTTTGACACAAGCACTAGAGGCACAGGGTAAATCGGAAGAGGCGGCCTCTACGCGTGAGGCTTGGACCAAAGTTTGGTCGCATTCAGACCTAACTCTCCCGGGATCGACAGTGCTTTGATTACACGTCTTGAGATCTGTTTAAGATCCAATTGGTGAGCATCAACCCTTCAGGGGTGTTTAAGCAGTTATGTAGTAAGAAACGCTTGGAGGATAAAAACGGCGAAAACGACGGGCATACCCGCTCGCCATTGTAACTTGAAGTTCCAGATGAGATTCTTAAGCAGCACGGAAAGGAAAGCAGAATATGATATCAACAACACGGCTCCGGGCCGCTTTAGCGGTGGCCCTCTTTTCATTCTCTTTTATCAATGTCTCAGCGGCAGTTGCACAAGATGCAGAAGCCACTGTAACCCTTAAAAAGAAGGTGGCTATTGCCCGTTTCTCTAATGAGACGCGGTCAGGGCAGTCTTTCTTAGTCGATGACAATAATGATCGAATTGGTAAGCAGGCGTCTGACATTTTGTCTGCGCGGTTGGCAGAAACCGGTAAATTCTTGATGTTCGAAAGGTTGGATGGCGATAAAACCTCTGCGGAGGCGACCTTGAGTAATCTTGAAGAATCAGGTGTTCCTGTTGATTACTTAATTGTCGGTTCCGTCAGCGAATTCGGCCGCTCAACGGAGGGGCAAGTTGGTGTTTTTTCTACTTCAAAGGCACAAAAAGCTTACGCCAAGGTCAATGTGCGTTTGATTGAGGTTAAGACAGGACGGGTTATATCCGCCCGAGAAGGCGCAGGAGAGGCGACCACAGAGACGAAAAGAGGCGTTTTTGGAGGTAGCACTGCCGGTTTCGATCAGAGCCTAAACGACAAAGCTATATCAGCAGCTATATCGCAACTGATTAGCAATTTAGTTGAGGAGATGACCGCGACTCCCTGGGTGTCATACATCCTCGCTGAGGAGGACGGCTCCTTTATCATTAGCGGAGGTGCCAGCCAAGGCTTGAGTACCGGTCTGGAGCTGCAAGTTTATAGCGTTGGTAGAAAAATAAAGAATCCACAGACTGGAGCCATGATTCAGTTGCCAGGGAAGCGAGTCGCGTCCGTAGCGGTTGAGATGTCGTTCGGCGACGATGAGTTCAGCGAGGTTTCCTACGTTAGCCTCGTCTCCGGCTCAATTGGTGAAGATATATCCAAATATGAGATCAAACTAAAATGATAAGTGAACTGAAACTAGCGTTAATCTCCTTTTCCATGATGTTTATGGTCGCATGTGCCGGTGCTCCGATTCAGAACACTGCAATCGGAAAGTCTGAAGGCGCAGAGATTGTAGTTATTGCTGATGATCTAGTTGGTGCCTCTGTTGTTGTAGGGTCGACAAGCTTTAGAGTTGATCAAGAAGATTTAACAGATTATGAAATGGGGGTTCTTGGAGCTGCGGATAAAGCAATCGAGAATATGGATGTTTTGCAGCTACCGGTAAGTCCAGGGGATGTGAACCTAACAATAAAAAAAGCGGGTATAGTGTTGTTTGACAAAACTCTATACGTCAACAGAGGACAGTCACGGGAAATAATCTTATGAATACAAAATCTCTATTACTAGTGCTTACGCTGAGCGTGCTGGGTGCTTGCACCAATGTCTCGCAGGGTGGGTATTACTGGGGCGCTTATTCTCCGACCTACTTTGAGATGGTAAAAAATCCATCGGAAGAAACATCGTCTCGTCGATTAGAAGCGCTTACCGACATTATCGATACGTCAATTGAGAAAGGTTTGCGAGTGCCTCCCGGTGTCTATGCCGAGCGCGCGATGATGTATCTAGAGAAGGACGAAACCCTGGCAATGGCCGACTTCCAGGCTGAGATCAGTTCCTACCCAGAAGCTCAGCCGTTTATTGAGCGCATTGTTTCCCGCTACACCAATCAATAAGTGGAGGAAAGAATAATGAAAATATTCAAAAGACTCGGTGTTGTAGCGTGTTTATTTTTTATCGCTTCTTGTGAAACTCTTGAAACGAAGCAAGAGGCGTTTCCATCATTTTACGATGAAAATCAAAATCCAGTGTCGATGGTGATCGTTCCGGCTATCAATGAGACCGCTGCAGCAGATGCAGGGCAGTTGGTATCAGCAACCCTGGCGCAGCCATTTGCCGACAATGGCTACTACGTGGTGCCATTACCGATCGTAACGCAGATCTTTCAATCTGAGGGCATACTGGATGGACAGCAAGCCTTGGGCTTGCCTGGTGAACTTTTTCGCAACGCGTTCGGTGCGGATACTGTTTTATACGTGACCATTGACCAATGGGAAACCAATTACATAGTACTTGCCGCGAATGTCACCGTTGGTATGAGTTACGTGCTCCGATCAACAGCGACGGACGAGGTCCTATGGTCCTACAGAGCGCAGCAGGTAGTTGATACCTCTGCTGATTCAAGTGGTTTTATTTTGGCGGATATAATCATGACCGCCGTGCAAACGGCGGTCACGGATTACCTACCTATCGCTTATCAAGTTAACTCAATGGCGGTAGCGACACTTCCCTATGGTAAATATCACCCGCTAGTCGGTACCGACGGAGAAACCGGTGTGATTAGCACGCGTCTTAAGGAAGAAGCGATTAACGAGTTAAGTCAATAATAGATGCTATAACCTTTGTGCATGCTGAGTAAGATTATGCACTTGGAGTAGGTAAAGGCCCGCTTTTGCGGGCCTTTTCTGTTATGTCTGGGCCCTTTTGTGGAGAGAGTTCGTCAGTTTTTTGTAGTAATGAGCTTTTTGAAATATTTACTGATAGGTGGTTTTAATGAGAGTCGGAATCTCTATAACGCTGTTAATTCAGGTATGCCTATTTTTCTCGATGATTCTGCGCGCGGACGCAGGTACGCTTTTCGAATCTGTGGATAAAAATGCTGCTTTTAGAGCTGCCGTAGATTTAGCACCCGACGAGGCCTTCATCGAGCTATCTGAGGGTTATACGTATTACCGAATGACAGACCGGGAGGCCTGCGATACCCCCGACGTCTTGGTCCACGGCTTCTCAGTCCCTTCTTACATCTGGGAGCCCACCTATGATTTCTTAGCTGGCAAGGGTCGTTGCGTCATCATGCTCGACCTATACGGTCGAGGTTTCTCGGATAATCCGGATGTTGCTTACACCGATACCTTGTTCGCGACGCAGGTCTTAGAACTTCTCGATGCACTGGGCGTTGAACGCGCTTCATTTTTTGGCCTGTCCAATGGCGGGCGAGTGGTTTCACAAATCGCGGGTTTTGCACCCGAGCGCGTGATGCGTCTCGTCTATGTTGCCTCTTCAGGTTTTCGCGATGTAACTCGCGCTTCCGATACCTCTGTGAGCGAGGAAGAGATTGATGAGCTAATTGGAAAGTACCCTGAGCTCCCCGCAGGTCAGCTCTCCGACTTTAAAGACCCGACAAATTTTCAGGACTGGGATGATAAGTACGCTGAGCTTCTTGTGCACAAAGGCTTTGCACGGGCGCTCATCTCGACACGCAAAAATCACGACTCAGCCGAGCTTGATCGTATCCACGCGTCACTACAGACCTCCGACATTCCGGTAACCACGATATGGGGCGATAGCGACACCGTGGTTGTTTACGCTGGTTTTTCCGACAAGATTGAGCGTCTGTTACCTAAGCGGAAGGAATATTTTGTGAAGGACTCTGGGCATCTTCCACACATGGAAAATCCAGCGCAGTTCGAGGCGATACTGGCCAACGTTTTGGGGTTGTAGCTAGCGACTTTCGGACAAGTGTTTAGATCCGATACTGACGGATATTTGCCTCAGCGTTTTCTCCCTGAGATGCCTTCTGCGGTCAGTGGCCGTTAGTAGCGTTTAGCAGCTGTAAGTGGGGCTGTGGGAGGTGTCATGGCTACACCAACTGCAGATACGAGTTTAGTCAACGAAGGAGATATGAGCATGAGGCCTATCACCTTGCCAAACCAGGAGTCATCGGTATGAAAATTTCCCGCTCAAAACTTTTTATAGCCTTGATTTCACTCCTTTCAACCTGCTTGATGACTTTGTCAGCTGCGGCCCTGGAGGTGAGACCAGAAAACCCCGTGGCGTTTGTCGGCGGTCAAGTGCTTGATGGTTATGAGGTCGCGCCAATTGCCGATGGCGTGGTGATTTTTGATAACGGCATCATCACTGCGGTGGGTTCGGCCGGCGAAGTCGCTATTCCGCCTGACGCAGAAGTTGTTGATGTCGGTGGGCACACCATACTTCCGGGCCTTATCGATAATCACGTCCACGTGGATCTCATAGGCCATGGCTCCTATGAGCGTTATTACGAATTCCTAGGCGGGACTGAACGACTTCACGAGGTCATGCCGATTGCTGCAAAGCAGATGCTGAGAGCGGGCGTCACAACAGCACTCGATCTGGGTGCACCCTACGACATTCTGAATCTGCGGGCGGATATCGATGCGGGCAGAACACCCGGGCCTCGGCTTGTCGTCTCAGGCCCGTGGATTACCCGCATCGAGTACGACACCATCCCTGACAGTTATGAGGAAATCATCTCCTCGCCCGAGGAGGGAGCTGCAACAACGCTCAAGCTTATTGATAAAGGCTCCGACGTCATCAAAGTTTGGGACGGCCTCACGCAGGAAGACTACATAGCGATTGTGCAGGCGGCGCACTCTAGAGGCGTCAAAGTGCACGCGCATCTCTATGCACCTGAGGCGATTCAAATGGCGATTAAGGCAGGTGTCGATGTATTTCAGCACGTAGGTTCTGCAGGCAACCCACCTTATGACGAGGCCTTGGTAAACGATATCGCTCACAAGGAGATTCCCGTGGTGCAAACCATCGCGCACCGTGTGTGGGTCTACCCTGCGACTCAAGCCTTTCCGTCGCGTTTGAAGCGTGCGGAATATCGAACTGACATGCCCGCGGATATCTACGAAGAATTTATGGCGTCCTTCGAAAACTTCCATCAACTTCCCTACTTTCGTAATGCTGCGACAGAGATAAGGAATTCAAAGAAGTCCGCGGGGCAGTTTATTGCAGCCGGTGCCCGTATAGGGGTTGGTACTGATGCAGCAAGCCCGCTGAATACACATCTTGAGGCTATTTGGCGGGAGATGGCAGCACTCGTAGAAAGCGGTATGACGCCCATTCAAGTTATTTCCGCAGCCACCAAAACTAATGCAGAAATCTTGGGTGTTTTTCATGAGCGAGGCAGTCTTGAAGCGGGGAAGCAAGCGGATATCGTGATTGTCGAGGGAAATCCGCTAGAGGATATTGAAACACTAGGCCGTGTTTCTATTGTTGTAAAAGACGGTGCCGTGTGGACAACTAAAAACAGTAAACTTCCGACCCCAAGAGCTGCGAACTATTTTGGATCTCCTGTTCAAAGCGAGTGAAAATATTAAAAATTTGAGAACTACTTATGGAACGTCGATTCTTCTTAAAGGCAACAAGTTCCGCGTTTGTAGGTCTGTCTGCAAGCGGCTGTATAACTCGACCGCCGCTTCTGGCGGACGCTCCGTATACCCGTGCTGTTGGCTATGGCGCGCTGGTTCCTGACGCAGAAGGATTGCTAGATCTGCCTGAGGGTTTTTCCTATCGCGTTCTTTCAAGCTTGGGCGATGCCATGAGTGATGGGGCT
>Ga0181601_10000070_pt1 | contig 69055 bp, 45 predicted proteins | sample 041ome_8_FD_133020 | JGI IMG/M metagenome (GOLD analysis project Ga0181601, IMG submission 133020) | Coastal salt marsh microbial communities from the Groves Creek Marsh, Skidaway Island, Georgia - 041407BS metaG (megahit assembly) | ecosystem: Environmental > Aquatic > Marine > Intertidal zone... | reverse complement strand
TGTTTTCCCATAACATAAGGAGACTTTGGGAAGAGGCCACTCCTCTCTGCCTTCCACTGTACCATACCGTATGGGCTTCCTTCCCCCTCGACGAGAAGAAGAGCTCTCTTCCTTTTTTTGCTTTTCCTGTTCGTCGAGAGTTCAAAAAAAAAAAAATGAAAGAGCAGCGCAGCAGATCCTCAAAATAGCGAGCGAGCAGCTTTTGCGGTTTTTGCGAGTGAAGAGCACACAAATATACGCACACACACACACAGAAAGAAAGAGCGCTGACGTGTACCATATAATAATATAATTTAGATAAAGTAGGTTCTTGTGGTTTGGGTTTTCGTCGGAAATTAACACAAACAGTCATATATAGCAAAGAGGGAAAAAAAGAAGTTTTGTTGCGAATCGATTGAATTCGATTTGATTTTAGAGATACGCGAAAGAGACCAACATCATGAGTTTCGGCGGTTTTGGCGGCGGTGGGTTGCAGCAGCAGCAGCAGCAAACGCCGCAGATGGGCGGTTTCGGCGCCCCGAGTCCATCGGCCGGGCAACAACAAACGCAGCAACAAACGGCACCGCAAACGAACCCGAACAACGACATGCTCGTGCAATCCTCTCCTCAAGACGGCATCACTTCGTTAAAGTGGTCGCCGACGGGGAATTTCTTGGTCGCCACCGGGTGGGATAACAAGGTTTTGTGTTACGACGTGCAACCGAACGGGCAAGCGTTGCCGAAAGCGGCGATGGAGGCTCACGAGGCGCCGGTGATGGCGTCGGTGTGGAGCCCGGACGGAAGCGCGGTGTTTAGCGGCGGGTGCGATAACCAGGCAAAGAAGTGGGATTTAGGTTCGAATCAAACAACACAGGTAGCGCAGCACGATGGACCGATCAGGCACATGGCGTGGATTCCGCAGCATAACATTTTGTGCACCGGAAGTTGGGATAAGACGTTGAAGTATTGGGATACGAGACAGCCGAATCCGGTGAGCGTGGCGCAATTGCCGGAGAGGTGTTACGCTTTAGACGTGAAACAGAATTTATTGGTGTGTGGGACTGCGGAGAGGCACATATTGGTATATAACATGCAGAATCCGACGCAGCCGTATAAGCAGTTGTATTCGCCGTTGAAATATCAGACGAGATGCATTGCGGCTTTTCCCGACCAGAGCGGGTATTTGATCGGGTCCATCGAAGGGAGAGTAGCGGTGCAACACGTGGAGGATAACATGAAATCGTCGAATTTTACGTTTAAATGTCATCGAGAACAGAACGACATATACGCGGTGAACTCTATTTCGTTCCACCCGACGTTTGGGACGTTTGTTACCGCCGGTGCGGACGGGAATTACAACTTTTGGGATAAAGATTCCAAGCAAAGGTTGAAGGCGATGCAAAAAATAAGTTGTCCAATTTCCTGCGGCGATTTCAACAGAGACGGGACGATTTACGCCTACGCGGCGAGCTACGAGTGGAGTAAAGGTGGCGATAATCCAATGGCTAACCAGCCGAATAACATCTATTTACACTCGGTGGCAGAAACGGAGGTGAAACCGAGACAAAAGAGTAGTCTCGGCAGACGCTAAAAAATAGAATCCGTCTCATCAGCTGCCCCTCTAACTGAACGCACATAATAAAATTAATTATAATGGAACAACTTTTGTACTACAATTCTTTTTTAAAGCGATGCGACGTGTATATATTCTCTCTCTCTCTCTCTCTTTTCTTTTCTATCGATGTAAAACGCCGCCATCGATACCATCGAAGCGGTCTTCCGCGACGGCCAATTCACCACCAAACGCGCACGCTTCGATGACTAGATGCTTCAAATTGTCCAACGTCATTTCCATCGTTTCAATCTCAAAATAGGACGTCTGCAATCGAGCATCCGTTTCCTCCTCTTCATCGTCGTTGTCGTCGTTTGCATTTCGTTGTTGATTTTTACCGTATTCATTTTTCGATAACGCCCGTTTCGTGCTCGTTTTAGTGATCAATAACTCGAGTTCACGCATGCGTTCAGAAAGTTCGTTTGAGTTTGACGCTTGCGCTCCGAACAATGCCTCCACGTGTCTCTCCAAAGCACCTCTAGCTTCGGTGGATTCAATACGCGCTGCGCGAGCGCGAACTTCCGGATCCAATGACTCGATATACGCTTTGAACGAATGCAATTGAGGCTCAACGCACGTTCGAGTTCCGGCGGCTTCATCGACGATGCAAAATTCGTCATTTCTGCTGTTGGCTTCAACTTTACCGTGAGCGAGGTCGTTTTCACGTTTACGTAATCGAGGTCGCGCGCGAAAGTTGAGCGTTTTCTTCAAACCGTTGTTGTTAGACGTCGGTGCGATCGATTCTGTTTTCTTCTTGTTGTGTTTATCTTCTTCTCCATTTTTTTCTTCTTTTACCAAAGCCGTCGTCTTCTCGGAAAACAACCGCTCGACCTTATATCTCTTTTCCACGCGTCGTAAAAAGTACCCGTACGCCGCCGATCTCTGGTACACGTGCGCCAACACGACTTTTGGAATGTACTTTTCGAAATTCTCGGGATTCAATCCACCGTTCGTGGAAACGTTGCTCAAAACGCCAATCAAATGTTTGTTCAAAATATCCTCCGACCCGGGCGGTAAAAACTGCGACGACAACACTTGGCATCTTTTCACCAACCCAGACCGTCTCAATCGCACGTTTTCAAAGTCATTCGTCAGCTCGACGCCTTTCATCGCTTTCTTCTTCGCAATGCACAAGTACAAAGCGTCCTCTACTTCCCGTTTCTTTCTCAACTGCGAAAACGCTCGATCCGAAAACACGTTTTTCACGCTGGCGAAGTCTTCCTCCTCCTCCTCTTCCGCGTCGCCAAAGTCAGACGCCGACGTCGACGGATGATTGTTTTTCTTCGTCGTCGGACTGCTCCCAGCCGGTCTGCTCAAACTTCCATTTATTTCTTTGGTGTTTCGGGCGGATGAACCGCTCGAGGAGGACGATTGAGAAGAAGAAGAAGAAGAAGAAGAAGAAAAAGTAGCCCACTCTCGCAACTGCTCGTCCAACGCCTCCTCGAACGCGTTCGGGTCGCGCTCTAAGATTTTCCTCAGGTGCGTCCCGACCGCGCTGGACGGTTCCAGCGGGGACAGCTGGAACTCAGAAGCCGTCGCCGCCTTCTTTTCCTCTTCTTCTTCTCTTCTTCCTTCTTCGGTTCTTCGATCGGAAGAGGAACCGCTCGAGGCGGCGGCGGCGGCGGCGACCGGAAGAAGCGTTCCGCGTTTCGCGCGACGGCGATGACTGTTGCTGACCTGTCGCGAATTCATCATCGTCCCCATCGTCCCAGAAGAGTAAGTCTTTATCATCATCATCTTCTTCGCATCCGCTTTAAAACCTCGCCGATGATGATACGAGATGGATGATGAAGAACGACGCGTGAAACTACCGACGGTAGTCGCGCGCTGGGTCGCCATTTCTTTTTTGTATCGGACGATGTGATGGATACTTCTATAAATCGCGCTTTTTTAACCCCCCTCTCTTCTCTCTTCTCTCTCTCTCTCTCCAATTGGATGGATTAAAAAAAAAAAAGTGAATGTGTTGTGGGTGTTGATTTTCAACTTTCACACGCAAGCGCTTTCGCCTCTTCAAAACGAAGGAAGAACGAAAGTTACGTGTATTTGAGTGTGTGAGGTTAACCCACAAACGCGCGATGTAAATGAAAACAGACGTTGAAATTGCGCGCGCGCGTCAAAGTGACGAAGAAGAAGAGAGAGGATTTCTTCTTTTCCCTTTTTTCTTCTTTTCCCCTGTTTTTTGCTCCCCCTTTTTTTTTGTTTTTTTTTTGCGGGAAAAAAAACACAAAAAAAATCTCTCACTCATCTCTCGAAAATCTCTCCAGTTTCCTCATTCTCGCCTTCTTCTTCTTCCAACGGCCCCCCACTTCACTCTTTCTACATTTTTTTGCACGCAAAAAGAAGGTGAACTCATTCATACATTCTTCACTCGTACGAGTATATTCAACAACAAAACATGTTGTCGTCTTCGACGCGCTGCTTTTTCACGACGCGCGCCGTCGCGTCTGGTACCGCTGCTCCTGGCGGATCTGGAGGCAATGGTGCATCTTCTTCTTCTTCTTCTCCGAAAAACGCCGCGCGTCGTCTTCTTCATCGGCAGAGAATGCGTTCCGGTGCCTCGTGCTCGTCGTCGTCATCTTCATCTTCATCGTCGTCTCGCGAGCGGCTCGGCGCGATCGAGGAAGACGACGATTTGAACGTTTCTTCTTCTTCTGTCGCGATTAATGATAAATGTTACGATTATGATGCGTCGTCATCCGCGACGACGAGACGCGCGGCGGTTTTTGGAGCAGCAGCGGCGGTCGCCGCTTTGAGCGCGACGACGGTGTTGGCACCTTCTCCTCCTCGGGCGGAAGCAGCCGCGACGTCTTTCGTGCCAAAAACGGCGACGAGAGCGAAGACGTCGTTGCAAAACGTCGTCGAGTTGACGCCGGAAAATTTTAAAGAGTACGTCTCCGCGGACGCGGAAAACCCAACCCCGAACGTGTTCGTGGAGTTTTACGCGCCTTGGTGCCCTTTTTGCCAAAAGTTGGAACCGATATGGAACGAGTTGCCGAACGAACTGAGGAAGTACGGGAACGAGACGACCATCGCAAGAATGAACGTGGATAAGTATACGGATTACGCGAGAGCGTACGGGGTGAGCGGTTTTCCGACGTTGATGTTATTTGAGGCTGGAAAACCAGTTGGAGCAAAGACTGGGTTGATTGATATGCAAACGGCGCTGAAGTACGCGGGAGTTTCGCAAGCTAAGTTGGGACTGCTCGCCGGGCCGGAGAAAGCTTTAGATAAGGTTTTAACGAAAGATCAGGTGGAAAACGCGAGGAAGGAGTTGGATATCGTGAGAAAGGAAGTATCAAATGGGTTAGGCGGTGAGTCTAGAGACAAAGCGCTGTCGGCGCTGAACGTTGTAGATGGCGTGTTCGTTAGTCAGCTGTGATTTTTTTTAATGCGTACGTATATGTGTATTTATTATCGCGATGTTTTTATTTATTAATGTTATCATTACTATTATGGTACACTTTCTTCTCCTTCTTACGTTCGTCGTAACGATCCTTCTTTTGGCAATAACGCAATAAACTCAACATGGCGCTTTGCGAGACGCCTTGAATTCTACCGGCGTGACCGAGCGTTTCCGGTCGAACGCTCGCGAGTTTCTCTTTGTCCTCGGCGGATAATCCAAACACTTCGTCGTAGTTTATATCTTCTGGAATGATCAAAGTTTCGTCCTTCTTCATGTCAGAGACGTCTTTGGATTGACGTTTGATGTAATTTTCGTAATACAATTCCGTCGAGGCGAGTTCTAAAGCCGAGGCATCTTTTTCGGCCACGTCTAAAAGCTCGCGTAAAGCAGTTTCAGTCTCGTTCTCTTCGTCGTAAATCTCGCCGTTCTCTTTCTTTGCTTTCGCGTTGGACACCATTTGAGAAAGCGCGTTTATGACTTTCCCAATCTCCTCGCCGCTTTGAATGACTTCTGCTGGAGAAATTAAACGTCCGTGTCGAGCGTCCGGACATCTCTTGCACCCCAACTGTATCCACTGCTTTGCCTGTTGTCGAAATCCCTTCGTATTTTTCAAAAGACGAATCGCTCTGTTGCTCGAATTTTCTCTCTCTGTGGCTAATTGATATCGCTCCTCGGAAACGAGTCCACATTCGCGACCGATCTTCGTCAATCGAATGTCCGCGTTGTCACTTCGAATCGATAAGCGGCGCTCCACCCGACTCGAAAACATTCTGTACGGTTCTGTTGCACCTCGGGTAGTCAAATCGTCCGCTAAGACGCCGAGGTAACTGGAGTCTCGAGACAATTCGAGCGGTGAATCGCGGTTGGCGGCGTTAGCGCCAGCTAAGACGCCTTGCGCGGCGGCTTCTTCGTATCCAGTAGTCCCGTTGATTTGTCCGGCGAGATATAATCCTTTGACTTTTTGAACCTCTAAAGTTCGTCTGAGCTCTCTGGGATCGACGTAATCGTATTCAACCGCGTATCCTGAGCGAAGCATTTCGACGTTTTCTAAACCGGGAATCGAACGAAGCATGTCCAACTGCGTCTCTTTCGGAAGTGAATTTGAAATACCAGCTGGATATATGATATCGCTCGTTAACCCTTCTGGCTCGAGCCACACAACGTGGTCGCGATTTGGAAATCGTCGGACTTTTGATTCAATCGATGGACAGTAGCGCGGACCAGTCGCAAGATTTTCATCCGCGTAATTTGGATGCGACATGATCATTCTTTCCGTCTCTGCGTTCGTGCTCGTGCTGTGACACGATACTTGCTCTTGCGACGGCATCCAAGGTGCTTTCGTTGACGATGACGATAAGTTATAAAACGAAAACGGTTCAGGAACATCGTCTCCTTTTTGCTCTTCGCACCGCGTAAAGTCAATGGAAGATTTTCTTAATCTCGGCGGCGTCCCGGTTCGTAATCTTCCCATTCTCAGATTTAACGCGTACAGCGAATCTGCTAACGACGATGAAGCCGTCGAGGCTAAATTATCTGCCCGTTCCGTGACGTTTGAAGATATCCTTCCTGCGTTGAACACTTTCTCGCCGCCTCCCAAGTGAAGGACGCCTCTCAGAAACGTCCCGGTCGTTATCACGACTGCTTTGGCAAGCACCGAAGTTCCGTCTTCCAATCGCACTCCTTTGCACGTTTTACTTGTATTACTGCTAGCGCTAGTGCTATTACTGCTATCTTTTCTCTCTTCTTCTTCTTCTTCTTCTTCTTCTCCTCCCTCGTCAATCAACAACCCGCTCACGCACGCGTCTACCACGGTGACGTTCGGCAACTCGCCCACTAACTTTTGCACGTGTTTCTTATACAACTCCCGATCCATCTGCGCGCGGACGCCCCGAACCGCTTTTCCTTTGCTCGAGTTTAGCACTCGAAATTGAATGCCGGATAAATCCGCGGCTTTTGCCATCAAACCGTCCAACGCGTCGATTTCTCGAACTAAAGTACCTTTGCCTAAACCACCGATGGATGGGTTGCACGACATTTCCCCGATGGATTTCACCGGTTGCGGAGTTATCAGCGCGACTCGACGGCCTCGACGGTTCGCGGCAGCCGCGGCTTCGGTTCCAGCGTGACCGCCTCCGACGACGACGACGTCGAATTCCTCGTCTTTACCGTTCGCTAAAGCAAGTGCGCGCAAGTTGTTCAGGAAGCGTTTGGTGATGTTGGTGGCGTCGAAGACGACGACTCGGTTGTCGTTCGTTAAAAGTTGTCGTCGTCTGCCTGTGAAGAAGGCGAGGGTTGAAGTCGCTCTTCTCATTTGGATGCCGAAGAATGCGAAGAAGAAGGCATGTTGATGTTAATGTTGTTGTTGTTGTTATTGCAGACGCGCGCGCGTGTGTGTGTGTGTGATGCGTTTGTTGGCGTACTATTAGTGCCGGTAAAGTTTTGTTGTGAATTTACAGTGTAGTTTTTCTATTTTCTCTCTCCCTCTCTCTCTCTCTCTCTCCTAAACGTAACTTTGCAGATAAGACGACCAGCGTTTGCGTCGATCCATTTCTCCTTCCCTATATAAATAGTTATACAAAAAGTATACAATCTATAACATTACGCGAATAAATGAAGACTTACGGCTTCTTGGAAGCTTTGATCCCCGCAATCGCGGCGGCGTAGTCCGGAGAGTTGAAGACGGCGGAACCCGCGACCAAGGCGTTGGCCCCGGCGTCGATGACCTTGTACGCGTTGGCCGGAGAGACGCCCCCGTCGACTTCAATCCACGGGTTGACGTTGTGCTTGTTGCACAAAGCCTTGATCTCTTGGATCTTTTGCACTTGCGATTCAATGAAGGATTGACCGCCGAAGCCCGGGTTGACGGACATGACCAAAATCAAGTCGACGATGTCGATGATGTACTCCAAGCACGTAATCGGGGTCCCCGGGTTCAACACGACGCCCGCTTTGCAACCCAAGTCCTTGATTTGACCGATAGTTCTGTGCAAGTGAATGGTACTCGCACCTTCAGCGTGAACGGAGATGATGTCAGAACCCGCCTTCGCAAAGTCTGCAACTCTCAACTCCGGTTCCACGATCATCAAGTGCGTATCCAAAACCTTGTCCGTGACCGGTCTCAAGGCATCAACAACCAACGGGCCAATGGTGATGTTCGGCACAAATCGACCGTCCATGACGTCGATGTGGATCCATTCCGCGCCGGCTTTGTCCACCGCAGCGACTTCCTCGCCGAGTTTCGCAAAGTTCGCCGACAAGATGGACGGGGAAACGATGACGGAATTCTTGTCGCACGCGTCGACTTTAGCGTTGGCGACGACTTGCAACGCGCCTCTCTTGGAAGACGTCGTCGGCTTGGCGGAGGTCACGCGCAAGGCTTGAGTGGTGTTGGCAACGGAGGAGAACATTTTTACTATTATGTGTGTGTGTGTGTGTGATATAAAAAGTGAAGAGTAAACGAGTGCGGGGGTTCTCGAGAGGAGAAGAAATCAGATATAACGAGATAAGGCTCTCGTTCGTTCTCTTCCACGACAAAGAGAGAAAAGAGGGAGATGAGGTGCCTTTTTTTCAGCAAAAAAAAACACGAGAGAGAGCAATTTTTTTCGCACACACGCACGCTAAAAGAACTCTCAAATTCTTCACACATAAAACAACAGAAGACACGGGTGTTCTTCTTCTCGATACATTTTTGTTCTAGCCACAAATATGTTTACTTTATCCACTTCCGCGACGGTTTCATCGGTAAGTCTTTCGCGTCTTCTGTCGCGCGCTCGGTGTCCGGGTCTTGGATTTTTCTTTTTCTTCGAGATTTTTTCTCTCTCTCCCTCGTAAAAGAAGAGGGAGAGTAAAACGTGGGTGAAAACCTGAAGAGGGGATGGGGAGAAAATGGGAAGATTTTTACGCGCGAAAGAGGCGAGTTGACGCTCGATGCGATGGGTCTCTCGCGCGTGAGTCGTGTAAAACGCCGACATAAAATCTTCTTTCTCGCGAATTTGAGCGCTTTCGTTTCGTTTGCCGTCCACCAGACCGCGAGGTTGACCGAAGATGAGCGCAGTTTTTGGGAGCGGTGACGGCTAAATTTTATCCGCGTTTTTTCGGAGACACCGTGTCTACCTCCTCTCTCGACAAAGAAAAAATCAGTTTCGGTTCTTCACGATACGCGCGCGTACTCACCGGTCGTTCTTCTTCTTCTTCTTCTTCTCTGTGAAAACACATAAACCAGGCGCGATTGAGCACGACGACTCCGCTTAGACGACAATCCCAACAACCGAAACGCGCCGCTGCCTTTACGGTTCGCGCTGCCGACGACGACAAAAAAGACGAAGCTGCGGATGAATTTACGGGTTTGAAATACACGAAGGCGTCTGAGTTTGCGAACATGTCCAACGAACAAATCTTGGAGGAAGTTGCGGCGACGAAGAAAATGTTGTACAAGTTGAGAATCAAGCAATCGACGAGAAAGGCGTTTAAGGGACATCACTTTGACATTTTGAGAAAAAAGGTTGCGCAGTTGTACACGGTTCGAAGACAAAGAGAGGTGGCGGAAGGTGTTTCCAAGAGAGACTCTAGAGAAATCATGAGACAAGAGAGAAAAACGAACATGTACATTTAAGAGAGAGAGAGAGAGAGAGAAGAATGATTCTTGCCATATACCTAATTAGTTAGCTTTATATTTGTTTTGATATCAAAATTAATTATTACACAGTAGTAGTATTATAAATCTAAGCCAAACGCTTTGACGGCGAAATCAGTCAAATCTCTCGTGATTAAAACTCCGCCGCTAATTAATAAGAAAAGCACGCCGGCACCGGTGATGGATTGCCCCGTCTCCTTCTGCATTTTCTTACCTCGAATAGCTTCGATGATTAATAGCAACAAAAATCCACCATCTAAAGCCGGCAACGGGAGCAAGTTGACGATGGCTAAGTTGATGTTTATAACCGCGCCAAACTGGAACAAGCCCGAGATATCTTTCCTGACAACCTCCGCACCGACGGCGACGATGGCTAACGGACCGGAAACTTGGTCTTTCGACTGACTGAAATTGGTAACTAACCCAGTCAGCGATTTGCCGACGAGATTGAACAACCTACCAAACTCTTTCGAGGCTAACTTGATGGAGTCTGCGGGACCTTTTGCCATTTTCTTGTACAACACCGAGTTTGCTTCTAATCTCGTGCCTACTCTCCCTTCTAAAGTCTTCGGTGTCTCGTCTGGAATTAAGTTCAACTTGACCATTTCACCTTTTCGACTGACGACGACGTCGAGTTCTTTATTCGCCGACGCTTTGATCTTGTTTACGACTTGACTGACCGTTTTCGCATCCGCCTCTAACTCTTCGCCGTCGATGCGCAAAATAATGTCTCCTCTTTTGAATCCAGCCGACTCTGCAGCGGAGGGCGAGACGAATCCTTTGACGATTACTCCTGGCGCGTATTTCGCGTACGTCAAACCAATAGTGTTCGCTTGCGCGAGTAAAATAGCAAACGCAAACACGCAATTGGCGATAATCCCCGCCGAAACGACAATCACTCGGTCTTTCACCGGTCTGTTTCGCAACAAATCCGGATCATCCGGCGGGTACGGACAGTCCTCGTCATCGTCCGGAAACGCGACAAATCCACCCAAAGGTATCGCTTTCAGAGAATATTCTACTTCTTTTCCTTGATAAGAAAACACGTTCGGTCCAAACCCAACTGCGAATTTGTTCACGTGTATGCCTTGCGTCCTCGCCGCGAGAAAGTGACCAGACTCGTGGACGAAAATGATAGTCGCCAGTACCGATAACGCTTGAATAACCGACCCTGGTCCTTCTAAATCAAAGTTTGGAGCAATCATGACACCCATTGGTAACATCATGAACGAGCTGAGCGCGAGTGGCGCGTTCATTTCAACGCGATCCATGAAAGACGTCGTCTGCGTCTTCTTTTTCGTTTGTATCCTTCCTTTCTCCGTATCTTCTTCCAAAATCTCGTCGTCTCGTCGTGAAAAAGACGAAGAGCACGACAAAGAGCTCGCCCGTCGCTCGCGGTCGGAAGACGCGAACGTCTTTAACGCGTTCTCCTCGTCGTCCGCGCACGAAAAGCACACCACCCCGCGCACGTCGTTCGTCTTTCTGTTCTTCTTCGTCGAAAATCTTTCTCTCGTTCTTCTTCCTCTCGTCGTCGTCGTCGTCGTCATCCTCGAAGGAGAAGAAGAACGAGACGAGGAAGAAGAAGAACGAGAAGAAACAGAAAGCGACGACACCGTCGATGCCGTCGCCGTCATCGACATCATCATCATCATCATCGTCGTCCTTTTCTTCTTGTTCTCGCGAGAGGCACAAACAAACAGTAGTTTTAGTAGTTTGTGTGCGCGCAGAGAGAGAGAGAGATTATTTTATATGCTTTTTTCGGTGTGACGCTTCAGTCCAAAGCAGAAGAGAGCGCAAAAGAGTCTTATTTAGGGTTTGCAAAAAAAAAAGGAAAAAAAAGAGAGAGAAGAGTTCGTTATCACGCAGAAGAGAGAGAAAAACGCAAGAAGAAGAGAGAGATATCTGCTTCCAACGACATAAAATTTTTTTAAGAGAGAGGGCGCTCGCGCACACTCTCTTCTTCTTCTTCTTCTTCTTCTTCTTCTCGCAACGCGAACGCGAAGGGGGTCTTTTTTCTATCGCTTCTTCTCGAGAAAAAAAGAAGAAGGAAGGCTCTCGAGGAGGGAGCGTTGTTCGCGGCGCGCGCGTTGTGAGTGGAAAACGCACGGGGCGCGAGAGAGAGAGAAACGCAAAAAGAAGAGAGGCGAAGAGACAAAAAATTATCCTTAGACGTGTCAGCAGGACCACGGGGAACGTTTGAAAAGATTTCGCGCGAAACTCGCTCCTTTTCCTTCTTCTTCTTCTTCTTCTTCTCGTCGGGCGAGGAAGTGAGAGGAAGAAAAGCGCGAAAAGGGGAAAAGAAGAAGAAGGAGAGAGTGAGAATACGCGAGAGAGAGAGAATACGTGAGAGAGAGAGAGAAGGAAGGTAGTTGCGCTTTGGTCGAGAGAGAGAGAGACGGGGGGTGCCGTTTTTGAAAAAGGAGAATAAAAAAAAGAAAGAAAAGATGATGGAGAAACAACAGCAAACGATAACGACGACGACTTCGAGCGGTGGTAAAAAAATAATCAGAAACGCAAATTCGGGCAACGAATACGCGATTTTCTCCTCGGAGGATAACCAACCGATCGGCAGAGGCTCGTTTGCCACGGTTTGGAAAGGTTTGGATGAGAAATCGAAAGAAACCGTGGCGATAAAAGAGATGTCGACGAAAGGTTTGCAACCAAAACTGAGAGAGGCGTTGGAGTTGGAGATTACGGTGTTGAGGAACGCGAAACATAGGAACATAATGAAGTTGGTGGACGTGGTGGACGATTTGCGAACGGAGAGGGTGTATTTAATATTGGAATATTGCGCTGGTGGGAATTTGTCTGAGTTTTTACGGAAACGAGGACGCGTGAGCGAAGCGGTGGCGAAACACTTCATGTCGCAATTGGCGAGCGGTTTATCGGCTATGCGTTTACAATCGTTAGTGCACAGAGACTTGAAGCCAGATAATTTGTTGTTGAGCGAGAGAACGTCCAAGGCGACGTTAAAAATTGCCGATTTTGGTTTCGCGAGGTACATTCAACCGCACGGAGGGATGGCAGATACCGTGTGCGGGAGCCCGTTATACATGGCGCCGGAGATCTTGAAGTATAGAAAGTACGACGCGAAAGCGGATTTGTGGAGCGTTGGAGCGATTTTATTCGAGATGGTTGTTGGAAAAGTTCCTTTCACGGGACAAAACCAGGTGCAATTATTGCACAACATCGAACGGTCGGATGCGAGAATACCGACGAGGATTGCCGAGACGCTTTCGCCAGAGTGCGTCGCGTTGCTGCGTTCTCTTTTACGGAGAGATCCGAGAGAACGCCTCGGTTTTGACGCGTTTTTTAACCATCCATTTTTCATAAGCAGTGGCAGTGTGAGTGCTCCCATGAGGATGGATTCAGCGGCGGCAACAGCGACAGAGCTCTCGGCAGCAATGAGCATAGATACTAACATTAATAATAGCAGCGGCAGCAGCAACGCCAACACTATGAAGAAAATGTCGCTGGGACGAAGCGGCAACGAAGACGGTGACATGCAATTTCAGATGGACTCGATGAACGAGGCGCAACTGAACAGCAACAACAACAACAATACTTCGCTGAGACAGACGATTATAGAGGAAGAAATCGCCCCGACTAAGAGCGTTCCCATCCAACTGAACATTCGTAACAACTTTCTTCAGCGCGAAGATTCTGGGTTGTCGTCTTCATACAAGTGCTTCGGGACGTCTCCTTCGGCGGTGGTGAGAAATGAGATTGCCCTCGCAGCGCGAGACTTGCGCGGAGGAAATCGTAAGAATGCGGCATTAGCACCACCGCCATCGATTAAACGGTACTCCTTTTCACCTCATCAGCAGCAAAACACACTCACTAGATTTAGTCCGGGTTCGCCACCTTCGATGGCATTTGGAGGCACTTCGGATTCTCAAGAAGTTGACGACGACGATTACGTCATGGTGACATCTCCAGGGACTGGTTTCGTTCCGAGAAGCCCCTCACAGAACGCAGCTGCTGCTCGTCACCAAACGCCACCAAGACTTGGAGCATCGCCACTATCGAGAGGCACGAGTCCAAAAGAAGTTCCTTCGAACACAGGAATGACTCAGCGCGAACAACAAAAGAAGAAAGACGTCGACGCTGTCGTAGCGTCGCCGAGTAGTGAATCGTCGTCATTCAAAACTTCGATGTTAGCCTCGTCGCCGTTAGCATCTTCACCGATTCTATCTCCTTCACAGCTACTCAGCAAATCAACAACAAATCAGCAGATGATGAAGAAACTATCGGGCGGGGCAGGAACATTGTCCTCATCGGCGGCTCAATCGTTATCGTCCCGCGGTACCGAACCGTTCGCGAAAATTAGGACCAATATGGATAAAGCGAAGCTTTTAGAGCGCGCGGCGGCGTGTTTAAGAGACGCGAGTGCAGAGCACTGGAACGCCGGAAGTAGATTACATGCTTTGAGCGTTGGTTTAGTCTCCTTAAACGCTTTGGATGCGGCGCATGGTCTGATAAACGCGGCGTGTGAAGAGCACTCCATGAAGACGTCTTCGGACTCTGCGACGTCTTCAGATGCGAGTGTAGGAGGCGCTCCGATATCCATGAGTCCTTCGAGTTTGGATGAACATCTTTCGCAAATTTCTTTGGCAAACTCAGCTGAGAGTGCGGACAGCAGCGTCATGATGACGAATACCCTCGCAAAGAATACAAACAAAACGAAACTGGCCGAGGCAAATGCGATTAGAAAACGCATCGAAGCAGCTTTCATGAAAACGCACGCTCGATGCGAAAAAGCGGCAAAAGGTATAGCCAACTATGGCGTCGACGCGAAATCATCCTTGCCCGATGGTTTAGAGCTCGCACACGATCGTGCTTTACAGCTCACTCGCGCGGGCGCGGTCGAAGAACTCGTAGGTAATTTCAACTTGGCCACGGATTCCTACGGTGAGGCGCAGACGCTTTTGTTGTTTCTTCTCTTGGACGAAAGCGGCTTACGTAAAAGATGCGAGAACAGTGGAAACAGCGCAAGCGAAGACTTGGAGCGCATCGCCACCTTTGCCGAAGCTGTTAGCCGACGACAAATTGCCGCCAGACGTTAAAACACAAAGAGAGAGAGAGAGAGAGAAGAGATTCAATGTGTATTTATTTTTGTTTTTATCCTTCGTGCGATGAAGAGAGAGAGAGAGACGCGTAACGAACAGGAGGTTTGCAAGCACACGCGTCCGAACAGCGCTCGTGAAAACGAGCGATATTAGAACATAAAAGAGAGAAAGAACGAGTGGAAGTGAAAACCCACACTCGTCTTCTCTCGCACGCGCACATGTGTATTATTATTTGAGAGATACAACACTTCTATTCTGTAGCGTATATTTTTTTCTCCTTTTTTCTCTCTTTCCTCATTATTCTAAACGCCGCCGCCGCTCAAATTCGCAAAGAAGAAGAAGGAATAAGATGAAGTTCGACGTCAATATTCTCCGGTACATCGAAAAAGACACGTTTCGAACCTTAGTCGCGGTGGAGATGGGCATGAAAAACCACGAAATCGTCCCGGTGCAACTGATAAACGCCATCGCGGGATTGAAAAAAGGCGGAGGCTACAAACACATTCGAGAACTGTTGAAACACAAATTAGTCCACCACGATAACTCGAAGTACGACGGGTACAGATTGACGCCGCTTGGGTACGATTTCTTAGCCATAAAAGCGTTCACGATGAGAAATAGAATAAGTGGCGTCGGAAGAAGAATTGGTGTGGGGAAAGAATCAGACGTGTACGAGGTTGTGAACGACGAAGGGAGGCACATGGCGATGAAATTGCACCGGCTCGGGAGAACGAGTTTTAAAGCGGTGAAGAATAAGAGAGATTATTTACACAGAAGAACGAGCTTTAACTGGTTATATTTAAGCAGATTGTCGGCGTTGAAAGAGCACGCGTTCATGCAAGCGTTACACGAGCGAGGATTTAACGTCCCGGAGGCGATTGATTTGAATCGACACTGCGTGTTGATGGAGATGGTGGACGGATACCCACTGACGCAAGTGAAGAAGATGATGTCCCCTGGAAAGGTGTATAATAGTTGCATGCAAGAGTTGAAGAAGTTGGCTTTGTGCGGTTTGATTCATTGCGATTACAACGAGTTTAATATAATGATGCATTTGGAAACGTTGAAAGTCACCGTGATTGATTTTCCACAGATGGTATCGATTCATCACCGAAACGCGAGGATGCTTTTCAACCGAGACGTGGAGTGTTTGCATAAGTTTTTCTTGAGACGATACGGGTACGACGCCGACTTAGACGTTATGGGTGAACCTGATCCTGATTTTGATGAGATTTTGAAGGAAGTCGCGGAAAAGGAGAAGAAGGGAGAGAAGTCGGTTGATTCACTTCTCAAAGCGAGCGGTTTCACGTCGGAACATCAAAAGATGATCGACGAGGTGATGGCGGAGAGAGAGGAAAGAGCTAAGGAGAGGGCGCTTCAAAGGAATAGCGACGGAGAATACAGTAGCGAAGATGATTCCTATGAAGATGAGGAAGAAGATGAATCAGATGAAGACGATGAAAATGAAGAAAATGAAGTATCCGAACCGGATGAACTCGAGGAAGAGGAGGAAGAAGAAGAAGACGAATTCCACGGCGAAGAATTAAGCCTGAATCCCGAAGAAGTTACCGCATTAGCTTCGCAAGTTGAAGCCATGATGAACGATCCCGACGCACCCGTGCCGAAGTACGACGACGAAGTTGGTCCTTTAATTCTTGAAGCTGGAAAAAAGAGAGATAAACTTGCAAAAGGTGGAAGACCAGTTCAGCCGGCGCCCTCGGCGATGACCGTGTCCTCGATTCGAAGTCGAGCAGATTTAGGGAATAACCCGGAACTTATTCGAGCGAAATTAAAAGCGGAAAAGGCAAAAAAGACCATCAAGGGTGCTAATCACGTGCAAACGCGAAACTATACGAAAGATAAGAGTGGGAGGCGAGGCGTGCGCGGACATAAGCAAAAAGTTGAAGTCGATCCGTTCTGGGGATAGCAACTTCAAAAATACTGTTGTACAATACATACCATGTAAATAATCATTGCGCTGCTTCTTCCGTCGCTCTAAACCGCAGATATTCTTTCATGAATGGGTCAAAATTACCATTCAACACACCTTCTGTGTCAGCAGTCTCCCAACCCGAGCGAACATCTTTCACTACTTTGTATGGATGCAAAACGTAATTTCGAATTTGCTCACCAAACTCCGCTTTGACTACATCACCTCGTATCTCCTTCACATTTTGCAACCGTTGCTGCTCTAACACAGCCGCTAATTTTGCTTTTAATCGAACCATTGCTTTCGTTTTGTTCAACATTTGCGAACGATCATCGTCGCACCGCACGGTAATATCTGTCGGAATGTGTCTAATTCTCACCGCAGTTTCTACTTTGTTCACGTTTTGTCCTCCTGCGCCGCCCGATCTCATCGTAGTAATCTCCAAATCCTTCTCCGGAATGTTCATCTCACCTGCCTCTTCGCTCTCGTCTTCAAACAAAGGACACACGTCCACGGCTGCAAAAGACGTTTGGCGACTCGAATCACCCTTCTTAAACGGCGACAATCGAACGAGGCGATGCGTCCCTTTCTCTGACCGCAAGAAACCAAACGCATACGTGCCTTCAATTTCAATGGTGACGGATTTAATTCCCGCCTCTTCGCCTTTATTTCTGCTCGTAATCGTCGCTTTAAATCCTCTCTTTTGCGCCCAATTCAAATATGCTCTCTCGAGCATCTCCGCCCAATCTTGCGCGTCCGTTCCTCCCGCCCCGGCGTATATAAATAACTCACTCCCTAACTTATCATATTTACCGCCTAGCATTTTCTCCGTCTCAAACTCTGAAAGCATCTCGTTCAACTTAATCGACGAGCGAATCGCTTCCGTCCGCAAGAGTTCGAAATCTTCGTCGCTGTTTCCATTTTTGTTTGTCTCGTCGCTGCATTCATCTTGCTGTTGTTGTTGTTCCTCTTCCAACATCTCGAGCGATAACTCGACGTCGTCTCTCGTTGCTTCCACCAACTCCGCTCTTCGCAACTGCGACTGCACGAAGCTCAACTCTTTCGTCACTCTTTTCGCCTCGGTTTGATTCGACCAAAAGTTTGGATCGTTTTGCTTCGTCTCTAACTGTTCTCTCGATTTTTCCAATTTAGGTTTGTTCAATATGTCCAGAGCCGAATCCGCTCGTTTTTTCAAGCTCTGAAAGCGTCTTCGGAGGAGGTTGGGAGAGTCCTCGTACGACGGCACCTCGTCCCCTATGTTCTGCGCGGCGGAGTCAGACGATGACGACGACGCGGTGGTCGCAGTAGCGATGCCATTCTTCTTCCTCCGATGAGGATGGGTAAAAAAGCACGAAGAAGGAGAGGAGAAGCGTCTTTCTGGTAAAGCGCGATGAACGACGACACTCCGCAGTTGTTGTTGTTGTTGGCCTCGTCTTCGGACCAAAACAAGGCTCGAGGAAGACGAAGAGGAAGAAGAACAGCGGTACGCTCGGCAGGAATGGCACACAACGCTCGTCGTCATCCTTTTCATGCTACCTCTCGCTTTTTTAGTCTCTCTCTCTCTCTCTCTCACCGGTTGCGTGCGCGGGGATATCTTTTATTTACGTATGTGGAATTTTGGAAGTTTGCCACACAACACGACGTTTGGTAACGAGAAATACAAATCATCAACAACATACATACCTGATCTCACTCACGCATCTGCATAAATATAACCAGCTCCTTCTCGCAGTAGTCACGCGCACAACACGCATATATATATATAGAGAGAGAGAGAGAGAAAGAGAGCGATGTTTAAGAAAGGATCGAGTCTCGGGGAGCTGTTCGGTATCAAGCAACAACAGAGCGGCAATTCTTCTTCGTTGGGTAATCAGAGTCCACAACAACAACAACAACAATCTCCATCGACGATCCCGCGTTCGATCCAAGATCTGGCTAAATTCTACGACCGAGCGAAAGATTTGTTGGATAAAACCAGGCAGAGAAACTCGATTGGGTTCGAGAATAATCCGGACATCGAGAAGAGGCAGTTTTCGAGGATAAACGAAATTCGAAGGTTGACGAATGCGATGAAAACAAGCGTCAATAACGGCGGTCCTATGTTTGAAGACGTGAACGAAAAAATGGCGTGGGAACAACAAATAAAATATTTCGAAGAGGATTTAGAGAGCGCGGTGGAGGTGGCAGTGAAAGAGACTTCCAAGATTGGCGGCGATGAGAAGATGACATCGACCACGCCAAACCCAGCGCCGATGTTCGCAGGGTTGACTGTAGCGGCGTCTAATACACCTCAACCTGCTTTTTCGCCGCCGGTGAACGATTTGAGAACACCAGAGCCGGAGCCTTCGCCGGTAGTTAACTTATTCGCGGGGTTGAACGTGACGCCAACGCCTGCCGCCGCCGCTTCTCCAGCGATGGAGATGACAACAACAACAACAACTGCAATAGAAGACGACGATAAAAATAAGGCAGACGATGATAAAAACAAATCTGGCTCTTCCGTGGGCTTTGGATTACAACCGGTAGCTTTACCTTTGGACGAAGATGCTTTTGGTGACTTCCGAGATGCTTCGTCTGCTGCGAACGAAACAATTGTACCTCCAGTTACGACTTCTACTGTCGTAGAGCCATCTGTTCAACCACTAGATGATGACGATGAAGACGGCTTTTTCCCGAGAGAAGAAGCGGCAGAAATGCCATCTATTGAGGAACAACAAGAAGAAGAACAAGAACAACAACAAGGGTTGACGAGTGGATTAGATGACGCCTTAGATGAAAGCGATGATTTTCTTGAAGATTATGCAAGCGCCACGCCTTTGCACGAAGCCGTTATTTCTCCACCTGCGGTGGTGGAATCACATCCGATAAATCCACCGATAATTAAAGCAGTCAAAACTGCAATGTTGCGAATCCCTTCCTTTTCCGAAAATGAGGACGTACCGATCGGTAATTCGCCAGGCGCGAAAAGATTCCAACAGAAGACAAAATTTGCAGAAGAAGCTGAAGCAAAAGCGAAAGCAGCGGTGAAAGGAGAAGAAGAAAAAGAAGAAAAGAGAAAAGTTAGCAGCGTAGAGGGAATAGCGAATTCGGTAGCAACAACAAACAATGAAGCGGTCCAATTTTCGGCCAGTAAGAGTCCCGATGATAGTCCGGGTGTGAGCACTCCAGTGCTATCACCATCACATAGTGATAGCGGTGGTGGTGGTGGTGGTAGTGGTGGCGACAGCGCTTCTTTGAAAAGAGCGGAATCTGAACCGTTCACACCGGTTTATTCACGTGTCGCGACGCCAAGTTTAGAGTTGTCCCCAGATGCACGGGGACAGAGAAGTCCTGGGTCGCCAATGGTCTTCAATTCTCAAGACGAAGATTTCATTTTGCAAAGTTTTGGGGTGGAAAAAGTCGCTTTGGATTTAGAAGTCGCGGATGAGTTTAATAACGTTGTTGTCGAAGTCGAGAAAAACGTGCGCATGTGTCGTCTGCTTAGCGAAAACGCGCAAAGATTGAAAATGGAAGCTAGCAATCAAAGATTGTCTTCGGCAACGAAAGCTACCCAACATCTCAAGCGCATATCTGAATTACAAAAAGAACAAGACGAAGCCATAAGGAACGATGATTTTGAGCTCGCAGCAGAAGTCGAAGATAAGTTAAAAATACTTTCGAAGGAGTTGAAAATCGCGGAAGATGCGCTAAATGCGGCAGAGTTGTCAGCTGCGGAGCGCGTGCGTGCCTTTTTGAGCGCACTAACTGCGTGGGCAAATGCCGAGATTGAAGCTTCAAACATTATCAATAAATTCGTATCGGATAAAGAAGAGAAGTGGGCTCGAGAGAAAGACGAGAAAAGTCGTGAGAGTGTAGCGAAAATGAGCGAACTCGAGGAAAAGAGGAAAGCTGCGGAAACCAAAGTAAATGAACTCAAGGAAGCGTTGAAATGTGCAGAAGCTGAGCTGGAACGTATAGCTTTAGAATCTATGAACGCTGAAAAAGCGAATCAATTACGAACGCAAGGCGGCAAATCCTCTGAAAGGGAGGAGCTTGGGAAGATCAAAGAAACAGCGGAGCTCTATCGCATCACTGGCTCTCAACGTTTACAGACGACCGAACAATCAAGCACCAGTGACGAGTTGCAACAGTTAGTCATTCACGAGACAACAAATACGATACTCTCCAGCGAGGCACAAAGTGAATTAAAACGAGAAGAGAGCGACAATGCGCGAATTAACGCCGACCTCGCCAATGCGCTTGCTCAAGAAAGCGACTGTCTCTCCCGCGTGACAACCCTAGAGCGTCGTAAAAATGAACTGCTTGCTTTGAAACAAACGCACGCAGCTGCAAAAGAATTCAAAGAAGCTTCGGAATGCGTCAACACGCTCAACTCGCTATTACCCGAGTTGGAAAATTTGAACGACTCGCTAGCTCAAAAGAGAAAAACGGTAGAAAACTTGCAGCTCCAATTCTCGGAATCCGAAACCAAAGTCCGATTGTGTGCGGACAAATTTCACGAGGCTGAGAGAGTCTGCGCGCAAAGTCGAAAGTTACGTCTTCAAACTGAATTGAACACCAAAAATTCTTCCGAAGACGAGACGGAAGTCAAGGCGTTGCAATGCGCTTTGGAGTTACTTTCGTTGAAGTACCCGGATGAAGAAGTTTAAGTTAACAAATTCTGCCGTTGCTGCCGCTTTATATGTGATATAATACAATGTAACGCTATTTGCTATTCGCATCGCGTAATCCTAACGCCGCTCTCACGCCGGGAGAGCGTTTCTCTTTCCTCTCTTTAGCGTTGATTTTCGCCGCGTTCAACCCGCACACGATAATCACCAGACTCCCCAACATTAACTTCAAGTGCCTCGGGAACGTCTTCGAAGAGACAAAGTGTCGATGATAATTCTCTCCGCCGTGCGAGTGGTGGTAGAAATTACTCGCGACCTCTACCGGTGGTTCTCCCAACGCCGTTCGTCTGGCGCTTTGTAACTTCGCGAACGCTTCGCGCGTCCCGCCTTTATCGGGGTGGTGCGAATGTAGTAACTCTCGATACTTCGTTTCCACCTCCTTCGCGGACGCGGGGAACCTCGCGTCCAAGTTTAATATCTTGTACGCTTGCTCTTTGTTCATTCCGTTTTGCTGCCGCTTCTCATAATCATCGTCACGTCGTCGTCGTCGTCGTCGTCGTCGTCGTCGGTTTGTTCTCTTCGTCCTTTTCCTCGTTCTTCATCTTTAAAGACAAAGAAGTGTGTCGTACTTTTTTTGTGTGGGATGCTTCTCTTCGTTCTCGCGTAGATGACGGCGGAATTCTTTTGTCTTCTTCATTCCCCGCGCGCACACATATATAAAGGAGGTGGAAAGCAAAAATCAAATCATGTCTTCGTCCCTGCGCAACGCGATCAAGCGCACGACGCACAAAGAGCGCTCGCAACCGGCGGAGAGAACCAAGCTCGGTTTGCTCGAGAAACACAAAGACTACGTCTTGCGAGCGCGAGATTTCCACAAGAAGGAAGACGCTATAAAAGTGTTGAAGAGAAAAGCGGCGGAGAGAAACCCGGATGAGTTTTACTTTGCGATGGAGAAGAAAAAGACCCGAGACGGCGTGCACGAGGAGAGAACGACGGAACAGAATAAATACACCGAGGATGAGTTGAAGTTGATGAAAACGCAAGACTTGAGATACGTGTCGTTGAAAGCGCAAACGGAGTTGAAACGAGTCAAGAAGATGAAGGAAACGTTGCACTGCTTAGGCGCGGGAAGCGAGGAGAGGAAACACACGATATTCGTGGACGAATACGCGGAAGCGAAGAAGTTTAAACCGGAAAAGTATTTCGACACGCCGAGAGAGTTAATTGGTCGAGCGTTCAATCGACCGAAACATAGCCAATTGGAGGACGCGGACCAACTCGTAGGCGTCGGTGTGAACGAAATCGACTACGACGAAGAAGAGTTACGGAAACAGCAAGAGAGGCGATTGAAGAAAGTGGCCAAGCTAAATCGAGGGGCGTACAAGATGTTGAACGAACACGAAGAAAGAGCGGAACAGTTGAAATCTATGACGGTGAAAATGGCGCTGCAGAAAGAGATTTCGCACGGGAAAGGCGTAAAGAAGAAAATTACGAAGAGGAATAAAGACGGCACGACGGAGTCGTATTTTGTGTGGAAACAGATACGAAAGAGATGAGTGAAATGCGACATCGTCGCGTCTCCTGTTTGTACTAGTAAGGGGTGGTGTTGAATGATTTCAGCACGTGATAGCGTAGTTCAGAATAGAATAAGATTTTAGATTTTAGATTGCAATAAATAACACGTGTAACAATGAAAAGTTTGTCCAACACATGGAGAAGAGAAAAAAGGCGAAAAAAAATATTCACATCCTCAAATACGCGCCATTAACATCCGCGACGATGGGCAACGCGGTATCAGCGTCGTCGACGGCGATTGCTGAGAATGACGACGACGTCAACGACGACGGCGAGGAGAACAGCCATCCCAGCGTAAATGGGCCAAAAGGAATACAAAGAAGGACCTCCTCTTCGAAGTTTCCTCTCGCAGTGCCTAGAAGACTTTCGCAACGGCCGGGGTGCACGATCACTTTGAAGAACGTCGGGTGTAAAATCACGTGTAAATCGACGAAGAAGAAGAAGAAGAGGAGAGAGAGGAAAGAGTTCCCGTTCGATGAGCCGGACGAGGAGATTGGAGCTACGCCTAACACTTTCTCGGAAGAAGAAGAAGAAGAACGACAACAACAACAACAACAACAACAAAACCAAAATCAAGGTAAATATTTCGAGAAGACGATTTTGGCGAATGTGACTGGCGTTATTTCTCCTTCTTTTTGTGCAATAATGGGACCCTCGGGGGCAGGTAAATCAACTTTGCTGGATATCATCACTCGACGCAAAACCGAAGGGATTATTTCTGGCTCAATATTACTAGATGGGAAAGCATCGACGACGCTCGCGATTAAAAAATATGCGAGTTATGTCGCCCAGCAAGATATCTTCTTCGGAGGCTCTACAGTTTTTGAGACTATTTTGTTCACCGCGATGATTAAGATTCCTGGAGTGCAGAAGTTGGAGAAGCAATTGGTGTACGAACAAGTCGAGCAAGTCATTCAGGCGATGGATTTGGAGAGATGTCGTAACACGTATCTTGGCAATAATTTAGTCCGAGGCGTATCGGGCGGGGAGAAGAAGAGAGTGTCGATCGCTTCAGCACTTTTAAGTCAGCCTCGTGTCATGTTATTGGATGAGCCTACTTCAGGTTTGGACTCACAAATGGCCAGAGAAGTGATCATGTCCCTCGCTGATTTACAAAGGCGTGAAGGAAGGACCATCATCACTACGATACACCAACCATCAAGCGACATTTACAACGCATTTGATGCGTTAATTTTGTTAAATCGAGATTGCGTTTATTTCGGCGAAGCGGGATTGAACCCAATTTATTTCTTCGAGAAAATTCCGGGTATTCCACGGCGCGTTTCCGGATGTTCCGTGTCGGAGTATCTTCTCGAAGTACTCTCATTTAACGACTCGGTCGATTTTGCAAAATTTTACGAGCGTAGCGCATTGGCGGCGAAAAATCACGAGGACGCAGATGATACGACAACATACGAAGTTAATGTCCACAACGACGGAACAAACGAGGAAGACAAACAATACGAGCACGCGCTTTTTGGTGAGCTACTTTGCTTGTTTCGATACAAATTCTTCGTCCACTTTTTACATTCATTATTCTGGTTTTCACGGGTGATAATCTATGCCCTTCTCGCGGCCACTCTCTCCGTTTTCTTTTACGGTCAAGACCGAACGATGAGTGGTATCATAAATACGAACGGGATTCTTTTCATAATGATCATTTTGCCGATGTTTATGGCACAAGGATTTATCGATAATTTAAAAACCGAACGCGAAGTCTACACGAAAGAGTTTCACGACTCGTTTTATAGACCGCTTTCGTATGTCACCGCGAAAATTTTCGTGGAAATTCCCGCGTGCGCTATCAACGCGATACTGTACACGAGCATCATATTTTACTCGATTGGCTTACAAGGTAGCTTTTGGTTTGTGGTCTTGGCAAATTTTGTCAACATGATTGTGTGCATGCTCATTGGGTACACCATCGCAGCAACCGTTCCAGGCGAGATTGGACCGGGAGTCGTTCTTCCTGTCTTTTCCACGTTGAATATGCTGGTGAGCGGATTTTTCGTGCGTTTCGAAACGATACCGGTAATCTGGAAGTGGTTTTATGACTTTTCCTGGATTCAGTGGGGGTGGAGTGCGGTCATGGTGAACGAGTTTGGTGGATCTGTGAGCTTTCGCGATCACTGCACACCCGAAGGACTGGAAGACATGTTCGTTCAACTAAACATCCCGCCAAACCAAGAACGAGCGTTCAGATTCTGGTTGCGAAGTCAGAGCACAGATGGTACAGAGTGCGAACCTATTACAGGTTTTTCCGTTTTAAAAACGTTCGCGCTAGACGGACGTAAACGCTTTCAAAGCGTCGCGTACGCAGCCGCATGGATACCGGTTTGTTTTCTGCTCTTCTATTTGGGCGTGACGTTTGTGAGACATGAGAAGCGTTAAATCGTTTTCAAACTCCAGTGAGATACTATTTGTTATACTTGTTGTTGTTGTTGTTGTTACACACATTACCAATATTTCTAATTCTCAGCAAATCTCTCTCTCTCTTTCTCTCTCTTCTTTTAGCGGCGTGGGCAGTCTTTGCAAAAGCTAGACTTGTCCTTTCTCTCCGGGTGGACGCACTTCGATTTGGCCATTTCGTTTTTAGAGTCGCACCCGACGTCGGCGTTTGCATCATCGGTAATCGCCGTTTGCGCGTGCGCTGGCTTCATGGAGAGAGAGCACGTCGGTGGCGCAGACGCGCGAGAGACAACTTTAGTTCGTTGTTGTTGTTTTTGTTGCTGTTGCGCCTGTTCGTTTAGTATTATTCAAAATGGATAGAACAGGTGTCAGTAATCAGCTCCGATGGCGGCTCTCGCGTTCGCGCGCGAGAGAGAGAAAGGGAGAGAACGAAAAATCCAAGAGAGAAGAAACGACGACGACTCACAGATGCAACGACGCGAACGGTACTTAAAGCAGCGAAAGCCATGGTATTTTTATATATGTCTGCGGGTTTGTGTTCGGGAAGACTTTTTGTGTAGGAAAAGAAGTGCCGTGTCGTTTCGTGGCGGAAAAAAAGCGTCGTTTTGGGAAAACAAAAAGCGCGTTCTCGCGCGTGGGTGTGTGGCTCTCGCACAGAGAAGAGAGACGAGCGAGGCGTGGGGAAGGGGAGAGGAGAGTTTTTTCGCCTCGGAGCAGACAGAACTCGACACACGAACGCGGAAAACGAAAAAAAGCAGGGAAGGAAAAAAAAAAGAAAGACGTGACTTGAAAAGCCCACATAAAAATAAATTTTTAGCGAGCACAACCATGGCTGACGTACAGCACGAGAGAGGTTATCAAAAGCAAGTCGGCGTTAACGTTGGGTAAGTGTTACTATTTAGAATAGAACTTTGTATTTTCCGAGCGGTTAGATCTATCGCGCGTTCGAGCGACGGGGAGGATTCCGACTTCGGACTGCCCCCCGCTTTCAAGATTTCGCTTTAAGTAAGGCGGAAAATGGCGAGTTCCAACGCGAGTTCTAGGGCACGGGGATGCGCGTATCTGTGCATGTTTACTTTTCAACGCGCATAAGTGATGTTGTTACGTGTAGTTGTGCACGAATAATGTCGGATGTGTATTCGCGAGATGTAAATATGGGGCGGTGAAGATGCGCGCGCATGGGAGAAGGAAGCCCTCATTTTTGAAGGCGCAGTGTAGGGCCTTTTAGGATCCCGGGACGCTTTTTTGCACCTTTCCCGCGCTCCTTTCCTCTTTCGCGCGCAATCGTTGGTCGTGAATAGGAGGGGGTGCCTGTTCGTTCGAGAGCTTGGATTGGCTGCCTGGAATTTTCGATTCGTCTGAGAAAGACTCCCTCACACGCGCGATGGTGATGATGGATCTCTCCTCTCTGTTTCTCCCTCTTTTTTTCCTCTTTATTTCTTTTGTACTCACCTCTAACAACCTCTCTTTACGCCAATAATATTACAGTTTCGCCGCGTCTACGAGAAAGAAAGCGCCGGGTAAAGCGGGTACCCGTTACTACAAGAACGTTGGTTTGGGCTTTAAGACTCCGAAGGAGGCCATCGAAGGCAACTACATCGACAAGAAGTGCCCGTTCACTGGTAACGTCTCCATCAGAGGTAGAATCTTGTCCGGCGTCGTCAAGTCTACGAAAATGAACCGCACCATCATCCTCCGCATGGATTACTTGCACTTTATCAAAAAGTACCAGAGATACGAGAAGAGACACTCCAACATCGCCGCGCACATTTCCCCGGCGTTTCGATGCAAGGAAGGCGACAAGGTTGTCGTCGGCCAGTGCAGACCGTTGTCCAAGACGGTTCGATTCAACGTCTTGAAGGTCATTCCGGCGGGTTCGACTTCGGGCAAAGGTTTCGTCGCGAACTAAGAGTGTTAAAGTAGGTTTTATAAGGGTAATTAGCTAATTTGTGCTCTTTGAATAGTTTGTTATATAACGATGATTTTGAGTACGATCATAGTAGAGAAAGAATGAAAGAAACAAAACCGACTCAATGTCCGCTCGCAGCTCAAGTTTTTCGTGTAAAATTCGAGTTAAATTTTGCTTAATTTTCCTCATTGATATCGTCTCTTCTTCTTCTTCTTCTTCTTCTTCTTCTACTGCATCAAAAGATGGCATCCTCCTTATCGGTAGGAGGGGGAGGAGGAGGCAACAACAACGCCTTGGAAGATTACATTTCAACTTTTGTCACGTACAAATACGTCCGTCTCCGTAACCCGCACTGGTTGGGATACTCGCACTTCGTCTTACGAATCGTTCTGTTAATCGGGTACGTGTTCTTTTACGAAATCTTATTCAAGAGCTCGCACTTGAAGTACGAAACGCCCATCCATCAACCTATTCCTCTGTGGTTGCAACGTCCAGACGTGTTAGATGTAAATTTAATGTCCTATTGTTTCGACGGAGGCCCGCCTTGTCGAGAGTGGAACATCGTGGACGACGAACACAACAACGGGAAACCGGTGAGAAAAGATTCGTTATTTATTACGACGCAGTGGGTGGAATCGCACCAGGAGAGGCGGTCAAAGAACTGCATGAAACGGAAAGGATTCACCGGTGAGTTAGAAGAAAACGTATCGAATAATAGCGATAGTGATAGCGATAACGGCAACAACAACAACAATTATAGTAATAGCACGGGTCTGAAAGATTTTCACACTAGCGGGAACTTGGGCCGAGGCGGTCGGCTGGCGAGAGGAGACCATCAACTTTTACCCGAGTGCGGGTCCTGGGAAGAGGTTGAGAGGGAAATATTCCGAGTCTCCGGGGCAGAGCAGTTTGCAATCCACGTGAAACCAGAATACGTGGCCACGTCCTGGTCAGTACACGCTGGCTTTCTTCAAGTAACCTTACCAAATAAGAAGATTTTTCGACCAAACTATCTCTCGGAGACTCCAAAAGACGTGGTGATTAAAGTTGGGGACATCGTAAAAAACGTCGAGTTATATCCGAATGAGTTAAAAAAGAAGGAGTTGTCGGTGATTGTACAAGGTTTACGTGAGAAAGGATTGGAATACTTATTAGAAGCGGACGAATTATACGAATACGACGGAAAAACGCAAACGTTGAGGCAAAACGGGCTAACGTTAGCTCTGGAGTTAACGTACTCAAACACATCGCCATTTGACGTGTTCAAGGCTTTAGCTGGTCAAGGGTCGGAGACGTTTCCATGGCACTGTCAAATGGACGTGCGTTTAGTCGGGTACACGGAAGTAAGAGCGCAAGAGTATGTCTTCAAAAATTGGCCGACGGAGAGAATCAACTTACAAAGAGCCGGTATTCACTTGATTGTGTACCAAAAAGGTAAGTTGGGGAGGTTTGATTTAGGGGCATTGGTGTTAGTATTCATCACGGGGGGTGGTTTGATGACTGCGGCGAGAATGTTCATCGAACTCATGTCCACGACGTTTGGTCCTGAGGCGGCGAGACATCGGAGAGCTTTGACAGAAGACGTCGACTTAGCGGCGCACATAGATTAGTTAGTTTGTATTATCAACACTTTTTCAATGATTCTCATATGATTACATGGTCACTATGATGATTTTTACTATCAATCCAATTCAACTCTCGTATATTATTACTATTATATGAGTAACGTATTATAGTTCTTCTCCATCAGCATCTGAGCATTTACAACTCTTACGATGACGACAATGATTCAGTTCTTCTTGTTGATATACAACTACATTTTGATCGAGGTTGCCTCGCTTTCGATGGACATTTCGCCGATTCCAATTCTTCCTACACCATCGACACCCCAATTTTGCCACGAGTTAACCATAATCCAATACGGTTCACCACCTTTCCCGGTCTCTTCGTCGTCGCCTTCAAATCCCCACCCGATGATTTTAGTCGCGTGTAAGCCTAAAGGTTTCCCGCCTTCTGGTTGTTCGTACACGCCGTGTCTATGTCCATAAAAATCATCACACACTGGACCAAAAGTTACCGCCATGGACCCATACTTATGTAGTTCTTGCGTAATGCATTTCCAATCTCCCGGCGGGCACTCATACGGCTCCGATGTTGGCCTAACCATCTTCGATTCTGCGATGGGCGTCCCGTCCGCGCACGTCGTTGGGCACTCCTCGGCGACAGTCCCGGGCACTTGGCACGGATGGTCGCACGCCTCGAACTCGTACGGCAAGCACGCGCTCGATGAATCACCAAGCATACCACCAGTTGGTATTCCTTTTTCGATCGCTTCTTGTAAAGTGTCGACGACGTTCCCGCCATCGCATCCGGCGCCCGCACTGTAGCACGACAACGCGTACTGTGGCGACAACTCTTCCTTAGACCCGTGCGCGATGCACGCTCTATCGTTCATGATTTCCGTCGCCGCGACTGCCCAGCAACTTCCACACTTGCCTTGATCTCTGACAGTACCGATTATTCCTTTACATTGTGCCCATTCTTTCCTCGCGTCAAAGTGTCTCGGCAAACCCAACGATTCCGGGTCAAACGAAGCCTTGATGTCTCGTTTGTATTCCTCCGTGTTCGTGTTGCTCCCCCAGTTCCCTAACTCCGGAGTTAAATTTGTGTATGGAATGTACTGTTTCGAGTATCGATCGTCGGAGGCGAACTCGGATTTTAAAATCATTTGCGGTTGTTGTTGTTGTTGTTGTTCGCCGCCGGGGGTGTTCTTTCCAATTAAGTAACCAGATTTTACTTTTGAAATCGGCTGGACGCCCAAACTCGAGAGGAGCTTCAAGCCGGCATCCTCGTATTTAGAGTCTCCTCCTCCTCCTCCTCGGAAGAAGAAGAAGAAATTGTTGTTGCTCTTGTTATTCAACGACGAAAGAACGCTCTCGCCTGGATGCGCGACGTAGTTCTTACCGGCGTACGCGGACGCTAAGAGAAGAGTAGTGGCGCCCACGAGCGCGAGCGATTTCCGCACTCTTCCGAAATTTTGAGCCGCGCGGCCCTCCTCGTCCTCGTTTTTCGTCGTGTTCGCCTGTCCGTGGGACAACAGTCTGTCCGTCTCTTTCATCATTTGGCTCTATTTATATCGCAAAATAATCACACGTAACCTCTCTCTCTCTGTCTCTGTCTCTGTGTGTGTGTGTCTTGTCTGTCTGTGTTATGTATGTACAAGTTCAAAGCGCGCTTTATTATTTACATTCACAAAGCGCGCAAAGAAAAATGGGGGTAAAAAATCCGGAGGGTGTTGGGGAAAGAAAATTTTGAAACGGGCCAGAGCGCCAGACGCAAGCCAGCGAGGAACGCGGGAAAAAAGGCACACAAAACACGCCCAGAGAGAGAGAGAGAGAGAGAGAGAGGGGCACACATGTCTTCTGTCTTCAAACCCATGTCACCGCCACGACGAGGCGTCGATGCGGACGAGGACGATTTCTCGCCAACCGCGATCGCATCCTCTGCGAATGTTGTCATCAATACCACCCGACAACAACAACAAGAGACGTTCTTGCACGGGTCCACCTGCGTCGTCTGGGAAGGCGAATTGTACACCTACGGCGGTCTCGGTGAATACGGCGAGTTTGTGGATTCCATCACGAGATGGTCCGGCAGAGGCGAGAGCCGAGAGGTGACACCGCAGAATAAGAACATGAAAACAGACGTGCCGCCGGGGAGATACGGACACACGGCGACGATGAGCGGTGACTACATGTATGTTTTCGGCGGACAAGGGAGATACGGCGCGTTGAATGACCTTTGGGTGTTCGACTTTGTGCGAGCGATGTGGTCGCCATTAGATGCCATAGGAGAAGCGCCCAGAGAAAGGTTCGGCCACTGCGCGTGCGTTTCCGAGAACGTTTTGTTTATTTTCGGCGGAAAAGACGCCAGGCCCGGAATGAACGTGGAAAGTTTTGACGATTTGTACGGGTTCGATATCGCTGAGAGAGAATGGTTGCTCATTGAGAGCAGGTACGGAAGACCGAGCGGTGGAGAAGGGTGCGCTTTAACGGCGGTAGATTCAGTGCTGCACGTGTTGAGTCCGTCTATGCCATCGTCATCCACGACGACCGGCGGTTCTCAACTGAGCCACAGCATGCAGAACATGCACTCTTCGTCGTCAATGAGCGGACTCATCACGGTGGACGAGACGCAATCGGCGGCACATCTCACAGGATCTTCTTCCCAGCAACAAATCGAACAATCTCTGTCAGCTTCTAGACGGTCTAGTGTAGAATCTCTGGGTTCCTCGAACATGGATGTCGGAATGTCCGTGTGGATTTTAGAAGGCGGGCAAACGTCATCGGATGGTAAAGCGAAGCAACCTCGATGGACAAAAGTAGCGCACCAGAACGAATCCGAGGTGCCTTCGTCGAGAACCTCCTATGTCGCCTCAAAGTTTGGTAATAATTGGATCGTCCATGGTGGTCGATCCTTAAGCGATGATGGTAACGTCGTCGTTCTTGGCGATGCGTATTGTTTCCATTTCCCAACCGGTGAATGGGCGAGACTTGATCCTATAGCAGACACGGACCCGAGATTTGGACACTGTGGCGCGTGCATAGATGGCGCTTTAGTCATGTTTCACGGCGCGAGAAGTTCATCCTCGAAAGTATCGGATAAAGACGTGGATCCGTGCATTGCAATCAATTTAGAAGCCTTGTTACCGTTTCCTCTCGGAGAAGATGAAGAGGAACAATTTCTAGTCGATCGCGAAGCGGAAAATTACGCTCATTGGAATTCAGGCGTCGCGAGCTCGGTACAGTCTGAATTTGGTGGAACTTTTCTCAGTGGTGGTGGTGTTTTGGCTGGAGGCGATAATAGTGAAATGAATTACTCTTTCAATGAAAATGAGACCACTGGTTCTTTCAGCGAAAATTTGGACGAGTCTTTTGAGCGAGGAGGTAGTTTTGCTGCCTCTCGAAATGCGGCGCTTGAAGCCAAGGTACTCGCCCAGCTCAACAGCAAAGGCATCACAAACAGATCTGGAGGACATTTCGGTCAGTCTTTACACGCTCCAAAGTGCGGTTATCACGAAGTTGGGGACGTTGAGTTCGTCATCGATGATATTAAAGTTCATGCGCATGCGGATGTTTTGAGCGAACACTCTGACTATTTGAGACGCGTTTTAAACGCTTCAGAAGTTGGGATGGCTTTGAACAGAGAGGTGGAAGTAGTCGCGAAGCTCAAGGAAAAAGGAAGCTTGCTCAATGGCATCATCGCCGCGATGATTCAAATTTTGTATTTTATAATAGTCGCATTTTCTTTCGGATTAAAGAAGTTTGTTACGCCCAAGGAGCGAATGAACGTGAAAATTATCGTCCTGAGAGATGTACAAGCTCCTGTTTTGATCGCAACTTTGCGATGGATTTATGAAATTCCAGTCCAACCGAGCCAGGAGATTTTAGCGGACGTGTATCGTCTTGCGATAAAATTCGGAATCGATGGTTTACCGAACTATTGCTTGCATCGGTTGCGGACAGAGATGAACCCATACCTAGCGGCTTCGGCGGCGCGTTTGGCGTATGAAATTCGTGATTTGACTTTGTGGCAAGCCGCGGTGAGATGTGCGCAAGGTGATTGGGCAGGTGTCAGTCAATCGGAAGAGTTTATAAATCTGAGACTTTCGAAACCTTCAATAGCGAAAGAGTACGCGTTGAGTTCTCACCAGTCTATCGAAATCCCTGGACATCTTTCATTTGCTCGGCGTCATGCCAACAAGAAATAGATTTAGATTTAGCTTCTCGATTAATTTATGTATTTACAGCGCTTATAATCAACTCTAATATCTTCTAAGTCTAATGTTTCTGCTATTATTATGATGCTTTACAATCCTGAAACCCAACCTGATTGTAATAGGTTGTCCACCAATCTGAGCGATAAACTTGGGTTGGCCAAGATGACTATCTCTCCATTTTCGAGACCGACAATTATATTCGTTTCGTCGCTCGTGAGTGTTAACGATGTGACTGATGACTCTAACGCCCACGTGTTGTACAAAGAGAGCCACGGCAAGGTAAACAAGCAGACTCCGCCATTGCCTCCCTTTCCTCGCTGTGCTGCCGATGCGGTTTTTTTTCCAGTTCCTACGATGACATATTCGCCTGATCGACTCCATGATAAAGAAGTTACCAGCGGGATAAGATTCTTCAAAGGTCTTTCAGCAACTATGCGTCCGTTCAAAGTGCATGCTCGTAAAGTATGCGATTCTCTTTCCCACGCAATAATGATACCATCGGGTGTGATGACATTCATCTCACCTCTGAGAGAAGGAACGCTTGTAACGACTTCATTCGTCATCAGACGAAAAATAGTTGTTCCATTCGTCTTCGAAGTAGCAACGATAACATTCAAATCTGCAGAAACCGAAACCGCGTCTATTCTTGCACCGTGTCCGCGGTAATATCGCACAGGTCTTGTACCGACTATGTAGGCATCATTTCCAGGAGCCGCGTCAAAGTTATTTCCAAACGTCTCGAATTCTCGGCGATGAATAACTTCCAATACTGTTGATCCTTCGTTGAATATGCTATTCGCTTCGACACGCATCATCGCGATATTATCGCGCAAACCTTCGCGTATATTATCCAAATTTGTTTTTGTGCTCGGATATTTAACCAGCCAAAGTGAAACTGTGGAATCATCTGAACCGACGACCAATATTTGGTCGTCGCACGCCAACGCAAGAGACGTGACAATCCCACCGTGCACTTTTCGCATGCATTCTAATCGGCATCCGTTCGGATCGCTGGAATATATGCGAACCGAATTATCAATGTTACCTCCTAAGAATATTCTTTTTCCGTCTGAAGTTATGCAAATTGGTTTCTTTTCAATCGTGCTCTCATCCAAGATTGTTTCTAAAACATTCATTGCCTTTTGAGGAAAGCCAAAAAATCCACCGATGAGTGAAGTTGACTTGGAAAGAAGCGTGGACGATAACAATCCTCCGCTAGATGGGAAAGACGATGAAGTCGACGACGCTCCCGGTTTCCTTCTAGACGCCACAAAAGTGAATGGATTTGATGTCCCATCTGGAATATTTGGACTAAACTGATGTTTTACAATTTCCAATTTTGCGTTGATCACAAGTAAACTGTTCCCGAAACTCGATACACTTGCAATAGCCTGCGTTTCGTTCGTTTTTAAACGGTACTTTCCGACAACACCGGGTCTGTCGAATAGCCAATGAGAACCACTCAGCGTATCGTGTGCTCGTTGTCGTGCAGGATGCGGTGCGTTCAGTAATTGACTCGGCGTTTGCCCAAAGTTCTCAATTTGGTCTCGCAAAGCACGTCGCATGGTTGCGTTTGTTATTTTTGAAACATCTACGTTTCCTTCGTACGTGGTATAATAGAAAACATTGGTTGCTTTGACTGCTTCTGCACCACGCTGTTTAAATCCAAATATGAGATCAATCCATGTGTGCAAATTTTTGGACACGTGTTCAGATTCTAAAGCCGCTCTTTGTTTTGCAACGAAATCAACCGCATCGCTTGCCCATTTTGGAAGTTTGACATCTCCGACCTTTTCACCTTTTTGCGTGATGCCAAAATCACAATTGTTCAAGTTTAAAAACATCTCAGGCATTGTGAAAAATTCAGGCGTGAGTTCTTTTACATCTGAAATATCATTCAAGACAGACTTCCACATGGATTCGACGCTAGTAAAAAGTCTATCCGCGTGATCAAATTTACCGCCCTGCAAATTATACGCCAAAGTTGTAAATGGCTCAAGTCTGAGGAGATAAAACATCACGACCCCAGCAGATGAGTAATGGGAACCGTAATGAAACGGTGGGATTTCAGGATCATCTTTCAGCGCATCATACCTCTCTTTGACTTGGTTCAGTCGTTTCGAGTTCAGCGCTCCAATGGGTTTCGATAAATCTCTGAAAGTCTTTGGGTCATTCAAGTCCAATACCTCTGATTCATAATCTGCAATCACGTGAGGAAAGACAGGATACTGCGTAATATCCAGATAACTACGCCCAGCGAGCGTATTCAAAGCTAAGATGTAATCAAAATTCGATAGTTCGCGTCGAATCCATCGCGACGTGATGTCGCTTTTCCGCATCAAAACCTCCGGGTTCGAGGCCTCGAGGTAGAGAGGAACAAAGTTTTTCGGCTTCATTCGAATCAAACATCTGTAGATATTCTTCCTTTCTTCAGAAGATCCGAAGTCTACGAAGTATGTCTCTCGCGATAGAAAGAAAAACTCCAGCGCGCTTCTCTGCAACAAATAACGCCTCGACTGTACCTGATGAAGTTCATCTAGTTTCTGAATCCATGAATGTTCGATTTCGGTTTCGGTATCTTTTCCTGTGAAAGCTATGCAATCTTCCGTGAGAGTGAACGAACCGCGATACGTCCTTAACGGTGTGACCATCGTAGATTCATCGTTCGTGTAAACCGGTTCGTCATTGACAATCATTGAATTGGTAAGTTTATACGCGAGACGAGTCGCATCACTTTTAGCTCCGTTTTGTTCCCTTGCCCTGTTCTTCTTCTCTAACTTTTTTTCTTCCTCCTCCTGTACCTCCTGAATCATTTTTTCTTCGCTATCAAAATCTAAACTCTCTCTTCTGTTCACAGCTTTTGGTAAGGTTATCGAAGGTAGTTCTTCCTGGGTTCGTTCTTTCTGTTCTCGCTTTGGAGCTTCCCGCATTCTTTTTAAAATGTAGCGTCTTCTCTTTCCAGTCTCAATCGGGTCAACTTCCCATGGGAAATTTGCAAAATCTCCGCCTTCAAACTCACTGAGCCTCTCTGCGCTTTCTCGCTCGTACTTCATGCGCATTGCGAGCATTGATTCTCGACGTGCAAGTTCTTTTCGCTCTATTTCGAGACATCGTTTGGACAATGGCAGATTTTTGAAATCTTTTTCTACCCAGTCTTGGACAAACGTCAAGTAGGCTTTCTCTTTCGTGCCTCGCAAGGATTTGTACGCTTTCCATCGCTCTTCCGCGGATACATGATCACCAGGGTCACTTTTGGATACATCTGTCCCGTTCCCGAGTAAGTTACGAATTTCGGCATACATATCGGCCAATTTTTGGGTATCCTCGTCACTTGATTTTGAATCGATCCCATCAACGCGATGCAAATAATCATCCACGACTGATAATAATTTCAAACCGTTATCGCGCATAACGAGGGAGTTTTCCGACATGCTGAGCTTATTAAAGCCTCTGAGTTCTTTGAACACAAATGAAAGCAGATTTGTCAATACTTTATGCTCAATTGCTTTCGCATTAGCTTCTCCGGTTGTCTTGAAAGATTTAGACAAAATTTCGAGCACAAAAGCACCATCCCGAGAAGCTCTCAAAGCGTGATGTAGCAGAATGTCAAGTAAATCAATACCAACTTTGATGGTGTCTTCATCATTCTTCTCATCGATGTTCGTGCGAATAAGTAGCAAGATAATCCACTCTGGAAATTCGAGTGTAGAAACTAAAGTGTCTCTGTTCTCTGCCTTTGTACACGCCAAAAGAATGAACGCTTCCAAAGCCCTCTTACGAACACTTGGTTTAGAGTAAGGTAATGATTCAAGAAGGGCGTCAAACATCAGCTCGTTCTTTACTGATGGTACGTTAGCTGCCATTATGTCATCGAGATGATTAATCTTTGTCGCTAACGAAACCGAAAGCAAAGCGCCAAATACGGATTCGTTCAAAAGCATACGAGGACTTGATCGAACAGTATGCCTGATTGAACGAACTACCAGCGATGCCGTGACGCTACCTTCTTCATTTATTGCTTTTGCAGAAGTCAAATCGTTAATATTTAGGAAGCCATTATTCATTAAATGTCCAGTGATCAGAATGACATCGGCAATTATCTCACATTCAATGCCGTATTTCTCTTCTTTACCAGATATTCCATCTTCTTCATTTTTTAATGTAATTTTTCGGAGCAGATGCATCAAAATTTCGATGCCACCTTGACCAATAAAATTCTCCGTGAATGCACTCCTGAAAGAGTGATTTAACGCGTGAACAGCTCTGTTTAAAGTTTTCAATCCTTTCGAGACGATGACTAAGTACTCTTCACTACCGTCGAAAACGCTGATAAATTGGAGCAGAATTTTTGAAGCTTCGATCGCATCTCCTGCGGAAACAATCACAAAGAGCGAAAGAGTAAGCTCTTCTGCGATATCTTCGTAGGATTTGAGTAATTCAATATTATCCCAACCGGTATCTAGGAGCATCTGCAAACCGTTTAATTTCACGAGTGCGCTTGCGTTTGCATGCGCTTCTGCATTCAACGATCGCAACACTTCAACGATACCATTTGGAGAACAACCAGTTTGAGCGTATGGTTGGAGCGTCAAATAAAGAGACGCAAGCATTTCATCGTACAAACCGTCGTGATCTCTAGAAATGACGAGAAGTTTACCTAGTAATTTACATATTTCGATGTGCAAACTATCCTCATTTGGCATCTCCTGAAAGAGCCTGGGAAGTATTTGAGAAAGTAGCCTTCCCAAATTCATGCTCGCCATTGCTTGAACGTTTTGAGAATGACTTTGAGCTAATTCGACCATGACATGAAGAATTAAGCATGCGTTGGCCTTATCAAAGCTGCGATTATCCTCTATTTCTCCTTCATCGAGTAAAAATCTTAACATTTCACATGGCCCGGGCTGGAAATTCTCCCACATCGAATCACGAATCAAATCTCTTTTGAATACCTTTGTGTTTCCGATCAAAATCCCTTTTCTATCTGCATTCCTAGACGCAGAGGGGGCAAGATTTGTGACAGATTTAGCCTTCACTTTCGACACGGTAGGATGGAACAATTGCAAAAGTTTCGGCGAGAGCGATTTGTCGAATATCTCAGATTCATCTTCTTCAACCTCTGTAGTTGGAGGTGCGATAGACGTGGCGACGGTACCACTTGTCGTTCTAGAGAGTGGATCGTTACTGCTCTCGTGATGATAATGAGTACTGTTATGTCTAGCACCAACTCCACCGCCACTACTATTAGAACCTATTATGGATTGACTCAAAGCTGTAGTCAAAATTGACTCTCGATGTTGTCCAACATAGCATGGCACGTAGCTCCCCCCGCGCTCGTATAGTTTCTTGAAAGCCTGCGTTCCAAGTCCATCTTTAAAGATATACACGGGCCCAAGCTCAGCGTATAAAGCGCACTGTCTTCTCTTATCTTGCATGCCTGCCATTGCTGCGGGAGGGTTTGTTCCCAAACAACAAAAACCAAGCGGTTTCGTGACTTTAGGTAGCTTCATCGAGTGCATCTCGACGAGCTTCCCGTTGATATACAACGATGCCATCTCTCTTTTCACGGAGTACTCGACACCAACGCACAACCAAGTTTTCAACGGAAACTGGTGCGAAAATGGAAGCGTAATCCTTTCGCCTTTTTCTCCTTGGGCTTCGAATATCAAATAGTTCTTGTGAAAATAACTCTCATATCCTGAAGACCCCTCGCTCGAAAGCAACGAGAAAAGTCGCGGCATGTATTCTACTTCACTTCCAGCTGCCGCGGATGCTAAAACTTGCGCCGTTGTTGGCGAGATCTTCATATTTGGAGTTGAAATTTGCGCAGCCTGAGCTAACGCTTCAGCATTAATCTGATTTGTTTCGGAGTTTTCAAAACTATTTATGTACACGTAAGTGACAATGGCAAAACCATCCTTTGCAAACGGCCATTTTGATTCTGCGTTCCCTAAAATCCCCGCACTTTCGCCGTCTAAATGAAAGCAACATTTTGGTGAGAATGACGGCGTCGAAAAGCATTCATTTGTTTTTCGAAGCGAACGCAACAATGCCTCCATGCCTTCTTTCTTCCTGTTCCTGTTTTTTGCAATCATTTCGAACCAAAAGCGCAGTGTTCGCGGTGAACACGAAGCGCTCGCGAACACCCCAATAATATCAAGCAGAATTGCATCTTCGTACTCGGAATGTTCCCTGTTTTCATCGCACAATCGCTCTATGAATATTCGCAAGGCGTCCGTGGAAGCATCGACGGATGCCAACGCTCGCAACGAAGGCGAAGACGAAGACGAACGCACAACCGGTGATTGCAATTCACTAGTCTCATTTTTGTTCAACTGTCCTTTTCCTTCTCCTTTTGATTCCCCAGCATCATACGCGCCTCGAAGTTGTTCGTGTATTAATTCAATGTTCTCTAAGGATTGTTCGAGGATGAAATCGGAGATTATAGCCTCCAAAGATCTTCCGCCGTGTGCTCGAACCATTTTTGCACAATTGTAACTACTTGTACTTTCGATATTTTGGCACAAGCGAGATTGATTATCCCGCTCTCTTCTTCTTGTTCTTCTTCTCCTTTTTGTTCGACTCACGCGAGCAACGAAATAGCAATTATTCACTGTTTCCTGCGTTCAGAGAATTGCCGTGTTCGTGACATGGTTTCACTCGTGAGAAGTATGGCGTCACTATTCTTTTTTCTTCTCGGGCATTAAATTCTCTCTGTAACCTGAATTTAGTTCTGGTTTCCTGCTCTGAGTTCACGTGTGTGTGCACTGCAACTACGAGAGATTTGTATGCTACTCGTATATATTCCGTTCGCGTGAAGTGCTGCGCAACTCAAATACACGAGGGAACCCCCGAGAGCGAACCAAAAAAGAAAGCAGTTTCTCAAGTAGGATATGCTATTATCAATTAGTACTCGTACATTCACACACAACCAAACTATTATTCTTTTTTAAGGCTACACGTATTCGTATCTAGTCTCCTCCTCTGCCTCTCCCGCGACCTCGGCCTCCGCGTCCGCCGCCGCCGCCCCGACCCTGATACGGTCCTCTTTGTGCCGCTCTCCTCTCGTTCTCCTCTTTAGCTAACTGAATGATTTCCTCTTGCACGCACATGTACTTAATCGTATTTCCTCGAATAAAGCAAGTGTCCAGCTCGTGAAACCGGTCGCCGTCTTTGTTCGTGCAGACCACTTTCGTCAAGTGGACGTTCATCCACGCGTCGCAGGCGTTTAAAACTCCGTTATAGGTTTCTCCGTTTTTCAACTCGACGAGCATAGAGTGCCCTTGAGAGGTTTTCAGCAGCGATAGCGGTAACATTTTATACGTTACTCTGTTCTCTTCGTGTTTCTGAAGTAGTAAAGCGCGAGAGAGTGCGATCTCGTCTTCTTCTTCTTCTTCCTTTTTCTTTCGGACTTTGCGGGACCAATAATTCTCTTCGATCTCTCTTTTTCTCTGACTCGCGACGACAACTTCTCCTCGCTTCGATGATGCGTGTGTCGAAAAGCAACGTATTGCCAATGTCAGTTTTTTACGTGTACTCGCGCGCGCGCGTGTTTTGAGTTTTTTCTAGAGGTAAAGTACACGCGATGAATGACGCGCAATCAATTATTATGAAGCGAGAGAGAGGCAAAGCAAGGAAGGACAAGGGGGCACGAAAAGGCAAGCCTACCGACCAGCTCGTCTCTCACATTCGTATTTCCTCCAAATCTCGTTAAAAGCAAATCAAACATAAAAGTTGCACTTTTACCATTTCATGCCCACATCGCCATCGCACCGCACGAATCGAGAGTTTAAACCCGCACTTTGATTTCTAACCGCTTTTTTTACGAGAAGAGAGGTTTTTTTTGTCGCACGTTTGCGCTGGTTCTCGCGGCGCGTAAAAATTAGCCCGGGAGAGCGGAAAGAAGATGGCTGGACGACTTTCGATTCCAGTTGGGATTAAGAAACTGACGAATGTCGCGGTGGTGAGATACAAAACGCACGGCATTAGGTTTGAAATCGCGTGCTATAAAAACACGGTCATTTCTTATCGAGCAGGTGCAGAGAAGGACTTAGATAACGTGTTACAAACGACCGCTATTTACTTGAATGTTTCCAAGGGCATCGTCGCAAAAGAGGCGGATATGAAGAAGGCGTTCGGGACGACGGACGAGGAGAAGATATGCCGAGTGATTTTAGAAAAAGGCGAGTTACAGGTTGGAGAGAAAGAAAGAGAGGTCGGGCAAGAGTCGGTGACGCGAGATTGCGTGAATATATTGGTTGAAAAGACTATAAATCCAGAGACGAATAGGCCATACCCACACGGCATGATTGAAAGCGCGCTGAAGGAATGTCACTTTTCGGTAGATCCGACAAAGTCAGCAAAGCAACAAGCGCTAGCGATGATACCGAAATTAGCCAAATTGTTTCCGATTAAACGAGCGCCGATGCGATTTAAGTTTACCGTGGTAGCAGAGAGCGAAGAAGAGGCGAAAACAAAGGAGGAGGACATGTTGAATTTTCTCAAAGAACACGAAGCAAATGTAGAGACAAACAGTTTAAGCAAGGAGAAAAGTGATAGTAATGATAGTAATAGCAACTTCACACGAACAATTGTGTGTACGATAGAATCTTCGATGTATAGACCGTGCGACGCGTACGCAAAAGCGAGTAAAGGGAGCGTGCGTTTAGACGTGTTATCGCTCTCGGTGACCGCAGAGGCGGAGAGTCGTTCCGCGTTCGACGAGAGTTCATTACAAAACCAAACCGCAACGTATCGAAAGCAAAAAGATATGGAGGACTCTTTAGAAGGTGGAATGGCAAGACTTCAGCTCGGGCAACGATCGGATCCTACCCGGATAAAAGCTTCTTCGCGAAGTAATAAAAGAGATGAGAAAGGTACCGGAGCGGGAGTAGAGATGGTCGTAGACGAGAAATTCATACTCGTTCCGAGAGGGTTCATTAAGGATTTACCTGAGGAGCACAAATCCCGAAGGGAACGGTTCCAAGAGCTCGATACGATAGAAGAAGGATGGCACGTCGAATTGAGAAAGAAAGAAAGCTCCTCCATCGTCGAGGCGGTGTTCTTCTCTCCGAACAACGAAGCTTTTAAATCATACGCGGAAGCGCGTCGCAAGGCTCTTGGAATTAGTTGATTCTCTTAACACACTATTTTTGTTTAAGCAGCTACTACATATATATATATAACAACAATGACGATAATAATCTTCTTCTAGTCTTCGATATTATCCTCCTCGTCCTCCTCCTCCTCGTCGTCGTCGAAACCAATATCTTTCGCCTTCATCAACTTCTCTTCTCGCATCTCTTCCAAGCCGAGCTCTTCTTTTTGCTCTTCCTTATCCAAGTCCAAATCGTCAAACTTCGGTGTCGGTTCACCAGTCATTTCGATCCATTTTTGGTCCTCCCACTCGTCGTCAACGCACAATCTGCCGATGTTATATAAGAAGTCCAATGTATCTTCGGGAGGATCCGGACACTCTCCAAAATCGTACGGAAATCGAGGGTCATATACCTCCACCGAAGACTGCATCATCCTCTTCCTTTCCTTCGGGTCAAAGTTTATCAACTCCACGATTTTCTCGTGGTCCCACTCGCTCTCGTCTACTGTACTCTTATCTCTCAAGCGAATGTCCCCATCTTGCGACAGGTACCGAAACTTTTTAATCTGCTCTTCCTTATCTTTCATCGCTTGCGCTCTTTCTTTCTTCACGCGTTCTTTATATAAGCGCGCCTTTTCTTCGAACGCGTCGTATTTTTCCGGAGGTTTCTGAAACGAAACAAACTCTGGTTCCGGTTCGTACTCCTCCTCTGGTTTCGTAAAATCCCAACACGGCCAGTTCGCTTTCTTTCCCATGACTTCTTTAATGTGCTCCTCCCACGGGGTCGTTTCGTCGTCGTCGTCTTCTTCGACTCTTAATTCGTACTGCGACCACGGCGCGTGAAAACCGTTCGCGTCTTCGATAGTCTGCGCCTCAATTTCTCGCTGCGTTTTCCTCCGAGGCGTATTGTTGCTGGAAGCATCTTTGATCGATTTCACCGGTAAAGGGTAGGCGGAAGAAGAAGAGGAGGAACTCGTCGCTGAACCGTCGCGCTCGAACGAGTCTATGAACGCCCTGTCGTCATCGATTTCCTCTCCGTGGCCGTCGTTTTCTTCAGCATCGTCAGCCAGGGCAAAAGTTGTCGTTTTCCGCGACACTTTTTTCGCCGAGGCGTAAAAACGACGGCGGGTGGTGCAGAGCGAAGACGACGCGTTTGTTTTTGTCGTCGTCGTTTTCGTCGTCGTTTGTGCGCTTCTCGTGGCGGCGAGCATCGTGCGCGTGCTTTGATTATACAGAAATATTAGTACGTAATAGCGGGAAGATTTAAATGTCGCTCCGCCGCCGCTGAAAAAAAAGTTGTGCGATAAAAAAGCGTCTCACGCGAACACAAAAACACGCCTTTTGTTTGACATTTGACGCGTGCCCAAAAAGCACAAAAATTCTCCTCCACACCTCCTCAAAAAAACAACTAAACAACGCACGTAGAAAATGAGAGCGGCGGCGACAACCACGGGTAGATACCATCGTCGGTTTTTCATGAAAGCGATGTCTGCGTCGTCGTCGTTTACTTCTTCTTTGTCTGTCCCGGTAGTGTTACACTCTCGAAGAAGCAGCAATAGCACCGCGAGCACGAGTGGAAGAAGAGGAGGTTGTTATTCCATACCTGCTTCTTCTTCCAGAGTGGAATTCTTGAGAAACGCGAGGAGAACTACTAACGGTGGTGGTTGCACGAGAGTGAGAGCGTCGTCGTCGTCGTCGTCGTCGTCGTCGTCTTCAGAGGGTGGAGAGGAAACGACGAGGATACCCCGCGTACCGAAAACAGGTCCGAAACAAAGACTGGATGAACTGACGTTACAAACCAACCCAGAGTTGAGCAGAAACGTCGTCCAAAGTTGGATTCAACAAGGGAAAGTCTTGGTGGATGGTGAGAAAATAACAAAGCCGGGGACAAAGTTGAAACCGAACGTGACGATTGAAGTCTTAGCCGAGGAACCTAAATTCGTCTGTCGAGGAGGGTTGAAGCTAGAGAAAGCGCTGCAGTTTTTCGAGGTGGACGTTCGAGATAAGATTTGTTTAGACTCCGGGTTGAGCACCGGCGGTTTCACTGACTGTTTGTTGCAACAAGGCGCGAAGAAAGTGTATGGTGTAGACGTCGGGTACGGGCAAGTGCACGAGAAAATTAGAACGGACGAACGAGTTGTAGTCATGGAACGACAGAATTTGCGCTATTTAGAGTCTTTGCCTGATTTAGTGGAAGTGGTGACTTTGGATCTGAGTTTTATATCGGTGTTGAAAGTTTTACCGAGCGTAGCGAAAGTGTCAAAACCAAATGGCGATTTAATTGTTTTGATTAAACCACAATTTGAAGCCAAACGGGAACAAATTGGGAGTAAAGGAGTCGTTCGGGATACGAAAGTGCACGAAGAGGTGATCCATAACGTAATTGAAGGGGCGAAGACGTTAGGATACGAGTACATTAATCACACCGTATCGCCAATTAAAGGGGCGAAAGAAGGAAATACGGAATTTTTAGGGCACTTTCGCTATAATGCATGAATACTACTTAAGGTCACTTTACACGTTACGCGCACATGTATTTGTTCAATAAATATGTAATGATACATCACCTTCACATTTTTCTGGTTGGTTGGTTTGCTAAAGTGAGGAAAACTATGCCGCTATTATTTATTATTTACTTCGTTCTATTGTCCCCTCTTTGAAAGCTGCTCCGAGACCATCACCAACTGTTTTCGCTTCTGTTGCACTACGCCCAAAATCTTCTCCATGTTCACTTGCAACTCCTGCACTTTCTTTTTACAATACTCCTCCGCCCCTCTCGGTGTTTTCTCTACGAAATACCCCGTGCCTATATCTACTAAAACTTTATCTGTCGCGCCTACTTTCCCCGGAACGTACAAACTCTCCGTCACAGGCACTAACATAGGCTTCCCTACTTCCTCTTCGTTCAAAGCATCGCAGGCCATTCCAGATGAATGATATTTCCCCACCGCTCCCTGTAATTGTCTTAAACTATCCGAGCACATGTTCAAATCGTGTCTCAGTTGCTCTTGCAATACCTGTTCAGTGATGAGGAAGAAGAGGGAGAGGAAGAGGAGGGAAAAAAGTCAATTTTTGTGAGGTTTGTGCGTACGAAGAACAAAACAGATCGGAGAATCGAAAACAGAGACGAAAAAAGAAGGAAAGAAGGAAGGTGCCGAACTCACCGAGAGTTGTTCGACAGGTGCCGTTCGAATGTCGATGCTCGTCACGGAGGACATGATTTATTATACGGGAGAGAAAGAGATGATAACGTGCGCGCTGTAAAAGCAAATATACTTTTTTCTGGCGCTTTGAAAAAAGAAGTCAAAAGTACATCAAACCCAAAGACGAGAAAACCCGCCTACCCCGCGCGACTGAAAGTTCAAAAATTTTCGAAGCGCAAGCGCATACATATTATGTACAACATCGAATAAAATAGAAATCTTATTTATGATAGCCTATCACTTCTCCCCTGAGCTCTTCGCCCTCGCCCGGATATATTCTCAAAATTTCTCCGTTATCTTTATACAAGTCTTTGATTCCGCTCACGTATCCAACCTCGACCTCGTTGCTCGCCTGGTAATGGAAGATGCTATATTCGAATTCGGTCGATCTGTTTTTCTCGCTCTGTCCGGGAGAGAGTTTACCTATTTTATAGTTCGACTGAAAGGTTTGGGAGGAGATGTACCAGTATCGCACTACATGCATATTTGCATCGGAAATCGTTTCTCTGATGTCACCGTTGCCGTAATACATGGTCGATGTGGGACCACTGTCGACGCGAAAGGTGTTTGGTTGTACAAATTTTGTCACTTTCGTGCCATCCATATATTTTCGGATGATTTTCCCATCCGCGTGAACGTCCTCGGAAACTCCAGTTTCTGCGACATCGTTCCAAATCGGTGCTGGAGCGAAAGCTGGAGTTCGCAACAGTTCGTCTGGAACTTTTTCTTCGTCGTAAACATGCTGTTCTTCTACTTCTTCTTTCACGTGCTCATTCGTAACTTCCTCCACGGGAGAAGCATCGATGTAAACCGGAGGCGGAGACGCTTTCGCAAACATTGGCGACGATTTCATCGATTTTGAAACTACTGGTTCCGTTTTAACCGGCGTACTAGAGCTATGCGAGCGTTGAGACATCTTCATGCGACGCATTTCTTCTGACATTCGCTCTTTCTCCAACTTCAATGCAGACGCTTCGTGCGATAAATTTTCAACTTGTTTGCGCAAACGATCGACAGTCAACTTTGCTTTTTGATCTCTATACTTTTGATCTTCCTTCATTTTTTCTATTTCGCCTCTCAAAATCTTGATCTCTTCGCGCTCCGTTCGAGATTGCCCTAAAATTGAACGTTCTTTTTGTTCAAGCGCAAATCTCTCTCGCTTCATGTGACTTGCGAAATCATCCTTTTGTTCTTTGAACTCCATCATCTGCTTCTTGAAATTTTTCATATCTCTTTCCAGTTCTGCTCGGTCCTTATCCAGAGCTTTTCGAGCGTTTTCTTGTCTTTTAATTGCAGAACGGTTGATCGCGGCAGGGGACATGGAGCTTCGCGCTAACTCATTGATTCGTTGGGACGAGGAGGGTGGCATGGGTGAGCCCCGCACGGAACTTCGGAAAGTGGACGGCGGCGGAGTACTCGTTGCCTCGGGTGATGTTGCTCGGTGTTTTCTCAACACAGACTTTTTTTCGTCTTCACCACTCGTTTGCGTAAATGTCGCTACACCTGGACCGTTCGTCATTGTTGTGGTTGCTACTGCTTCCACATCACTCGCTTGGACGTGCTTTGAAGCGTACGGATACGAAAGCGGATCTTTAGAACGCATCTCCGCCGCACTTCGTCCATGTCGCACAAACTCTTCTGCCGCGCGCTCAATCGACTCCTTCGACGCTTCCCTTCTGATGGCATGCTCCAAAAATTCAAAATTCTCCACTTCTTGTTGCATTTCGTACTCCTCGAGTTCCCACGCGGTCATTTTTGTCTTATCTTTTACTGCTACTTGTTGCTCGGCTTTTCGCGAAGAAGTTGCCAACGGGGACGGCGACGTGCGCTCTTTCGGAGGAGTATAAATCCGTTTAACGCCCGTCCCTTTCTTTAAAAACGGTCTTTTGGGTGAGTCTGTGCTCGTGTTATTGTTCGCATTCACCGGTGATATCGAAGCAGGAACAGCACTCTTCGCGGCCATCAGACTGTCAACGCCTGTTCCGCCGGTGGTCGTTCCACCTCCACCCGCGGTCGTCGCAAAATTTTGTGTAGCGCTCATCGCGTACACGTTCCCAGTTGTCTCCTTCAAAACGTCTTTGGCGATAGACTTAGGCGGGACCAGCAATGCCGGGTCCCCTCCTTTCAGAGCCTCTCGAACGATGTCGTCGAACTTCTTCTCGTTCCGAACCACAGGAATATCGTCGAAATTCATTTTGACTTTTTTTTTTGAAAATTTCTCTACGAGTGTGTGTACCTGTGATTTTGAACGCACGACGTAGTAATAATCGCGTGCGTACGTAATAAATTTGTGTGTATATATATACCGATGGTGCACACTCTCTCTCTTCTTGTTTTCACCAGCGCGAGACGGGCGGGATGCGTATCACTCACTCGCGCACTTCTTTTTTTGAAGTGAATTTCCAAAGAAAAATTTTTATTTAAAAATATAACGGGGGGGGGGGGCACAAAAGCAAAATGGAAAAAATTGCAAAAGGATGCAACCAAAAAGCAGCCGGGGTTGGCGAGTGGCACCCACACGCGACGGCAAAAAACACAGCAGAGGCGAGAGAGTGGGGTGTTCTTCTCTATCCAAAGAAAAAAATGACTCTCCTCCTCCTCCTCCCTCTCTCTTCCTCTTCTGCTTCTAACGCCACCGACGTCGTCGTCGTTTGTAAAAAGAATTCTTTCACCTCTCGCTCTTCTTGCTCTCTCGCTTTTCCTCCAGGAAGACGAGGACATCTCGGACGACGCCAACGACGACGCCAATCGACAACTTTCTTTTCAGAAGCGGCATCGAAAACGGCGGCAACCAACTCTCGCTCCACCACCTCCTCTTCTTCCTCTTTCCTTTTCCGACAGAGCGGGCGAGCGATTCAACGCAACGGCATTCGTAGTAATAGCACCGGCAAAATCAACAGCAGCGGTAATAGCATGCTCGTGAAAGATGAAGTGGACGATCCGGCCATCCGCCCAGTCGCCGAAGAAGCCATCTCGTGGGCGTTTCAGCACGGTTTAGTCGTCGCCAGTGGGAAGGAGACGGCTGGTCAAGTGTTTCATGCACCAGTAGCGTTGTATCCGACTCCATTTCCGAAGGACTTGTTTGAGTTTGCGAAAGATATAACGCCAAAGTTTGCGGAGCTGTACGATAAAGTCTCCGAAGACGACGCGTTCATGCGAGAGACTTTGAGAGAAGCCGCACTGAGCGACCCAGATTTTACCGGGAGACTCTGGAAAATTTACGAGGCGTGCGGGAAACGCGGGAACGGGCGATTAGATAAAGAGCTGGGTATTTTGCGTACGGATTATATGCTCGACACGCGCTCAGGAATGCCATTACAAGTTGAAGTGAACACGGTGAGTACGTCGTTTATGGGGCTAGGCTCGAAAGTGACGCTGTTGCATCAACATTTAGCCGAGTATACGAAAGACAGTGGAATGAATTTGAAGAAAGAAAACATGCCGATGAATGACTCCCTCAATCAAGCGGCGAAAACCCTTTGCGAAGGTTGGAAGTGCATGGAATGCAAAAATGCGAGCATTTTGATGGTCGTTCAAGAGGGCGAAACGAACATTTTCGATCAACGATTGATATCTCAAAAAGTATTCGAAACAATCGGCGTGAAGACGATTCGCAAGACGCTTGGAGAAGTCAACGAAAGCGGTAGACTAGACGAGAAAACAAATCTTTTTTCCATCGACGGTCATTTATGCAGCGTGATATATTTCCGCGCTGGGTACTCGCCGAGCGATTTTCCGAGCGAAGCGCAGTGGGAAGCGAAGATGATGTTGGAGAAATCGAGCTCTTTGAAGTCACCTTCCGTGGCAATGCACTTGGCCGGTTCGAAAAAGATTCAACAAGCTTTAGCTGAAGAAGGCGTGCTCGAAAAGTTTATGCCAAACGACGCGAGCGAGATGCGCAAAGTGTTTGCCGGTTTGTATTCTTTCGAGGGCGAAGCAAACATGCAAAAAACAATTCAGCTGGGATTGTCTAACCCGGCGAATTACGTGTTAAAGCCACAACGCGAGGGCGGCGGGAACAACTTGTACGGAAAAGAACTGAAAGAAAAATTAGAAAACGATACGAAAGATTTACCGGCGTACATCTTAATGCAGAGAATATTTCCTCCCAGTCATCAAGTGACCATGTTGAGAAGAGGATTAGCGTACGAAATCGAAAGCTTGAGCGAATTAGGAATTTACGGTTCGTACTTACGCGTGGGAGATGTGAATAGTAGTGCCTCACGAGTTATGAACGAGCACGGCGGGAGCTTGTTGAGAACGAAAGCAGCTTCGAGCGACGAAGGTGGAGTCGCAGCTGGTTATGCCGTTTTAGATAGTCCGTATTTAGTGTAATGATGATGTGTGAACGAAACGAAGTAATATTTACGAGCGTGTTATCTATAAAGTCGGTGTGCGTGGATGTGGTGAAACAGCAAAATTTTCCTCCCACCTCAATACAAACACACCTCACAACTCAGAACTTTTTTTTAAGATGCCCATCGCGGGAGGCGGAACTGCGGACGTCTGGGGCGACGACGACGACGACGACGACGACGACGACATCGGTGAAGAAGAGAGAGTGAATGAAAATAACAACAAGTTAAATCTTCTCCAGCAAGAGTCAGAGACTCGAAGAGAGAGATTTTTCAACGCCGGTTATCGGGACGGTTTAGACGAGGGAAGAACCGCCACGGTGCAAAAAGGATTCAACGAAGGATATAAGACAGGTTTCAAAGAAGGATTTGAGTTTGGACGAGTCAGAGGCGCGGTGAGATCTTTGAAGATACTCCATAATAATAACACCGGTGAAACAACGAAAGAGAAGAAGATGCATGTCAATGATAATGATTCGTTGATATCAAAGCACGGAATAGTTGCGTTGTCCAGCACAGAAGCGCGACGGTTAAAGTTCGTACACAGGACAAAAAGTGAAGACGAAGAAGTAAATGAAGAGGCGCATCGTCTATTAACGCAGGAAGCTCTAGAGACGCTGAAGAAGCGATTGCTGGAAGAAGAAAATGTAAAACTGTAGTGTAATAGAATAGCATTAGTTTGTACAACGCGTTTGTGTCATTGAGATGATATATATGAGAACTGTCTAAGCGTCTACCAATCGCGAAAGCGACTGTATCAAATGTCGCAAGTTAGCCCGAGTACTCGGATCACCAGAGACGCTCGAAATGTCTCCGGATACTTTTTCTACGTGTTGCAAAGTCTTCGTCAGTGTCGAGATGGATTGTCTCAACATGTCTTGATTTTCCTCGGTTAAAATTGTTTGTCGCAACTCCCGAATATCTTGCACCGTTGCCGATGCATGTCCCGCTAATAGCTCAATAGTTTCCAATGTTCCTTGGTCTTTGACACCTTGCATCATCGGTCGAAGCTCTCTGGCAATTAACGCAGCTTCAGTTAACAACGGCTCTAAAACCTGCATCAAATCTTGAGCCCCATCCGTGACTTGAAACATCTTTCGAATTCCATCCTGTTGTTCCATTTCTCTCGCCAAGCGCGTGCAAATGCCAACTAAATCATCCATAGAAACCCCAGGTCTGCCCTCAATTCGTCCTCTATCGCAAACAATAACACCTTCCCCTTCACACCCAGCATCTAATGGACCCCATTGCGCCTGTGGGATGGGTAATTTCGGGGTAATATCAATAATAGTCTCTGCAATTAAACCTGACTGATTTGCGTCAATCGTCGAATTTCTTGGAATTGGTACTCTTTTATCGTCCATTTCCACCAGAACCGTCACTTTATCCAAAGCTGGTTGCACAGACAATACCGTTCCCGCTTTCACGCCTCTGATTCTTACGTTTGTTCCGACTTGAATCCCACACGCCAGTGGGAATTCAATAAACGCCTGGTACGAGTTCTTCCTCGCGTTGTTGAAGATACCCACTATCCATCCACAAATTAAAGCCCCTAACATTGCACCTCCAACGATAAACAAACCTACTCCGCCTTCCATGATCCGAGTTCTACCAAAGCCAAAATCTTGCAACGGCTTCGCCAATCTGTTCCATAAAGCTCCGAGAATTTTCATCGGCGGTCCGAGGAAGAGATTCAAAACTGCATTCCCTTTAAAAATGTCACTGTTGTTGTTATTGTCGTCCGAAGCTGCGTACGCGGAGAAGTTATTACTCGTCGTCGCTCTCGTGACAACTTTCTTGCTGAACACGGAATTCGTGTAGGACCCGTTGCCCCACCAATTCTTCTTACCGTATCTGTATGCTGTTTCTGATGCTTTGATGGACGACGACGAATAGTGATCGTTCTCGTTACCTTTCAACGAATAGTTACTACTGCTGCTACTGTTATTATTATTATTATTACTGTTGCGAACGCCAACGATGACGCCCGATCCTCTCTTCTTGTTATTCTTTCTTTGTTCTTGCAACGCTTGCACCAGCGGTTGTTGTTGTCGTTGTTGTTGTCGTCTTCGCCCGCTCGTGGTCGTGCTCTCTTCATTCTTCGAAGAGGAAAGAGATACGCAGCGGAAGATTGTTTGTGTGCGTCTCGCGGACATAACGCGCGTCGTCTTCGTTGTCGTCGTTGCTCCACCTCTGAACGAACACGAGGACTCAGAGAACGACGTCGATCTCATGCGAAGAGCGTTTAACCCTGTAAAGGAGGCTGACATTCTTTCAGATGAAGAAGCGCAAGTTTTCTTTGGAGAGATTCAAACAAAACGAGGGGAGAAGATATACGACGCCAGCGAGTGAGCGAGAAAAACCAAAAACGATAAAAACCAACAACGCGCAAGCAAGCAAGGCACGTGTAATATTTTTTTTCTTCTCTCTTCCTAATTATACAGCTACTTTATTCAAAACATCTCTCCTCTCTCCTTACGAACCAGTGCATTAGACGGTAAATATTGAACGGCGACGTGTTGTTCTTGTTCTTGAAGTTGTCCCATAGACAAAGAGGAGTGCGTTCGCTTCCCGCCCGGGGAGCTTTTAGTATTGCTCTTTTTCGGCGGTCGGTGCGAATGTAACGTCGGCTTCTCGCCCCACTTTTCGTGGAATTTATCCAACTTTACCTTTTGGTAAGACGTGCTTGAGTCTAAGTTCGCCAAGTGAGAGGTATCCGGAATGCCCGCTATGCGTTTCATAATCGTGGATTTGAACAACGTTGCCTGGAAGAGCGAGTATGTGTTGCTCGTGATCCAGTAACAAAACACGCCTTGCGTAAAATTCCACGTCATTGGCACTAAAGCTACGGCTAAACCTCTAAGCACCCACTTCATGGTCATCCCTTGTTGATTGTTGTTCATGCCTTCTACGGCGCCTAACTCAACCGACGCTAAAAATAAAGCAGACGTCAACAAAGGCATCATCATGGTTGGATCCGAGGCTGATAAATCGGTAAACCAAAGGGCCCCTCCGTCTTTGAACGATCCGATCCCATCTGCCATTCTCGAGATGGCAAAGTAGAAGGAAACGAACAACGGCGCAGAAACTAATAAAGGTGCTAACGACTTCACCGGATGACAATCGTATTTTCTCCAAATAGCCGTCACTTCGCTTAAATGTCTCTGTGCCGCCTCCGGGTCGTTTTGTGCTTGCACTTGTTTCGCCCGTTCTTGAAGACGCTCCATCTCCGGTCTTGCCAATTGCATTCGCGCCGTATTTCGCATTTGCATCACGGTGAATGGTAATGTTAATGTTCTCATAACTACGGTCGCCGCGGCAATCGCTTGGTACCACTCTAATCCACTGACGAGATGAAAGTATTCCATGACGTACATCAAACCGGCGGTGGTGTACCACGACTCTCCCGCTATTTGCGCAACTTCGCCGACAAGTTCTGTTCCCGGAGGAAGAGTACTAGTGCTACTAAGATCTGTTACTATTGATGACACGGAGTCTCCTCCTACATCGACACCACCACTACTACTAACCGTGCCATCTTCGAGCTCGCTCGTTGCCGAAGACGAAGAAGAGGAAGAAGGACTTTCGTCGCTGCTGCTGTTGTTACTCCAAAACGCATATCCACGCACTTGACTCGTCAACAAGGAGGAAGATGTTCTCGTAACGCTACTTCTATTCGTAAATCTGCCGTTGTTGTTATTGTTGTTGTTAATATTGTTATTAAAGCCACTGTATTTTCGTCGCTGCAGTGTTCTCTGTTGATTACGGTATCGTTTGCTTTCCTCTTCTTTCGTTACTTCTGTCGCCGACGAGGAGGAAAAAAGACGACGCATTCGGTCTTCTTCTCCTCGTCCTCCTCCTCCTCCTCCAGGAGCGGCAGAAACGATCGATCGCACCAAGGACGACGAGAGTAATCCCCCCGCGGCGTCCAAAGTGTGACCTTTCGACGAGGAGGACACGAGCGACGATGTCTGTCTCGTTGTAAACGCGAGCGTTCGTCGTCGAAGTGCCATCTTTGTGGATTGAGAAGAGTTATGATAGAGAAACAAAGAAGTGGGGAGGGGCGAGGGGGAAGGTGAGAAAAAAACACTCTGAGAGTGAAGCGCATGTTGTGCGCTTCGAGCTCAAAGGCTAGGCTATACCCTGAAAACGAGAAGGGAGCCAAAAACGCAAAAACCAAAAGAAAAAAACTCCAACACCCTCTTTTTTTTCCTTGGCCGATCACACCACCCTGACCCCCTAAATATTGAAAAAACAAGGGAAAACGCCCCTCAGCCTCACCTCGTTCGCTCAAATATAATATAATCATCTTCACTCGTTTGCCACGCAATATATATACTCTTTTGTGCGCGCCTTTTCACATATTTAAAGTACGCCGCGAATCGGAGAGACACGGAAAGAAAGAGAGGAAAGAACGATCTCGCGCGTAGTTAAGACGTATTGAGATCGTCCGATCGTTATCTTCTTCTTTGGTAAATTACAAAAACGCGCGTGAGAGAGAGAGAGAGACCTTTGGAAAAGGGCCGCGTCTTTTAATTTTAGGGAACCTGTCTCTTTCCTCGCCGGTTTCGACCGATCGAGCGATACTTTGAAGAAGAAAAGTGGAAAGAAACATGTCGCCGATGAAGAAACCGTACAATGACATCGAGTCTGGCGATGCGAACGATGGGACGAAACCGTTGTTGACCGCGGGAAAATCAGGTCCAGAGTCGCAGTACGGCACGAAACACTCCTCGGAAAACGGAAGCGATTCCGGGTTCGAAGGAAGCGACGCTTTAAAAACGAACGATCAGTATTACATGGGCGTGGATAAAGCCACTTTATTCAACACTCCCGAAGAAGGTTTAACAGAAATTGAAGCCGAGAGACGTTTGCAGCTGTTTGGCTTGAATGAACTTTCCAGGAAGGAAGAAAACGTCTGGGTGAAACTCGCGCTTGAATTTGTTCAGCCCATGCCGTTGATGATTTGGGCCGCGATTCTTATCGAGAGTTTAGAAGCCTACGTGCACAGTTCACCCGACGACGTGGTCGACGTCTTAGTTCTTATTGTTTTGCAATTACTAAACGTTTTGGTTGGCTTTATCGAAGAGTTGAAGGCTGGTGATTCCATTGCAGCTCTGAGAGATTCGTTGAAACCAGAAGCAATCGTTAAGAGAGAAAATAAAATATACACGATCAACGCAACTTTGTTAGTTCCGGGAGATGTGGTCGCGTTGGGTGCCGGTGGAGCTATTCCAGCTGATTGCAGATTACGAGAAGGTAAACCGATTCAAGTCGACCAAGCCGCTTTGACCGGTGAAAGTTTACCGGTGGCAATGTTTGAAGGTTCCGAAGCGAAGATGGGATCGACGGTCACCCGCGGGGAAATCGAAGCTACGGTTACCGCGACTGGGTCGCAAACGTTCTTCGGTAAAACCGCAGATTTAGTGCAAGGTGTAGACGAGCTTGGACACTTTGAGAAAGTGTTGAGAGAGATCATGTACATCTTGGTTGGGTTGGGGGTATTTATTTGCGCATTGGTGTTTATTTACTTGAACATGATTGGTGTCGATTTCTGGCAAACGCTCGCGTTCAACGTCGTTCTTTTAGTTGCTTCGATTCCAATTGCGTTGAGAGTCGTGTGCACGACGACGTTGGCGTTGGGATGCCACGAATTAGCCGCGGAGAAGGCCATCGTAGCTCGCCTTTCCTCCGTGGAAGAACTCGCGGGTATGACAATCTTGTGCTCGGACAAGACTGGAACGTTGACATTGAACAAGATGATGTTGCAAGATTATTTACCGACGTTCGTTCCAGACATTACGAGAGAAGAAGTACTGAAATTAGCCGCTTTGGCGGCGAAATGGTGGGAGCCGGCGAAGGATGCGTTGGATACTTTGGTGTTGAACTCAGTTGATCGCGTCGTGTTGGACCCGTACGAGCATACTGATTACGTTCCCTTTGATCCGATCATCAAGAGAACCGAAGCAACTGTGAAGAATGAAACCACCGGTGAGAAATTTGTCGTCACTAAAGGTGCTCCGCACGTGCTTTTGGAGATGAGTTCGAACAAAGATCAAATCGGTAAGGAAGTTGAAGAAAAAGTATTAGAGCTTGCGCACAGAGGTATTCGGTCCTTGGCCGTCGCGAGAACGAAAAATGGCGATGTCACCGAACGAAAATTTGAATTTATCGGTATTCTCACCTTTTTAGATCCTCCTCGTCCGGATACGAAACATACCATCGATTGTGCGAATGACTTTGGCGTCTCGGTGAAAATGATCACTGGCGACCACCGAGCAATTGCGGTGGAAACCTGCCGCACGTTAGGTATGGGAACGAATGTTTTAGGTGCTGAGAAGCTTCCCTTGCTCACCGCGCAGGAACTCGAAGCGTCGACGACGTTGGGCAGAGACTACGGTGAGATGTGCCGCCAAGCAGATGGTTTCGCCCAAGTCTTCCCGGAGCACAAATATCTCATCGTAGAGGCGTTACGTCAACAAGGTTACTTGGTTGGCATGACTGGCGATGGTGTGAACGATGCTCCGGCGCTGAAAAGGTCTGACGTCGGTATCGCCGTTCAAGGGGCGACTTCTGCCGCGCAAGCTGCGGCCGATATTGTCTTGACGCAACCGGGTTTGTCCACCATCGTTACCGCAATTGTGACCTCCAGGAAGATCTTCCAGAGAATGAAGAACTTTGTGATTTACCGCGTCGCGTGTACCGAACAGTTGCTGTTCTTCTTCTTCATCTCCTGCATCTTCTATCATCCGAACGAGTACAACGCGGATTGGCCGTCGTACTTCGCGATTCCAGTCATCGCTTTGGTCACTATCACCATCTTGAACGACGGTACCATTATTTCAGTCGCGTACGATCACGTCGATGCCTCCATAAAGCCAGAGAAGTGGGATTTGAATATCTTATATATTGTTTCTTCAGCTATTGGTATGGTTGCTTTAATTGGTTCAATCGTATTATTGGAGCTATCCTTGGATTCGCAATCGCCAGACAGCATGTGGAGATCCATGGGATTACCAATGATGTCCTACGGAGAGATCCAAACACTCATGTACTTAAAAATCTCGCTTTCGGATTACTTCTCGGTGTTCAACTCCAGAACGAAAGGGTGGATGTGGTCGAGAATGCCGTCGATGGTTTTAGTTGGCGCGTTCATTCTCGCCACTACGTGCTCTACGTTTTTGGCTGTCTATTGGCCATTTGGAAACGGTATGAAAGGCATCGAGTGGGATTTAGCAGTGTACTGTTGGTTATACGTGATCATGTGGGCATTCATTCAAGATGCAGCTAAGGTTATCACGTACAAGGTGTTGCAATCTATCGGCTGGGTTGAATCCGTCAAGGTGATTGATGAGAAGGCTTTGAAGAGAGGGAGAGAAGCAGTTATCAGTGCACTGTAAGTGAAAGAATGGATGGGCACATGCAAATAATTCATTTTACCATATTTATTCGTCATGCATAGTAGAATTAGAGTGAGAGAGAGCATAAGAGAGGGAGAAGAGTTGTTGTCATACATTTATTTGTATTAAAGCTTAATATGCAAAACTAATTTTGTACTTCCACACTTTGTGCGGACGCTTTCTTTGATGTGACCGTTTTTCTTACCTCTTCACCTGGTTTCAACTCAACGGTGCTCCCTCGCACACGCACATGACATCGAAAGTAATTACAGGAAGGTTGAATCATACACGCTGCGGAAGTAGCCGCGGGAGCATCTGCCCCAACAACGTACAATGCGTGGTAAAACGCAGCAAAGAACTGAAAGATATCATCCCCTTCTGCACCAGCTGTGATGAAGTTGTCAGGATCTTCGTTGGTAGGCGCCACGATGGCTTTTGCTCCCGCATCTAACAAAGCTTCGACCAAATCTGCACTAATAGAAGCTTGACTGACGATAATTTTATCATTCCACATTCCAATAAGTTTACTCGCCGTGTAATCTGATAAATACTCCAAAGGAATAGTTCTTTTGAAGAGATACGCACCAAGTTGCCCGTCGTTGGAATCCGATTGCAAGTGCTTTCCTATGAACGTGTGCAAAACACCTTCTACCTCGACCGAGGGTACCGAGGAACACATTTCATAAAGAGAAGTGAACTTTTGCGACTGTTTTGACGGATATTTCGCACACTCTATGAACAAATTCGCCACAGCTGACGGCTCTGCGATAGCCGTAATATCATGTTGCCAACGCAACACGATGCCCTCCAAATCTGAAACGCAGTTCAAGTGAATAACACCTGCGTTTGCACCAATTCTTTTAAACTGCGCGTTGAGGTTCTCAATTGCTTTGTTGTTCGCGTCTACAAGTTCTTGCTCTCCTCCCATCTTGTTTCTATCACTTTTAAAGCTACCGTTTTTCCCACTAATAGTATTGTCCTTTGCACGGGCATGGCTGTTATCGTTGTTCTTGTTCTCACTCGCGGCTCCATTTTTACCAAAAGAGAATCCGTTATTTTCAGGATTGTAACTCGAAGACGTATCTATACGAGCAAATGGGATGGACCGCAGAGCGCAAAATTCTTCAACAATTTCAGTTTTCGCCGCGAATTCATTTTCGTATCTCTGCGCCTCAATGACTAAAACTCCTTTCTTAGAGCCAAGTTCGGTTGCGATCACAGCCGCTGTTTCTTCGTCCAAGGCATCTGGCTGCAACAACTGACACAGTTCGCCAAATCGCTCGTTTTCGGATTTCACATACTCACCTGTTGCTTCTCGTAGCCGTTTCAGCGCTTGCTTATCGATTTCATCTAAATCTATATCACACCTCAAATCGATGGGGTTGAAACGGAAGTACTTCGTCTCTGGTATCAAAGGTAAAAGCGTTCCCAACGCCTCGTCTACCCTTTCTACGTTACAAGAGGATTCGAGCATGATCAAAGAAGCGTCGATCAGACTGTGACTTGAAGCACCCCGTTTAACCCGTGGAACTTCTCCTGTCCCGAGGGACACCACGCACTCAATCTGCCGATCTGGCCACAAACGCCTCGCCTCCATGATGCCCATCATTGCTGGGTTGTTACAGGTCACGGCACCATCTTGCCATTTCTCATCACCCAACGTAAAATCTGCTAAATAATACGGGGCAGCGCTCGAAGCTCTCAAACAGTGCCACATCAAGTGTTTACACGAACCAGGCATCGCATATCTTCCGTGGTTTTCATCCTCAGCGGTTTCCGGGTACTGGTAGTTTCTAAAGACGTATGGAGAAGAAGGATATTTCGATACAATTGTACCGACGACGAATACTTTCGGGCCGCCTCTTAACGATGTTTCAATGAATGGTTCTTGTTTACCATCTATTTCAGATTCTTGTTGGAGTAAGCTTTCGAACACGTTCGCATCGTGTTTCGATCCGTGCACGGCAACTCTCCACTTCTGCTGCCCATCGCGGTACAAGTTATCAAATCGGTCTTTCCAAGACGCTTCTCCTTCCTGTCTATCTTTCGGCTTTGAGAATATTCTGGTCCCTAAGTCTGTGTAGATTTCATCACATCTCGTCAAATCATGTTTCCGAACTCCCACAGCGCATGCCTTGAGTGATATAAAGAGAGAAGTTAGCTATTGTATGTTTCTTTCTTCAAGGAAGTGACCGTCTTTCCTTTGGAAAATCAGAACAAGAAAGAAAAATACTAAAATAGAAAAAAAATAGAAAGAAGAAAAAAAATACTATTTCAACCAAACGCGCGTTTACGCGCGATATTTCACCGATTTTAGCATCACTTACCAGTATACCACCGGTACTCGTACCGCAGATCAAGTCAAAAAGCTCATGAATTGGTTTACCCGTGCCTTCCTAAGACCGGTTGCAAAATTGTCAGAATGGTTTCATACAGCGGTGCTTTGACCGAGCACATAAACTGTAAAGAAAAATTGTTCGTACCTCGATTCGTCGCAACATTTGCACGGTAGAAATACCGCGCATGCCTCCTCCGTCCATACACAAGATTCTTACACCTTTACCGACAATCGGACGCCGATTGACAGCCTGTCTGACGATTTCATTCTCGCCGAAGATAGCCAAGGCTCGAGTTGCGTATTTCTTAATTAATTCCGTATTTTCATTTTCTGGAAAGCTCAGCGCTAATTCTGCAAGTAAACTACGTATGCCTCTCATCTTTAACATTGCTCGTCTGTTGACAGATTCAAAGCCTAAATTTCCCAGTGCTAATAGGCCGGAAGATTTTAATTCAGAATTATCGCTCTAAATAAAATAAATAAAATTTTGAGTTATTTTTCGGGAAATGATATTTATCATCTAAACGCACCTTGATTATATCAACAAGTAAGCTAATTAATGTTTCATCGTATATGCTCTGTTTTTTTCATGGGAAAATCGTAAATTCGGTTAGAATATAAAGTTCAAAAAATAATTAATTAAAAATAAAAACAAAAAAAATCAATAGCCTACATACCTTTGATAATTTTCCCGACGCGAACGCCAGGGATGCGAGAATATTGCATCCGCATATTTGTACGGCATAATTAGAGTCCTGTTTTGCGTAAGTAGGGAAAAAAATAATTAAAAGTCAATTTTTATTGTTGAGCAAAATGTAGCCTTTTAGCGAGTAGAAGATGAAAAAAAGGAAGAAGCACAGGAGCAAACTAGAGAAGAAACGACCACTTACCGCCATCAAACTTTGTATTCTTTGAGATACTTTCGAATCGATGAGCTTTTGCGCTATATCGGGAAGTTGACTCATAGCAGCTATGATGTGTGTTGCTTCGCGGATGACGTTCTCGTCAGAAGTTAAAAGCATCGTTAGCATTTGCTGGAGTGCGCCTTCGGTGGCGGCTATTTCGACGCAGTTCGAAGGATCTTCTTGCGCGATCTTCGCTAAAGCGGTAGCTATGAGCAAGTGTTGGCAACTCGAGTGTCTAAATACGAGAGTAAAAAAAGCCGAAAACGCTTTTCCTTTCTGGGCCGCTTTTCCTGAAATCGCCTGAGGAATGTAGCTCGAAGTCGTGTCTCCGACTTGCACATCCACGTTTGTCAAATCGTCATTTGCGCTTACGACGACGTTTACTAACGATAAACACCTCAAAGATTTACAGTGGTGCATTTCTGGTAGATACTCCACCGGGTTCCCATACAAATGAAATGTATGCACTTTCGATAACGCTTTCATATCCATCACGGGTTTCGTCAGTTTATTTCCTTTGAAAGAAATTATCTGGAGCATCTTATTCTCCCTTAAATCCGTTCGTATTTTCGTAAGTTGGTTGTTGTCGCAGTGCAATTCTCTCAAGCTTTTCAAGTTTACCAGACTCGGCAAGTCGTTGAGCTTATTGTTGTTCAGCTTCAACACTTCCAAACGAGGGAAGAACTGCGTGATTTCTACAGGCAACTCCGTCAACTGCGCATTGGAGAGATCGATTGAAACTACATTCTTGAACCTTTCTCGAATGTCGCCCAAGATTCTAACCACACCTTCGCCTAAAACTAACTCCTCGATGGAATCCAAATCGCACCCTTTCAGTAATGAATACAATCCTTCGCACAGTGTTGCCGTTCCTGTGTTGTTCTGTCTCGTCAAGCGAAAGACTTTGGGAGTCGGTTTATACGGCTCTATTGTCAATCGAACTTTCACTTTGACGACGTCGTAGCCACCTTGTAAACACAACAACTGCGCTTTCACCACGTCGCCTTGTTCTTTGAAGGGTAAGCTCATCTGTCCGTCGGCTATCTTGTCCAAAATCTCCTCGTGGTCTCGCTCTGAATTATATTCCACGTTCACTTCGTGAAATTGGAGCTCCGTTTTTGTCATCTCTTCTCCTTCTTCTTCTTTTACTTCTTGTTGAACGGAAGCAGAAGTGTTACTAGTTGTCGTCGTAACACTGACTTCCTCTCGATACCCGAACGATAAGTTGAACACGTCCGGCGTTCGGCCCATGGTTAGAGAGCGAAACATGTTTTTTTGATTAGTGTTTGGTGTTCGTTGGAAGGCACTTTGGCACAGCAAGCGGCCTTTTTTGAGGATTGAGGTCCTTTTTTCTGTGCTCTCTCGAGCTCTTCTCACAGCTTTTCACAAAAGCTTTTCCAGCGCGTACAAGGAACGGGAACGAACACACAAACGAATAAAACTTCAAAAAAAAAAAAGTGAAAAAGAACGAACAGCACCACGGAAGATATCCGATATCAAACATGAGAGAGAGAGAGAGATGAAAACTCAAACGCGCGCTCAACGAGTATTACTACTAGTAAAAGAACTGTTACTGTGAGAGGGGAACACACACACACACACACACACACACACACACACACACATTTGTTGGAACTTTTTACGAACGAGAGATGTCAACATTTTCCTATCGCGCCTTGTTGAAATCCAAACGAGAAGGAAAAAATGGAACAACAACAACGACAGCAACGACGACGATGAAGACATTGGTATCACAGAAGAAGAGGAAGTTAGACGACGAGATGATCTTGAGCATCCTCCGAATAATCGCTCTCCAATTACGAGTCAACAACGAATCTGAGGTTACCGGAAATAGTAAGAATAATAATTTGTTCTTGTTAAAACACCACGCGGAAGTGTTACACGGAGATACCGATGCTTCTTACACTTGGGAACGGAAAGCTTTGGAACTCATAGAAGAAGGTGAAGAATACGAAATATATGAAGAGAGAACAAAAGCAGGAGGTAAAGATTTGGCGAAACTTTTGCTGGAAGGATTAGATTTATTAACGGATTGTTTGCTGACGACAAAGTTATACGAGCAGTTCATCACGGCTGTAGAGTCCACGGAGCACAGGGAAAGTCAGCGATTCATAGTCACCTTCTTGTTGAAAGAATTTGTGCCAAAAGAACGCCTGGACATTTTGAAAGAGATTTGCGAGTTTGTTCACTCTACGACGTGCGGATTCAACGCTAAAACTGGTAATGTATTTGTAAAAGATAAAACAGCGTTGCGATCCATAGCGAGCGCTATTGGGCCGCGAATATTAAAGCCATCACGAGAGAAGTGCGCGACGTCCCGGACGCGAGAAGAAGACGAAGCATTTCTGGTCGTTTCACTGATGGAACTCATCTTCGTGGACTATTATTCAATCATGACGGATGCTGAAAACGAGAACCAACCAGTTTTCATCGAGAATATGCGAAGCGAGAAGTTTGGGAATAATATATATTTCGATACTTCTGTGAGTGCGTCATCGTATGCGGAAATGTATCTCAAAAGCGTAGGAACGATGAACAGACAAGATCACCGCGACAGAAAGAATAAAACGGAATATGATTTTGACGACAGCAAAAGTAAGAATATCATCGACGACGGCATAAATATCAACAAGGATGATTTTGATGACAACGATGACGACAACGATGACGAATCGTTTTCGTTTCGTCGCGAGTATTTTTATAATAATGACAAGAACGGTTTTAGAAGCAGCAGAAAGTTTGAAATCTATTCCGACGATGGAGAGTACGACGATGACGATATTCGAGGAGAAGGTTTGATTGACGACAATAGTTTGCCTGCGTGGATGAACGAAGCAACCGCAGGTGTGAAAGGAGGGAAACACAGGCGCGCTACCTTTGGTATATCTTCACCATCCGAGTTTGAAGTGGATGGGGAAGTGGACGATGGGAGCGAAGACAACGACAGTGCGCTGCCGCCTTGGATGAATGAGCAAGACCTTTCTGCATACGCGTCTCTTTCTCCAACTCCGAGATGGATAAAAGAAATTGTCGCCACTGGCGGTAAATGGGATTTGAATTCAGCATTTGGGAACTACGAAGAAGGAAATAGTGCTTTCGGTGAAAGCCTGAAGCGCGAATTTGATCTGAGTCGATTCGAGAAAATATACGGTGAGGAGGAAGCGGCACGAAGTGATTCTGAAGCCGAAGATTGGGAGAAACACCGAACGAAGCAACAACGACGTAAGCAACCCATTAAGAAAGATGCAAACAAACTCAGCAGCAGTGAAAACGAAGAAGAATATGTTCTTGTCCATTCCTCCGGGGAGGAGGAAGAAGAAGAAGAAGAGTTAACGAAGAGAAAAGTTCGACGAAGAGTGAAGAGGCGCGAAAAGAAAATAGATGAAACACAGTTACCGATAGATGCCGATTTATTACCTTCGTCAGCTATCGAAGAAGATGAAGAAGAGTACGAGTATACGGACGATGAAAGCTTTGAAAGTGGTGAGGACGATCTTGATGATATCGCTCAAAAGGGTGAACTGGTACCGTCAATGGAAAAGTTGGAGCCTTCTAAGTCTCGTCGCAAACGCCGCAAAAGAAAAAATATTGCTCTAAAAAGGGAAGGAGAACAAGTAACGACGACTACCACGCCATTGCCACCACGAGAGGACAGCGGAAAGGGTGATGATGAGCTTGAAGTATACGAAGATGGTGATCTCGAGGAAGCCTCAGACGTCGATGATTATGAAGACGACGAAGATTCAATTTGGGAAGACGTTAGTCAAGAAGAGGAAGAGTTTGACGACGACGACATATACGATTTACCCGAAGATAATAGACGCGAGGCTAAAGAAATACCTGTTTCTACGACGGAAGGTGGTGATATGATAGCTTCTGCGCTAGTTTCGGCCACTGGGGCACCACCGACTGTGGCATCAATTTTGGATGCGACAAGTCAGGCGATGTTAAAATCACCTAAATCGGGAACCGCCGCGTCTGTGCCAGCAATCGCTCGATTAAAAATCGCAGCATCGAAGAATCGAAAATCGCGAAGAAAAATGAAAGGAGTTGAGGTATCCGCCGTGGCGGAAGCTATTCGACGAAGAGCGACGAAAACTCCAACACAGGATTCTGTGGAAAAAGAAGCTCTCCAAGATGTGGATGTGGAAGCACAAGAACAAAAGTCAGCGAAAAGGACGCCACCAATTTCACCTTCGAGAAAGAAGTCACCGATAAAAACACCCATGAAGCAACCAGCGCTTGAAGTTGATGTCGTTGCGAGCCCAAAATCAAATAAAAGTGTAAAAGCGATAGAGGATGAGGAACCGTCTTCAGTCGAGGCCAAAATTGAAGCGAATAAAGAGGATGGTACAGAGTTTACAACACCGCTTCGAATAGATCCTAACGCTGCTATGGCGTCACCAAAAGAAGGATTAATAGGCAAAGAGCACGAAGAGAGAGATTTTTCACCACGAGCTGAACTCTTTTCATCGTTGCCAACTTCTCCAACTGATGCTACTATTACAACTCTTGACGAAGGTGTACAGCATGAACAAGTTGGAGCGCAAGACATGGACAGTAGCTTTTCTGAAGGATTTTACGACGCCGTTGAGAAGAGTTTCTCCCCGGGAAGTAAGAAGAAAGAAGCAATGATTGATGCTTCGATATTACCGAGCAAACTTGAGTCGTCTCAGTATTCCAGCGATGTTCCGTTATCGAAAGAAACCGAAGAAGCTTTGTTACAAATGGCGAGAAGCGGGAAATTGACTGAGCTGTTGAGAGATCTTGACGAAATCGAAGATGACGATGAAGGAGATGACGCTCTTATTATGGAAGGAGAAGAAGGTAAATCGAAAGAAAAGTTCTCACTACAATCTTTCCAAGCGGATATCGAGACTATTTTGAAAGGTAAACTTGCAAAAGCTATCCAAGGAAAAGCCGAGAAGATGCGCCGAAAGAACTTGAAGAAAGGAGATATCGCGGAACTACTGCTCGTTGGATTGGACAAATCTGGTAACGCTGAGGAAGAGGAAATGAGAATAGGAGGGTTTTCCAAAAGCTCAAATCTGCATAAAAACTTGGTCGGAGAAGGTGTTCATGACATCGATGCTGAAATGGTACTCTCTCCGGTTGCTTCTCCACGAGAGCAAAAAACCATCGGCATTGAAGAAATCAAAAAAATGCAAGATAAGCTAAAATTGGAGGAAACTTTATCGCCAACAGATGGCGATTCCGATAAAAGTAAAGGAAAGCAAAGTGATGGTAGCGCGACGCCGCCTCCAGAACCATCTCCTCAACTGCAGAAATCTCCATCAGCTCCCCCTCCTCCACCCCCTCCTCCACCCCCTCCTCCTCCGCCGAGAAAATCGCCAGTGAAGTCACCTTCACCCTTGAAAGACGCCACTTCAACTGCTCTTGCTTCTGTACCGAAAGCAACAAAATTGGTACCATCTGCACCTCCACCTCCTCCTGCACCTCCACCACCTCCGCCAGGTGTTTCGAAACCAAAAGTAACCGTTCCGCCACCTCCGCCACCGCCTCCGCCTCCCGGAGGAGCAGCAGCAAAGAAACCAGAAAAAGGTGGTGCAGCGCCTCCGCCGCCTCCCCCTCCTCCCCCCCCTGGAATGGGTGGGAAAAAGCCATCATCTGCACTACCGCCTCCTCCTCCTCCTCCACCGGCACCACCAGGATTCAAGAAAGCAGAAAAAGGAGCTCCTCCTCCTCCTCCGCCTCCTCCTCCAGGTGGAGCGAAAGCGCCACAAAAAGGACCAAAAGTGGCTCCACCCCCTCCGCCCCCGCCAGCACCACCTGGTTTTGTTCAAGCGAATACTAAAGCAGCGCCACCACCTCCACCCGCTGGTCCGAGAATTCCCGCACCTCCAGTACCACCAGGAATGTCTATGACTGCTATCGCGGCGGCGGCAAAGTTTGCAAAAATTGCTCGTAAGAAAGTCAAAATGCTTCACTGGGAAAAATTGCAAGCCATTGAAGGAACAATTTGGGAGAATGCAAATACAGACGATGCCATTTCTAAGCTGAATATTGAAGAGTTGGAGACATTGTTTGCGTTACAAGATGCTGTTCCAATGAAGAAAGCGAGCGGTGCAAAGCCAAAGTCGGTTTCATTGATCGATGCAAAACGAGCTTTGAACATCTCCATTCAATTAGCGGGTGTGCGAATGCCATTCGCATCGATTAAGCAATGCTTCATTGACATGAACAATCCGAAGAAACTGACGTTGGAGAACTTACAGACGCTCCTAACAGCAGTTCCAGATCGCAAGGAAATTGAAAAAATCACCAAATACAACGGGGAGTTGGAAGAACTTGGAACGTCCGAGCAATACTTTTTGCAAGTTATGGGCATTAAGCGTCTCGAGCAACGCATTGAGTCCATGATTTTCAAGGAGCAAAGTTCAATCATGATTAACTCAATTACGCAAGATATCAAGCTCGTGAAGCGTGCGGGAGATGATTTGAAGAACTCGAAAACGATGGTGAAACTATTGGAAGGTATTCTCGCTGTGGGCAACCATTTGAATGTTGGATCTCGGAGTGGTTCTGCTGTTGGCTTCAGACTTGAAGTCTTGTTAAAATTGGCAGATGTAAAAGCGATCGACAAGAAAACGTCGCTTCTACACTTTGTGTATCGAGAAATGCGAAAGACGGTACCGGAAATTGAAGATTTGAATAAAGAATTGGAATCGGTAACAGCGGCGGCAACTCTATACTTGGACGGAACGTTTGATATGTTGAAGCAAGTTAAAAGTGGGATGACTTTGATCGCTCAGGAGCTTGATTACGCATCTAAGCACCTCGAAGGAGAAGGTGGTGATCTGTTCCAGAAGTACGTTGATAATATGGAACCGTTTGTTTCTAAAACTGAAGATAAAGTGAACGAAGTAGACGGTCTGGTGCGAGATGCGCAGGACTTGTTGAAAAAGACGAGCGAGTTCTTTGGCGAACCGTTTAAAGCGGAAAATTCTGCGCGATTATTTGGAATAGTAAAGAACTTTTTACAAGTCTTTGAAAAGATGAGGGCAGATGTGAAGGCGAGCGAGGCTGAAGAGAAGAGAAAGATGCGGATGGAAGAGTTTATGAACAACAAAAAGCTTAAAGCTGGAGATGGGAAGAAAAAGGAAGCACCCGTCCGCGTGCTAGATGCAAGAGATGCAATGTTGAGTGAGCTGAGAAGTAAAACGAAACTCGTACCTCCTATAAAAGTAGGCGGTGTTGGAAAGAAAGATACGAGTCTCTCGCCGCGCAAACAACCGCGGTCGCCAAAGAAAAAACAAGCTTCGGACCGGTCGGAATCTCATCACCCAGTCCCTCATTCTCGGGCGAGCCTCGCAGACAGACTTGGAAGGCACAAGAAGAAGCAAAGTAAGAGTGCAGCTGCATCAGAAGTGCCTTTGCCACCCATTCCTCCACGTGTTGAAACGAAGGTGTCTGTTGTGCTTCCTCCACCTCCTCCACCTCCTGCACCAATTGGTTTTGTTCAAGCGAATACAAAAGCGGCGCCTCCGCCACCACCGCCGATTGGTCATATTTCCGATATTCCATCGTCGCCGTCGCAACCATCGAGTGCATCAGCTTCCTCCGAAGTGGCAAAAGCAGCGTTACCCCCCCCACCGCCCCCACCTCCTCCTCCTCCAGGCTTTCAACAAGCGAAAAAGGGGGATTATGATACTTTGCCCGCGCCTCCTCCTCCTCCTCCTCCTCCTCCCCCGGGTGCTTTTTATTAGTAAAAGTAGCTAGTAGCCAAACGAAGTGTACATTAACATATAGTATTTTAAAGCACGCGGTGTATATTTATTTACAAAAGCTTATTATCAGTAGTCTATTCATCCATGTCTGCTATCTCCAATGCAAAATCGTCGCGAACAACGCTCTTTGCATTTTTATCCGTAGCTAATCTCCCGAATACTTCGCCAAACTGTTTCATATACACTTCCTCCTCGTCTTGCGTGATGCATTCTATATCCGACGTCGCGTGCGCAACGCAAAGTAGAGCGTATCCTTCGTCTCTCATTTCCTTCGAAACGCCCAACGCTTCGATTTGTTCTAAACTTCCTTTCGTAACCTTCACCGCACACTTCGTGCAACATCCCATTCTACACGCGTTCGCCAACTCCCATCCCTGTTGCTCGGCTTCAAATAATATGTACCTTCCTTCTGGTACGTCCAACTCTAAGACTTCTCCGGTTTCGTGATCGGTTATTTTTACGTTCCTTATTGGTGCGTCCACTTCACTCGAGCCTTTGTTTTGCCACGCGACGTTTTCCACGTTGATTAAAGTATCAAAGTCACCCGCGCCCGCTTTGCGAGAGGCGATGTTGAAGTCATCCTCCATGAACAAATCAACAGTCCCGTCTTTGCTGACGTATTTTTTCTTCCACTCTTCCGTGGTTAAATTCGCGATGGACTTTCTCGCCTCCACCGCTTCTCTGATGGCTTTTCTCGAGTCAAAACTTTCGCTCTTTTCTTTGATATTCTTTCCGTCTTCTTGTAAAGACATGGCGATGGGCCCCATGGAAACGCCGGCTTTTTCTAACATCTTTTCAGCTTTCGAAAAGAGATTTTCTCCCCTCTCGCTGTCGTCATTTTCGTCGTTTTTCGCGCGAGTGACGACGCGTCGAGCGTTTCCTCGACGCTGATTATCGCGTTGTTGAACGTGTTGGAAGCGACGTTGACGATGACTCTTTCTGCTCTTCTTCGTTCCTTCGTGGGTAACAGAGCAAGGAAAAGAGACCGAGCGAGAGGAGTAAGACGTCGTCACCGACGACATCGTCGCGTGCATCTTCAAATATAGCAGTGGTAGTGGTTTAGTTCGCAAGCGGCGCTCG
>Ga0181601_10000054_pt1 | contig 79757 bp, 65 predicted proteins | sample 041ome_8_FD_133020 | JGI IMG/M metagenome (GOLD analysis project Ga0181601, IMG submission 133020) | Coastal salt marsh microbial communities from the Groves Creek Marsh, Skidaway Island, Georgia - 041407BS metaG (megahit assembly) | ecosystem: Environmental > Aquatic > Marine > Intertidal zone... | reverse complement strand
GGCGAGCTCCTTGAAATCCGAATAGGTGCCTGAGGACGTGTTACGCGTGTAGATCGAAATGGGTCCCGGAGCCCCTCGCACGGCGGACCAGTCGGCCACATCACCCGTGAAGATCTGTTCGACCTGACGTTTGCGCAGGTTGGCGACCGGGCTAGCCACGTTCACGATCACCGCCAGGCCGGTGTCGGCATTGATCACCTGTCCCCGCACCTCCGCCGTAGCGGATTGAGCCGAAATGACCGGGGCCAGCCCCAGAGCCAGCAGGCAGCCTAGCAGATGAAGAGTGAAGCGTGCGCCGCGTCGGCGCGAGACCTGTAACATGGCGCCGAAATCGCCATGACGCGACACCACCACACAAACTGAATGTCAGGTCGCGGCCAACATGTTACACGGCTGGAACGGCCGTGTAACCTATGTGACATTCTCATGTCACCGCCTGCAAATCAGGTGCCGTTGTCGCTGTTGTCGGCATCGGTTTCCGAGGCCTCCTGCGTCAAGGTGACGAGCTCCTGCAGGGAGCTGAAATGCTGGCTCAGATCGAAGTCACCGCCGAGCCCACCGACGATCTTGTCGAACAGGTCCTTCTTGGAGGCCTTCAGCTCCTGGATACGCTCCTCGATCGTGCCGGCCGTCACCATGCGGTAGACAAACACGGTATTGGTCTGACCGATACGATGCACCCGGTCGACGGCCTGGGCCTCGACCGCCGGGTTCCACCATGGGTCGAGCAGGAACACGTAGTCGGCCGCGTGCAGGGTGATGCCGGTGCCCGCCGCCTTGAGCGAGACCAGCATGGCGGCGGCCCCCTCGGCGGTCTGGAAGTCCTGCACCGGCTTCTGCCGGTCGAGCGTCATGCCGGTCAGCTCGAACTGGGACAGCTCCGGGTAAAACTCCGCCAGGGCCGCCTTAACCCGGTCGAGCAGCATGACGAACTGCGAGAAGATCACGACCTTGTGACCGCTGGCCAGCACCTCGCCCAGCTTCTCCATCAGCAGCATGATCTTGCCCGAGGCGGTGAACGGCGCGTGCTGCCACGGCAGCATGTCGGGGTCGCAGCAGACCTGCCGCAGACGCGTGAGCAGGGCCAGGAAACCGAAGGACTTCTCGCGCATCGCCGCGGTGACATCGTCGCCCAGCCGGTTGAGTCCTTCGGAGCAAAGGCGGCCGTATTCGGCCCGCTGCAGGTCGGACAACGGGCAAAGCAGCTCCATCTCGACCTTGGGCGGCAATTCCTTGGCCACCTCGCTCTTGGTCCGGCGCAGAATGAAGGGAGCCAGCTGGGCGCGCAGCCGCTGAAGGGTTCCCACCCGGTCGGTATTGAGCTGGGACTCGAAGCTGGACCGCGACCCAAGCAGCCCCGGCAGCAGGAAACGGAAGATCGACCACAGGTCGAGTTGGCGGTTCTCCAGCGGGGTGCCCGTCAGCACCACCCGGTGCCGGGCGCGGACGGCAAAGGTCGTCTGCGTGATCTTGGCATCCGGATTTTTGATGAACTGGCCCTCGTCGAGGATGGTGTAGCCGAACTCGACCTCCGGCAGCAGGTGGCGGTGCTTGCGCAGCTGGGTGTAGCTGGCGAGCCAGATGACCGGATCGCGGTGCAGACTGAAATCGCGGCCCGTCTTGAGCACCTCCGTACGCAGGTGCGGGAAGTGCCGCTCGATCTCCTCCTGCCACACCGGCACGACGGAAGCGGGGCAGACGATGAGGTGGGGTTTGTCGGCAATGGGCCGCACCACCAGCAGGGAGATGACCTGCAGGGTCTTGCCCAGACCCATCTCATCGGCCAGCAGACCGTGGCAGCCCGCATCGGCCAGATGGTGCAGCCACTCCACCCCGCGGCGCTGGTAAGGCCGCAACAGTTCCGGCACCGCCGCGTTGATCGGCTTCGGCTGCAGCACCTCGGCACGCCAGGCCTCCAACTCCGGAGAGATGGTCAGCTTGAAGCGCGCGTCGTTGAACAACGAAAAGACCAGGTAGGGCGACAACGCCTCCTCGCGGTGGGTCTCCGAAACGTTGCGGCGCCACGACTCGATGGCTTTGAGTTGCTCGGCCGGCAGCTCCACGATGCCCACGCTGGGCAGGATGGCCGGCGTGTCGCCGCGCCGCAGGAGTGACCGCACCTCGGCGTCGGTCAGCAGCTGCTCGCCGGCCCGGAAAATCCACCGCAAGTCCAGCGCCCCAAAGTCGTTGCCCCGGCCGCCCTCCCCTTCCGCCGATGTGCGTCGACCGGCCACCGCCTCGACCTGGATCGTCTTGATGCCTTTGATGAGGTGCGCCGCGTTCGCGTCGAGCTCGATGGTAAACAGCCGGCGCCAAGAGCTGAGGGTGCCTTTGAGAAAATTCGGGATCTCCGCGACGTTGGTGAGCAGGTAGACGCCCGTATCGTTGGAGTATTGAAAGTGGGCCTTGCGGGCGTAGGCGGCCAGGCCGATGAGCTTGGCGCGTTCACTGGAGCTCACATGTCCGTTGCCCTCCGCATGGGCCACCTCGCCCAGGGCGGGGACCCGCTCCTTGTCCTTGGTCTGCCAGAAGGCACGAAAGCTCAGGCCTTTGACCCGGGTCTTGAAAACCAGCAACAGCGTGCGCGAGGCGGTGCGCTCCGCGGGAGCGCCAGGGGATTTGTCGCTCTTGGCTGCAGAACCTGTCGAGGTGCGCCCGGTAGGAACCGGAGCCGGAAACCGCGTCGAAGAGCGGGACTCACCCCGGACGGGTTCGTGACTGGTGCCGTTGCTGTGCCCGTTGGCCAAGCCGTTGCGGGCATGTCCGTTCGACTCCCGAGGTGGCGCGGTTTCGACCGGCAAGGGCGATATTTCGTCCGCCACCAACTCCTCGATTTCGTGGATACCGGCCACCGCCAGGGCCCGGGCCGCGTCCTTATCGGTCGAGGACGAGCGCACGGAGAGCTTACCGTCGAGCCATTCGAGCACGGCATATTCGTCCTTCTTATCGACCCGCCGATGCACAATCGCGTCCTTGTCGGTGAGTTCCAGCTCCCGGACTTCGCCCTCACGGTAGAGCCGGTGCCCTACTTCGAGTTGGTCCGCAGAGAAGCCGGGTTCCCAGTCCTGAGCCAATTGCTCAAACCAGAATTCCAAAGACTTAGGTGTATAGACACGCTTGGGGCCGTGCGTCTGCATCCAACGAAAAACGAAAACCGTAGACCCGCCCGCACCCCCGGCAATCGAAATCGTAAACAGCCCGCAACTAGCTTTTAATCAGCTACTAACAATGCATTGAGTTCCTGCAGAGTCCGTTCCAGGGCTCCGCGATTCGTCGCATGCCAAGCCCTCGCCGCCTCGCCGACGCGCTTGCGACGCCCGCCGTCGCGCAGCATCGCCACCACGCGATCAACCAGCGTGTCGATGTCCGCCACCGTCTCCACCGCCGCCACCGCCTGGAGTTGACGCACGATCGTGGCAAAATTGCTCGTGCCCGGCCCGACGATGATCGCGCTTCCCAATGCAGCCGCCTCCACCGGAGTCTGGCCTTCGGTGTGGGGCGGTAGGGTTTTGCCCACGAAAACAAGATCTGCTACTTGGATGAGGCGCTGCAGCTCCCCGGTCGTATCCGCCAACGCGACCTCGACGAGCCCGGTGGCCTGACGCTGCCGTGATCGCCGCAGGTAGGTCCAACCGCCGTCTCGGATCACTTCCTCCACCTCATCCCCTCGTTCGGCATGGCGCGGCACCAGCAGTACCCGGCAAGGAATCCCGGCTTCCCTCGCCCGCCGGGTCGCCATCAGCAACGCGGCCTCCTCTCCCGACCAGGTTGATGCTCCCAACAGGATCAGGTCATCCGCCCCCAGCCCGAGCTCGTCCCGCAGCGCCCGCCGCTCCTCCGGGTTCAATTCCTGGATGCGTACATCGAGTTTGAGGTTGCCGGTGACGCCAATCCGATCGGGCGCGAAGCCCAGCTCCCGAAACCGGGCCGCATCCTCCGCCGCCGCCGCCGCGATCCGGGTGATCCCGCCCAAGAGACTCGGCCAAAAGGCGCCGAAGGGCTTCATGCGCGCAAAGCTGCGATCACTCATTCGGGCGTTGATGCAGGCCGCGGGCACGCCGCGGCGGGCCGCCTGTGCGACGTGTTCCGGCCAACGCTCCCCCTCCGTCAACACCGCCAGATCCGCCTGCACCGTCGTCCAGGCCCGGGCGGAGAACGACCAGAAATCCAACGGGAAATAACCCAACGCCAGCACCTTCCCCGCATAGCGCTCCTGGGCCAGCCGGTGGCCGGTGCTCGTGGTCGTGGTCAGGTAAACCTCCACCGCCGGATCAGCGGCCCACGCTTCCAACAGGGGCCCCACGGCGAGGATCTCTCCCACGCTGACGGCCTGCAGCCAGATGCGCTTCACTCCCGGCGGTTTGGGCGGCAGGGCCGCGATGCGGCCGAAACGATTGCCAAAGTCCTCGCGATAGCCGCCCCGCCGCCGCATCCGCCACAAGTAGTAGGGCGCCGTCACCAGCATGACGGGCAGAAAGATGAGTCGGTAAAACCACAACGCCATCGGCAAGACCGTTCCGACCCAGTCGAAATCCGCCCCAGGCTCAAAACATTAATTTGGCGTGGCCCGCAACTTGCGCCAACTTTCGCCATCATGTTGTCCCACCCCCCACGGTTCCGACGCGGCTGCGCCGCCCTCCTGCTTGCCCTGGTTTCCACCGTCCTCGCCGTCCGGGCAGCCGATTTCACCCACGAAGAAAGCGATCTGCCCGCGGACCCGACCGTTCGCTACGGCAAACTGCCCAACGGCGTGCGTTACGCCCTCAAGGCCAACGCCGAACCCCGCGACCGCACCGCCCTGCGCCTGCTCGTGGAAACCGGCTCGCTCGAGGAAACCGACACCCAACGCGGTCTCGCCCACTTCCTCGAACACATGGCGTTCAACGGCTCGGAGCACTATCCGCCCGGCACCCTGATCGAATTCTTCCAGCGCATGGGCATGGACTTCGGCGGCGATACCAACGCCTTCACCAGCTTCGACCGGACGGTCTACATGATCGACCTGCCGCTGTCCAACGACGCCAACCTCACCGAGGGCCTGCGCGTGTTCCACGACTACGCCGGCGGGCTCCTGCTCCTGCAGGAGGAAATCGACAACGAACGCGGCATCGTGCTCAGCGAGAAGCGGACCCGCGATTCCGTGCAGTGGCGCTCGTTTCTCGCCGAACTGAACCACTTCTTCGACGGCAGCCGGATCGAACAACGCCTCCCCATCGGCACGGTGGAAGTGCTCACCACCGCCAACCGCGACGAGTTCGTCGACTACTGGAACACTTGGTATCGGCCGGAGAACCTCACCATCGTCGCTGTCGGCGACTTCGACGTGGATCACGTGGAAACGTTGGTCATCGACACCTTCTCCGACCTCACCGCCCGCGCCCCGGCCCGCGACAAGCCCGCCCAGGACACCGTCGAGCCGGTCCAGGGCCTGAGCATCCTGCACCACGCGGAGCCCGAGGCCGGCGCCGTGACGGTCAGCATCCAGACCCTGCTGCCCTACACCGAGGAGCCCGACACCGCCGCCAACCGGGTCAAATACCTCCCCCGCGACCTGGCCTTCGCCATGTTCAACCGCCGCTTGTCCGAACTCGCCAAGCAGGAGAACGCGCCTTTCCTCGGCGGCAGCGCCGGGGCCGGAGTAGCCTACGATATCGCGGATAACGCCTCCGTCCAACTCACCGCCAACGCCGACCGTTGGGACGACGCCCTCACGCTGGCAGAGAACGAACTGCGCCGGGCGCTGATGTATGGCTTCCAGCCCGCCGAGTTGCAGGAAGTCGTTGCAGGGATGCGCAATGGCCTTGAACAGGCCGTCGCCACCGCGTCCACCCGCCGGTCCTCCGGACTGGCGATGGCCATCCTCTCCGCCGTGGCGGACAAGAACGTGTTCACCACGCCCACCACGAGCCTTGAACTCTACACCCCCGCTCTCGACGCCGTCACTCCCGAGGCCTGCCTGGAAGCGTTTCGCGAGGCCTGGACCGCCCCGCATCGCCACGTGACGGTGATCGGCAACAGTCCGCTGGGCGCCGATGCCGAGCAGGTCATCACCGGGGTCTTCGCCAACGCCATGCAGGCCCAGGTCGATCCGCCTGCGGCGATCGAACAGCGCGCCTTAGCCTACACCGGCTTCGGCCCCGCCGGCGAAGTGGTGTCGCGCGAGGACGTGGCGGACCTCGATGTCACCTTGGTTGAGTTTGCCAACGGCGTGCGCCTCAACCTGAAGAAAACCGACTTCTCCGCCGACAGCATCAGCATGTCGATCCGCATCGGCACCGGCCAGTTGTCGGAACCCGTCGACCAGGAAGGGCTCGGCGTCTTCGGCCAATACACCTTCACCCTCGCCGGCCTCGGTCAGCACTCGTCCGACGAGCTGCGCCGCATCCTCGCCGGCAGGAACGTCGGCGTCGGTTTCAATGTCGGCGACGACGCCTTCACCTTCGGCGGCGGCACCACCCCGGATGACCTGCTGCTGCAACTCCAGCTCGCCACCGCCTACATTGTTGACCCGGGCTACCGCCCGGAGGCGGCGCGCCAGATCAGCAAGGCGATCACACAGTACTACACCCAGCTCAAGCACGTGCCCCAAGGCCCCTTGACCCTTGAGGTCGCGCGCCTGCTGGCCTCGGGTGACCCGCGGTTCGGCATGCCGGCCGAGGAGGTGCTCGCGCAACGCAATCTCGAGGAGCTACGCGCCTGGCTCACGCCAGAGCTGCGTCAGGGCGCGCTGGAAATCGGCCTGGTCGGCGACCTCGATGTGGACGCCGCGATCGACGCCGTCGCGCAGACCCTCGGTGCCCTGCCGCCGCGCGGGCCCAAACCCGAGCTGGCCGAGCGCCGCAAGGTGTCTTTCCCCGACGAGCCCTTCGCCAAGGAGTATCGCGTCGAAACCGAGATCCCCAAGGGCGTCGTCGCGATCTACTGGCCGACCACCGACGGCATGGATGCCCAGGTCAGTCGTCGGCTCAATGTGCTCGGCAACATCCTCGGTGACCGCCTCCGCATCAAGGTCCGCGAGGAGCTCGCCGGCTCCTACAGCCCCAACGCCGGCAGCAGCGCCTCCAGCACCTACCCGGGCTACGGCAACATCCAGGCCTTCATCGTGGTCGATCCGCAGGATGCCGAGGAACTGGCCCAGGTGACGATCGATCTGGCCAACGAACTGGCCGTCAACGGCACCAACGAGGACGAGCTGCAACGCGCCGTGGAGCCCATCCTCACCGGCCTGCGCGAAAGCGCCCGCACCAATGGTTATTGGCTGGGCGCCGTGCTGGCCTCCGCACAGGAGTTCCCGCAGCGCCTCGATTGGGCCCGCAGCCGCTACAGCGACAACGAGGCCATCACGGTCGCGGAGATCAACGCGCTGGCCGCGCGCTACCTCTCCGCCGAGCAGGCCTTCAAGGTCATCGTCCTGCCGGAGGGCGCGGAGTAATCATGACCCCGCCTCCGCGGCTGGGATGTTATCAGTGATTTTCGCTTCTATATCCCTCAGTGTAAGCCTCAGCTCAAACAGCGGCAGCAGGGTCAACAACCCCACCACGGTAAGTCCGAGCACGGCATAGCCGGCGATGTCATGCACCGGGCCTTCGATGGCCTCGCGGCCATGCCGATAAGCCCAGCCCGTGAGAAAAAGGCTCCGGGCCAGATTGGCCAGAAACGCGAATCCCATCGCCGCGGCGACCATGACGATTTTCTTCCAAGTCTGCTGGAGAAAGACCGCTGCCAGAAACGAACCGGCGAAAAGGCACCCGGTCAGGGAACGGATCCCGGAGCAGGCCTGCTCAACGCCGACCCGGTTCGGCGTGCCGTCAGCCAGCGGCGGCAGCACCAGCACATTGCCCTCCTGCTGCAACGGCAGCCCCAGCAGATCGAAGACGAAGAACACCACCGTCGTGACTTTGCGCAGCAGCACCAGACTCAGCTGGTTCTCCACCACCGACACCATCGGCGCCGCGACCAGCCAAACCAAGGCGGGAAAGATCATCAGGGCCGTCAGCCGTAGCCGCGCATCCACCCGCAGACCCGCCGGTTTCACCGAAGCCGGATCCGGGGCGTTGGTGAATACCAGTCCAAGTACGATGGCCGCGGTACCCAGCGACAGGGCGAGTGCCCCCGGGTGCGAAGGCCCGGCCCCTGCCCTATAAAATGCTCCCAGCAGAAAAATCAGCGCGCCCAGCAACATGGCTACCCCCACCGTCGTCCAGAGCAGCAGCTTCGCCCAGCCCTGCACGCGGGGACTGCCCTCGCTCCGGCAGACCGCCACCGCCGCCGTGATGCGGGACCACCGGTCGTGGATCACAAAGGCGACGAACAGCGGCACCAGCCAGCCAAAGCCATAGTCCTGCCGCTTCGCCCACCAGTGGGCATGGTCCCATTCCGTGAACACCATGAATCCCCCCGCCAGAAGCAGTGCCAGCAAGAGGGGCAGGGTCAGCGTCTCAACCGCCGAGTTCCAACGGGCTTTCAGCATGGTCGAGCCAACAGGATGACGCAGCGCGGCGCCGCCGGGCCAGTCAAAAGGCGACGCTCCCGGCCCCACCGACCCCCCTCAGCCCAGCCGTTGAAACACCAGCGAGGCATTGGTCCCGCCGAAGCCAAAACTGTTGGCGAGGGCGCCGCGCACATCGCGTTCCACCGCCGTGTTGGGCGTCACGTTCAGCCCGGTCGCGGCCACCGCCGGATCCAGGTTGTCGAGGTTGATGCTCGGGCAAATCACCCCGGTCTGGATCGCCTTCACCGCCGTGAACGCGCCCATCGCGCCGGCACCGCCCAGCAGGTGACCCGTCATGGATTTGACGGCGCTGGCCTGAATCCGGTCGAGTTGCCCGGCGAAGACGCTGGCAATCGCCGCCGCCTCCTCACCGTCACCCCCCGGGGTCGAGGTCGCATGCGCGGCCACGAAATCGATCACCTCCGGACCCACTCCGGCCGAGGCCAAAGCCGCCCGCATCGAACGCTGGGAACCTTCCCCACCTGGTGACAGTGAAGAAAGGTGATACGCGTCGGCCGAGGCTCCGTAGCCACTGAGTTCGGCGTAGATTCTGGCGCCACGGCGCTGCGCGTGCGCCAACTCCTCCAGCACGAACACCACCGCGCCCTCACCCAACACAAACCCGTCACGGTCGGCGTCATACGGCCGGGAGGCGCGTTCCGGTTCGTCGTTGCGGGTGGACAGCGCGCGCATCTGCGCAAATGCCCCCACCGCCAGCGGCGTGACGGTCGATTCGGCGCCGCCGGCCACCATCACGTCGGCATCGCCACGCGCAATCGCCGCGGCGGACTCACCGAGGGAGTGGCCCGAGGTGGCGCAAGCCGAGGCCACCGCCATGTTGGGACCGCGCAGGTTGAGCAGCAGGCTGACCTGCCCCGCCAGCAGGTTCGGCGCGATCTGGATGATGAAAAACGGCGAGATCTTGCGGAAGCCGCCCTGCTGCCACGTCTCGTGGGTCGCCTCGATCTCGGGCAGGCCGCCGATGCCAACGCCCAGATTCACCCCCATGCGATCGGCATCGAGCGACGCCCGCTGCGCGTCGAGCCCGGCGTCCGTGTAAGCCTCCACCGCCGCTACGGCGCCCAGGTGGGTGAAGCGGCCGAATTTCTTCAGATCCTTGCGGGTGAAAACCGCCGTCAGCGGCTCCCGCTCGGCCTCATCGCCATACGGGCGCAGCGGGGCCGCGAGCACGGCCTCCGGGTCGAAACCCTTCACTTCGCCCGCGATCCGCGCGCTACATCCGGTCGCATCGAACCGGGTGATCGGGCCGATGCCCGACCGGCCCGCGGTCAGCGCCGCCCAAGTTTCGGTGGCGTTAAGGCCGACTGGAGTGACGGCTCCGAGGCCGGTGATGACGACCCGACGTGATCCTGCATGAGAACTCTGCATCGCTAAAATCCGACACCGGTGGCCCATGCCTGCCGGTTTGTCAGCCCTCGAATTCACTTTGCATTCGGCCCTCAGACCGGGCTTTGACATCGTTTCGGCGCCTCCCTTCACTGCGCCCCGCACACGACATGGAGCAGCTTCACGCCTACTGGCGCATGGAATACATCGCGGCGCCCCGCCTGCCGGAATCGGACCGGCCATTTACCGACCTGCCCGCGCTGGGCGATGATCGGGCCGCCCTCATTGTGCATCGCTCGCCCCGCTCCTACCTGATGCTCAACCGTTTCCCCTACAATCCGGGTCACCTGCTCGCCATCCCTTTCCGGGAGGTCACCGAATTGGAGGCCCTCACGGCGGAAGAGTCGGCCGACCTCATGGCAATGATCGTCACCGGCAAGCGCATTGTAACCCAAGCCTTTGCTCCAGATGGATTTAACGTGGGTTTCAACCTCGGCAGCGCGGCCGGGGGCAGCATTCCCCACCTGCACGGCCACATCGTGCCGCGCTGGAATGGCGACACCAATTTCATGCCGGTGCTCGGCCAGACCCGCACCCTGCCCCAGGCGTTGGAGTCCACCTGGGAAAAACTTGTGACGACCGCCGCCGAAATCGGTTTGGCCCGCGGGGCTTGATTACCGCCCGCGTTCGTCCGCTCCCTTCGCATGGCCGAAAAGACCCTCTATTTTCCGCATCCGCGTCACCTGCATGCCCTCTTCGCCGGCCACCCGGAGAACCTCGCCTACGCCGAAAACGCGCTCGGCGTGAAGCTCACCACCCGGGAGGACTGGCTCAAACTCGAGGGGGCGGACTCCGCCGTCGCCCAGGCCGAGGACTTGTTCAGCCTGCTCAACGACGCCCGCGGCCAGGGGGTGGTCATTCGCACCCCCGATTACCATCGCTTCGTCGACTTGGTTGCTCGCGGCGAGGCCGACCAGCTGCGCCAGCTGTTTTCCGCGCCACTCGTCATCAAGACCAACCGCAAGACCATCGTCCCGAAAACGCTCGGCCAGAAGCTCTACGTCGAATCGATGCAGCGCTGCCCGGTCGTCTTCGGGATCGGTCCGGCCGGCACCGGCAAGACCTACCTGGCCGTGGCCCACGCGGTCTCCGCCCTGCTGACCGGGGCCGTCGAGCGGATCATACTCACCCGGCCCGCCGTGGAGGCCGGGGAGGCGCTCGGCTTCCTGCCCGGTGACCTGCGCGAGAAGATTTTGCCTTACCTCCGCCCCCTCTACGACGCCATGGATGACATGCTTGATCGGGACGAGGTCGCGAAGCTCACCGAACGGGGCGTGATCGAGATCGCCCCCCTCGCCTACATGCGCGGCCGCACCCTCGCCAACGCCTGCATCATCCTCGACGAAGCGCAGAACACCACGCCCGAGCAGATGATGATGTTTCTCACCCGCATGGGCGAAAATTCGCGCATCATCGTGACCGGTGATTCGACCCAAATCGACCTCCCGCGCAGCAAACAATCGGGTCTGGTCGAATCCGCCCGCATCCTGCAAGCTATCGCCGGCATCGAGTTTCATCACTTCAGCGGTGCCGACGTCGTGCGTCATCCGATAGTCCAGCGCATCATCGAAGCCTACGAGCGTGACCGGAATCCCATGAACGATTCCGCCGTTCCCGGCGTGTAAGTTTCCTCCACCCGCGTGTCGATCCTGCCCAAACTCAAACTGCTGCGCAACACCACCGCGCCCCGCCGCGTCCGCAAACGCGAGGCGCCGCCCGGGTTCATGCAGTTCCTCGAGCAGAGTCGCGTCATCGCCGCCCTGATCTTCTTCGCCACGGTCGCCGCCATCGTGCTCATCAGCTTTGTCGGCATCCGCTCCACCGACGTGCCGGTGCTGCCCAACCAGAGCGCCGCCGTGCGGATCGTCGCCAACGCCAGCTTCCGCTACGAGAGCGCCGAACGCACGCGGTTGCAGCGGGAGCAGATCCGCGACCGCGTGCCGCCGGTCTACCAGCTCGAGTTCGCCCCGCTGATCCAGTTTGAGAACCACATCGACGAGCTGATGGACGCCTTCGAGCGTTTCGAACAGACGTTCCCGGCCGACGCCGCCACCACCCCGGCGGCCTACGAGCAACTCGATGCCATCACCGCCGAATTCAACGGCAAGGGTCTCTACCGCACCACGACCGACGACCTGCGAGCATTGCTTAATCTCGGCGACGCCGCCCGCCGCCACGCGGTGGTGGAGAACGCCCTGCTGACCCTGCGCGAGATCTACGCCCAAGGCATCCACGACGACAGCGCCCTGGGCATCAAAACCGAGGACGGCGGTATCACGGCCTTCCAGATCAACCGCGGCGACGATGTCGCCAACCAGGCGGTCGAATCCATGGAGGACGCGCTGACGCTCCTGCGCATCAACCTCGGCGCCGAGGGGGTCGGCCGCGAAACCACCCTCGCGCTCTTCCGCATCTTCCGCAACGGCGTCACCCCCAACCTCATCTACGACCAGGCCGCCACCCGGCAGGCGCAGGAGGAGGCCCTCGCTTCGCTGCAGCCGGCGATTGTCGAGGTGCAGCGCGGCCAGACCATCATCGAACCCGGCACCCGCGTCACCCCCGAGCAGTACGAGATGCTCGTCGCCCACCGCGAACACGTGCTCGAGTCCGGTGACGCCGTCATCGACGAGGGGCTGCAGCTCTTCGGCCGCACCCTGCTCGTGCTGGCCATGGTGCTGGCCTGCTCACTCTACATCCGCCTCGAGGACATCGAAACCCTGCGCAGCAACAGCCGCCTCGGCCTACTCGCCCTGGTGGTGATGCTCAACCTCACAATGGTGCGTGTGAGCTACGAGCTCGGCTCCCTGCCGTTCTTCGTCGAGCACTCCACGGCCGCCGCCCTCCTGCCCTACATCGCGCCGACCGCCCTCGCCCCGGTCATCGTGGCCCTGCTCATCGACGCCGGCTCAGCCGTGTTCATGGCGCTGCTCATCTCCATCTTCACCGGCGTTATCTACGGCAACCGGCTCGACCTGCTGGTGCTGACCTTCCTCGCCTCGATGGTCGCCATCATCAGCTGCCGCCACACCCGGAAGCGCAGCGCGATTGTGCGCGCCACCACCCTGGGCGGTGTCGTGGTGGCCACCTTCTCCCTGCTGATCGGTGTGGTCGACCGCCTGCCGGTGTTGTCCGTCCTGCAGCAGATGGGCGCGGGCCTCGCCACCGGCACCGTCACCGGCATCGTGGTCGTCGGCATCCTGCCGGTTCTGGAGTCGCTCTTCAAGCGCACCACCGACATCACCCTCATCGAGCTCACCGACTACAACCATCCGCTGCTGCGCCGCATGCAGATGGAGGCACCGGGCACCTATCACCATTCGCTCGTCGTCGCCCAGCTGGCCGAGAACGCCGCCGACGCCATCGGGGCCTCGTCCCTGCGTGCGCGCGTCTGCTCGCTGTTCCACGACATCGGCAAACTGGTGAAACCGGAATACTTCACCGAAAACCAGCGTGAGGGCATCAATCCGCACGATTTCAACAACCCGTCGCTGTCCGCGCTGATCATCAAGAGCCATGTGAAAGAGGGCGTCGACCTCGCCCTGCAGCACCGCCTGCCCCGGGTCGTGATCAATGTGATCCGCCAGCACCATGGCACGGCGCTGATCCGCTACTTCTACTACCGGGCCATCGGCGCCATCAAACCCTCGGCCGGGAAGACACCGCCCAGCCAATCGCCTTTCGCCCCCACCATTGACCCGCGGCGCGAGCCCAACCTCCCCGGACTCGAACCCGTTCCCGTCAGCGAGACCACCTACCGCTACGACGGTCCGCGGCCGCAGTTCAAGGAAAGCGCCATCATCCTGCTGGCCGACAGTTGCGAGGCCGCCTCACGCTCGCTGCGCAAGGTCACCCCGCAGGGCCTCGGCGAGCTGATCGACAAGATCGTCGCCGACCATATTGCCGACGGTCAGCTCGACGAATCACCGCTCACGTTCGCCGAGATCACCAAAATCAAGAGCAGCTTCAACTTCACCCTCCTCAACATGCTGCATTCGCGGGTGGCCTACCCGGGCGGTGCCACCGCCCCGGCGGAGGAGGACGAGGACAAGAGCGCCGCCCGCGCCTGACCTTACCCACCGCATGTCCCCCGTGCGTGACATCTCGATCGCCAACCGGCACCCCCGCCTGCGGATTGATCGCCGCGCCGTGACCCGGGCCCTGCATCTGCTCGACGCCACGGCGGCCCGTTTCCTCGACGGTCCGCCCCCCGGCGAATTGTCGCTCGTGATCATGACCGACGCCGCCCTGGCGCGGCTGCACGGCGATTTTCTCGACGACCATACGCCGACCGATGTCATCACCTTCGAAGGCGAACCCGCCTTCGGCACCGCCGGCGAAATCTGCGTCTCGGCCGACACCGCCGCCGCGTTTGCGGAGAAGCACGGTCATGACTTCTCCACTGAGCTCACGCTCTACCTGGTGCACGGCTGGCTGCACCTCGCGGGCTACGATGACCTCGAGCCCAAACTCAAGCGCCGCATGCGCGCCGCCGAAGCCCGTGCCCTAAAGCTCCTGCGCGCGGCTGGCGCGGTGCCGGCGTTTGCGTGGAAATCAAAAAAGTCCGGCCGCTAGCAAGGCGATCCTGAACGGATTCGTCCGCTTGCACTTGCGGCGAGGGCGCTCGCCCACACGCTGGACCTTTCATGTCTGCGGCCGCGTCCATTAAACCCACCAAGACCAAGTTGCAGTCCGCCCGCACGGCCTTCCTGTCCGGGCTCTTGTTGCTCGCCCCCCTGGCCGTCACCTGGGTCGTCTTCTCCTGGCTCATCACCAAGGTGGGCGGCAGCTTCCGGCCGATCTTTCTGGTGTTCGTACCGGATTTCCTGCGCAGCGAGAACCTGAATCTCATCTGGAACATCCTCGCGACCCTCATCGTCGTGCTGATGGTCACCGCGCTGGGCTACGTCTCCCGCTACGTGCTGACCGCCTATTTCGGCCGCACCGCCGAACGGTTCATCAACAATATCCCCGGGGTCGGCTCCGTCTACCGCACGGTCAAGCAGATCGTCGACACCTTCAGCGCCCAGAAACGCAACGTCTTCGAGAAGGTCGTGCTGGTCGAATACCCCGCGCCCGGCTCCTGGGTCGTCGGCTTCCTGACCAACCGCGCCAACGGTGAGATTCAGGCCCGGACGGAATCGACGATGTGGACCATTTTCATCCCCACCACGCCCAACCCCACGTCGGGCTTCCTGCTGTTCTACCCCGAAGAAAAGGTGACCGTGCTCGACATGAGCGTCGGCGAGGCGATGAAACTCATCATCTCCGGCGGCACCGTCGTGCCTCCCTGGCCACCGCCCCCCGCGACGGAGCCCCCTTTTCCGGTCAACGAGTCGCCCGGCGCCTGATCCCCCGTGGCCGGTCCCTCGCACAGCACCGAAGCCTGGATCCTGCACAAGGCGCCGCCCAAGGAGGCCTTTCAGCCCGCCACCGCCTTCGCCGCCGAGCACGGTACGCTCCGCATCCTTCAGCGGGTGCCGCGCAAACCTGCCCCGCACCACGTTGCCCTCGACCTGTTCGACCGGGTGGACCTCGTGCTCGACGCCGGCGCCAGCGGCACCTGGTTCGTCAAGGAGGTCCGCCTGTTGCAGCGCCACTCCGGCATCGGGCAAACCTACCGGCGGCTCCAACACGCCTCGGCCTTCGCCGCACTCATCGCCCGCAATCCCGTCCACGAGGAGAGCCGGCCCGCCGTCTACACGCTGCTTGGCACCGCTTTCGCCGCGTTCGCGGACACCGACCGGCCCGACATCGTCGGCTTCAAGAGCCTCTTCCGTTTCGCCCGCGACGAAGGGTATCCCGTGCGAGAACACTGGTTCCCCACCCTCCCGCGCGACGACCGCGCCGCGGCGGTCACCTTGCTCAACCAACCCCTGGCCGGCCAGGACACTGCGCCCGCACACGTCGCCCATCTGCACCACCGTCTGGAAGACTACCTGCGCGGGCATACGGAGATCCTGATGGACTGAGCCTGTGGCCAGCCCCAGGTGCGCCTGAGGAATGACGCAATTCGGCGCTGATTGCCCTTTCGTCATTCGGATTTCGTCATTCGGATTTTCCTCCCATGGATTTCGACCTCACCGCCCGCACCGCCCGCCTGAGTGTGGGCGAGTTCGCGGACTTCACGGTCGGACCCCGCGATGGCGGTGACGGGCCGACCGGGCTGTGGCGGGCGCAACTGGGCTCCCTCTGGCATCGCGAAATGCAGGCCCAGGCCACCGCCGACCACCCGGACGCGCGCTTCGAGGTGACCACCGCCGGGGCGGTCTTCCACCGGGGCTGGACGGTGCACCTGACCGGGCGAATCGACCAGGTGCTTACCACGGCGGGCGGTGATCCTTGGCTGCGGGAAATCAAGACCGTGCTGCGAGCCGTGCCGCGACCGGAATCCGAGTTGCGCGACGAATACCCGGCCTACTTTGCCCAACTGGCGACTTACGTCGCCTTGCAGCGGATCGCCGCACCGACCCAGCCGGTGCGGGCCGAGTTGGTCTTCGTCGAGACCGGCAGCGGCCTCTCGCAGTCGATCGTGCTCTCGGCGTCGGATGATGCCTTGTTCAGCGCCCGGCTGGAACGCGTGGTGGCGTTCCTCGATTTGCAGCACCGCCGTCTGGAGCGCCGACATACCTTGGTGTTCCGGCCGGCCTTCGCCAACCTGCGCCCCGGCCAGGAGGACACCCGCGAACGCCTGCAGGCGGCATTGCATGCCGGCCGATTCACGGCCTTCGAAGCCCCGACCGGTTTTGGCAAGACCGGCGTCATGCTTGAGGCCGCGCTGACCGCGCTCCGCGCCGGCGCCTGCGACCGCATCGTCTACCTCACCAGCAAGGCCACCGGCCAACTCCACGTGGTCGACACCCTCGCCGCCATGACCGCGCCAACTTGTAACCCAATAGGTTACAAACCGATCAGCACCGAAACGGATGTTCCCACCCGGATCGCGGTGTGGCAGGTGCGCAACAAGGGCGAGCACTGCGTGAACCACACGTTTCACTGCGTACGTGACGAGTGCCGGTTTTTGCAGGAGCTGGAGGCGCGCTGGCCGGCAAGCGGGCTGGATCGCTTCCATCGTTCGGAAACCGAATCCCGCGACATCAAGGCCCTGCGCACGGCCGGCCTGAACGCCGCAATCTGCCCCTACGAAATCACGCGCACCGCCCTGGCGTTTCAGGATGTCTGGGTGGGCGACTACAACTACGTCTTCGCGCCGCGCAACCGGACCTTGTTCGAAAATCAGCCCGATTGGAATCCCGCCCGGACGCTGTTGATCATCGACGAAGCGCACAATCTGCCGGCGCGCGTCGCGGACGCCCACTCGCACGCATGCACCGCCCGCGACCTGCTCGCCATCATGCCCGCCCTGGACCATGCCAACGTCCCGGCCGGCTTGCGGCGGGACTGGGAAACGCTGGCGCTGCTGATCGGGGGTATCCAACCCGCGGATGCCCTCGATCTCGCCACCGAGGAGGACCTGCTGGAGGCAATCAGTCGCATCGCCGACCAGGTTCCCCTGACGGCCCTGGACTATGCCCGGCTCGGCCCGGAGGCAGCGGACCGGCTCTGGCAAACCTTGGAGCTCACCGAGTGGCTGCGCCGCCCGGACCTGGTCAAACTCCTCTGGGCCCCGGCTGCCGGAGTCGTCCGTTTTGACTGCCTCGACGCCGCCGCGGTCACGGGCGGCATCCTGCGGCAATTCGGCCACACCGTGCTCGCCAGTGCCACCTTGGGACCGGCGGAGCATTTCGCCGCCGGCCTGGGCCTCGAGCCCGCCGAGATCGGTCGACTGGAAGCCCTCACGCCCTGGCGGGACCAAAGTTTCGACGTCGCCGTCGACCTGCGGGTCGACACCCGTTACGCCCGCCGCGGCCAGCACTACGCCACGACCGCGGCCACCGTCGTCCGTTTGAGCCATGCCGCCGCCCAATGCGTGGTCGTCTTCTTTCCCAGCTATGCCTACGCCGAGCGGATCGCGCGGCAGGTGGAGGACGACGGCCATCCCACCCGGGTGGCCGTCCAACCCCGGCTGCCCGATCTGGCTGCCCAAACCGCCTGGGTGGAGCAGGCCTTCGCGTTGAACGACGCCCTGTTCCTCGTGCTCGGCAGCAGCTTCGCCGAAGGCATCGACCTGCTGGGCGGCCGCGCGACCCACGCCATGGTCGTCGGCCCCGCCCTGCCGGAGGTCAACGCCCGCCAGCGCAGCCGACTCACCGCTCTGGAAAGAGACGGCCTGAGCCGCGAAGATGCCTTTGACCGTGTCTACCGCGTGCCCGGCCTGCAGAAGGTAAACCAGGGCCTCGGCCGGCTCGTGCGCGCGCCCGGCCAGCGGGCACGCATCCTGTTGCACTGCAATCGCTTCATTGAGCCGGCCTTTGCCCGACTCCTGGCGTCGGACTACCAGTTCGGCCAGCATGTGACGACCACGGCGGAACTGGATGCCTGGTTGGATTCGCCGGTCGATCCGCCGCGCTGACGCAAACGCTACGCAAGTGTGCGTATGGCTGGTTTTGGGGGCTCGGGCTAAACTCAACCCGGCTCAACTCCGATCCCTTAATCCTATCTGCCATGCCTAACACCGCGTTTCTTCCGCGATTCGCCCGGCGGCTGCTCCCTGTAGCCGTCGATTTGCTATCCCCCTTGGGACTGCTCGCCCAGTCCCAGTTTGCCGGCACCTACACCGGCACCATGAACACCATCGTCAGTGCCGGTGGCTTTAACCTCGAATCCGGCTTCGGCGTCTACATCGCCACGGTCGATACCAACGGCAACATCAGCCTCAACGGCACGCTGACCGGCACGGTCGCGGCCAGCGGCGCGGTGACGTTTACCGGCGGCTCGCAGTTTGCAGGCCTCGGCATCACATCCGCCACGATCTCCAACAACCAGCTCAGCTCCGCCTATGGGGCGCTGGTGGCCAACGGTACCTCCCGTTACAAGATCAACGGCAGCACCTCGTTCACGGCCGCCAGTGGCGGTGGTGGCGGCGGCGGTGGCGGTGGTGGTGGCGGCGGCGGCGGTGGCGGCGGCAGCACCACCGGCGACCTCCTCGCTTACTACTCCTTTGATAACCCGGCCGACCCCTTCAACGACGACTCTGGCCGCGGCGTGGACCTCACGCCGGTGAACGGCACCCCGACCCTGACCACCGGTGCCCTCGGTTCCGGAGCGCTCTCGACCAACGGCGTGCGTCTCCGCGCATTGGTCAACAGCACCTTCAGCACCTCGGCCTCCACCATCTCCTACTTCATCCGCGTGACCGGCGCCGGTAATTGGAACCCGCGCATCGTCGCCGTCCAGAAGCCCGGCTCCTCGGCCCACTATTATGGCTCCTACGTTGCCGGCACCTCCACCTCCTCGCGCAAGCTCGCCAGCTATCACCTGACCGGCAACCGCGCGCGGATCTACGAGACCAACTCCGACCAGATCACCACCGGGGCCGGTCAGCCCTGGGTCCACTTCGCCATCACCCACGACGGTTCGACGGTGAAGATTTTCCGCGATGGCACCGAGGTGCTCTCCCAGGCCAACGCGGGCGCCATCGACACCTTCAACAGCGCCATGCTCGCGGTCGCCGGTTCCGACAACGGCCTCGACCTCTTCGTGGGCGACCTCGACGAGATCCGGATCTACAACCGCGCGTTGAGCGCCGCCGAAATCGGCCAGCTCATCGAGGGCGCCGACGTCGGCAGTGTTGTCGATGCGGAGGGCTCCAACGGCTCCATCACCTACGATGTGATTGCCGCTCCCGCCAACCTCGTCGGTTACCGCAACCGCGTGAACCAATCGATTCAGTTCTCCATCACGGGTTCCACCTCCGGCAGCGTCTGGGGCTCGGGCGTTTATACTGACGACAGCTCGATCGCCGCCGCCGCGGTGCACGCCGGCGTCGTGGCCCCCGGCCAGACCGCCACGGTCACGGTCAACATCCTGACCGGCCAGAGCAGCTACACCGCCACCACCGCCAACGGCGTGACCACGCGCACCTGGGGCGCCTGGGGTGGTTCCTACTCCTTCGCCAACGCCAGCAACGTGACCATCGGCGAGGTCGCCACGACCGCCCCGGTGGCCGCCGCCGGCTTCACCGCCACCAGCACGACCATCGCCGCCGGCCAGCGCCTGGTGCTGCCGTTCCAGGTCGACGGTGTCGGTCCGTTCTCCTTCCAGTGGTACCTCAACGGCGTCGCCATCTCCGGCGCGACCAGCAACCCCTACGTCATCCCGGCGGTCACCGGCTCCTCGGCCGGCACCTACTCGGTGCGCGTGGCCAACGTGGCGGGCTCCAACACCTACACGGTCGGCACCGTCGCGGTGAACGCCGCGACCGCGCCGACGTTCGTGCTGCAGCCCTTCGACAAGGTCGTCGCCCCCGGCGGCACCTTCGCGCTGGCCGCCTCGGCCGCCGGCCAGGGGCTCTCCTACCAGTGGTACCGCAACGGTGTCGCCCTCTCCAGCGGCACCGGCTCGATCCTGCTGATCCAGAATGCCAACGCGGGCCATGCCGGCGCCTACACCGTGCGCGTCACCAACAGCGGCGGCAGCATCACCTCGCAGGCCGCCAATGTGACCCTCAGCTCGACCGCTTCGACGCTGCGCAACATCTCGGTGCGCACCAACGCCGGCGCGGGCAAGACGATCACTCCGGGCTTCGTGATCCAGGGCACCGGCACCAAGAAGGTGCTCATTCGGGCCGTCGGCCCCGGCCTCGCCCAGTTCAGCCTCGGCGGTCTGATGGCCGACCCGACCGTCACGGTCTACAACGCCTCCGCGGTCGCCGTTGCCTCCAACAACGACTGGAACGCCTCCACCGTCGCCCTCGTGGTCGACCTCCCGGCCAGCGCCTCCGGGACGGCCTACACCGCCCAGTTGACCGATGCGGCCGGCAACGGCGGCCTCGTCATCCTCGAGGTCTACGACGCCGACATCGCCCCGACCTCCAAGCTCGTCAACGTCTCCGTCCGCAGCAACGCCGACAGCGGCTCCGACGCCCTCATCATGGGCGTCAGCGTCCAGGGCACCGGCAAGCGCACCCTCCTGGTGCGCGGCATCGGCCCGACTCTGGGCGGCTTCGGGGTCCCCGGCACGATCGCCGACCCGCAGATGACGATCTTCGACTCCAACCAGCGCTCCGTGCTGGGTAATGACAACTGGAGCAACGCGGACTTCGTCTACGAGCTCCTGCAGGCCACCGACTTCGTGGGCGCCTTCTCGCTCGGCGCCGGTTCGGCCGACGCCGCCACCCTGAGCCTGCTCGATCCCGGCAACTATACGATCCAGATCACGCCCACCGACGGAAACGACGGAGAAGCGCTTGCAGAGATCTACGAAGTGCCATAGTTTTGCATCCAGTATCGAGTCTGTAGCGTTGAACCGCCCCACCTGACCGGTGGGGCGGTTTTTTTGGGTCCGATCCGGACTGGAAACGAAAAAACGACTTTCCCGCTTTACCCCCGGTCCCCGGTCACGGCAAAACTGTCGTTCGTGCCCGCGCCGCGAACCCTCGACGCCCCCGACCTTCACGCCGCCATTGAGCGGATCGCGACCGCCATTGAGGCCCGCCACGGCGCCCCGCCCCCGCTCTACTTGGCCGGCGTGTCCAACGGTGGCCTGGAGCTCGCCGCCCGCCTGGCCGCCCGCCTCGGGGTCCCCGCCGCCCAGCTCAATCCCGCGTTCCACCGCGATGACATCGGACGCAACCCGATTCCCAAGGAAACCCAGCCCTCGCGCATCCCGTTCGATGTCACCGGCACGACCGTCGTGATCGTCGACGATGTGCTGCACTCCGGGCGCACCCTCAAGGCCGCCCTCGACGAACTCTTCGACTGGGGCCGGCCCGCCGCCGTGGAACTCGCCGTGCTCATCGACCGGGGCGGTCGCCGCCTGCCTTTCGCCGCCGACTATTGCGGCCTCACCGTCGACACCCGTGCCACCGAAAAGGTCGAGGTGACCCTCAATCCCGACGACCCGGCCCAGGACCGGGTCACGATCACCGCGAAATCGTAAACTCTCATGCCCTGGAACCGCCGCCATCTTCTCACCCTTGAGGAACTCACCGTCGAGGAGATCGACCAGATCCACACGACCGCCAAGGCGTTCAAGCAGATCCTCCACCGCAGCGTGAAGAAGGTCCCCGCCCTGCGCGGCAAGACCATCGTCAACCTCTTCCTCGAGCCCAGCACCCGCACCCGCATGGCCTTCGAAATGGCCGCCAAGCGCCTGTCGGCCGACACCATCACCCTCGACGCCAAGTCCTCGTCCACCACGAAGGGGGAATCCCTGCGCGACACCGCCCAGAACATCGAAGCCCTGCAGGCCGACATGATCGTGGTCCGCCACTCCGCCCCCGGCTCGCCCCTCTACCTGTCCCGCATCCTAGGCATCCCGGTCATCAACGCCGGCGACGGTGCGCATGAGCACCCGACCCAGGGTCTGCTCGACACCTTCACCATGCGTGAACGCCTCGGGGACGACCTGCGCGGCCGCCGCGTCGTCATCCTCGGCGACATCCTCTACAGTCGCGTCGCCCGCTCCAACATACACGCGCTCATCAAGCTCGGCGCGGACGTCACCATCGTGGGCCCCTCGACCCTGGTGCCTCGCTGGTTCGAACCCCTCGGTGTCACGGTTTCACACAACCTCAAGGAGGCCCTGGCCGACGCCGAGGTCGTCATGCTGCTGCGCATCCAACACGAGCGCCAGAACGCCGGCATGTTCCCCTCGCTCGGCGAGTACACCGGCATGTTCGGCCTCAACCACACCCGCGCCTCCTGGCTGCACCCCAAGGCCATCATCATGCACCCCGGACCGATCAACCGCGGGGTCGAGATCGACAGCGAACTCGCCGACGGACCCCACAGCGTCATCCTCGAACAGGTCACCAACGGCATCGCCGTCCGCATGGCCGTGCTCTACCTCTGCGGCGGCGGTCAGCCCGAATTCGTCGCCCCCGCCGACTGACCTCTTTCCCGCTTTTCAGTTTTCCGCATTTCAGCCTCTTCCCGCGATGCCCGCCCTCTGGATCAAAAACGCCCACGTCATCGACCCCGCCAACCGGCGCAACGCGCCCGGTGACCTCTTCGTCGATCACGGCGTGATGGTCGACTCCCTCTCCGCCGCCGCCAAGAAGCGGGCCAAGGTCATCGACGCCGCCGGTCTCGTCGCCTGCCCCGGTCTGGTCGATATCCACGTCCACTTCCGCGAACCGGGCCAGACGCACAAGGAAACCATCAAGTCCGGCACCCACTGCGCCGCCGCAGGCGGCTTCACCACCGTGGTGTGCATGCCCAACACCTCGCCCCCCGCGTGGACCACCGGCACGATCCAATACATCCAGGACGTCATCGCCCGCGACGCCATCGTGAAGGTGCACCCCACCGGCTGCATCACCGTCGACATGAAGGGCGAGACCCTCGCCCCCATCGGCTCGCTGGCCAAGGCCGGGGTCATCGCCATCACCGACGACGGCGACTGCGTGCAGAGCAACGAACTCATGCGGCGCGCCTGCGAATACGCCGCCATGTTCGACCTGCCACTGATGGACCACTGCCAGGACCATTCCATGACGGTCGGGGCGGTCATGAACGAGGGGGCCGTCTCCACCCGCCTCGGCCTCAAGGGCTGGCCCAACGCCGCCGAGGACCTGATCGTCTCGCGCAACGCCATCCTCGCCGCCTACACCGGCGCACACATCCACCTGCAGCACATCTCCTCGCGCAACGCCGTCTTCATCATCCGCCGCGCCAAGGACCGCGGGGTGAAGATCACCGCCGAGGCCACGCCGCACCATCTCGCCCTCACCGACGACTGCATCGCGTCCTACGATCCCAAGTTCAAAATGAACCCGCCGCTGCGCACCGCCGACGACCAGGCGGCGATCATCGAGGGTTTGCGCGACGGCACCATCGACTGCATCGCCACCGACCACGCTCCACACACCGACTACGAGAAGGACAAGGAATTCGACTACGCGCCCAACGGCATCCTCGGACTGGAGACCTCGCTCGCCGTCACTCTCGGCGTGCTCAAGCGCCGGCACCGCTTCTCCCTGCCCAAGGTCATCGACCTGATGACCCGCAAGCCGGCCGACATCCTCAAGCTGCCGGTCGGCCGCCTCACCGCCGGCGCGCCCGGCGACGTCACCCTGTTCGACCCCGACGAGCGCTGGACTTACGTCGCCGATGACGGCTTCAGCAAGTCGACCAACAGCCCTTGGGACGGCGAGCAGCTGCGCGGTCGCGTGAAGACCACCATCGTCGACGGCCGCGTGGTCTACCACCACGGGAAAATCCTCGCCTGACCGGGCGGGACCAGGAACCACGGGCATCATGCCGGAAGATCTGGAACTGACCCCGGCCCTCGTCGCGGCCGGGTTGCTGCAACTGGGCCTGTTCTTCGGCGGCCTGGTCGTCCTGTGGCGCGTCTGGCTGAGCCCCGCTGCCCGCCAGCACCGGCGGGAACCCGCCCGCCTTCCCCGCTGGGAAATCGGCCTGGGGGAGTTCGGTTTTGCCGCCCTGTTCGTCATCGCCGGCGGCCTCGCCGGCCAGTTGCTGACCGCCTACCTGATGCGTCCGGTGGACCTACCGCGTGAAACCAAACTCGTCATCGAGGGGGCGGGGTTTCAGTTCGGCATGCTCTGTGGCATCATCGCCGCCGTCCTGCCCCAACGGACCGGCAGCCCGCGGCCAACCGGAGGACACCATGTCGTGCTGGCCGGCGCCGCCACCGTGCTGGCCGCGTTTCCCGTGCTCACCCTGGGCAACCTGGGGTGGATCTTCCTGCTCGAAAAACTCGGGGTCGACACCTCCCGGCAACCCTTGGTCGAGATTTTCGCCAACGCCGAGGATCCCCTGCTGACGGGCCTGATGGCGTTCCTCGCCGTGGTGCTCGCTCCGCTGGTCGAGGAACCGATTTTCCGCGGCGGCCTGTTTCGCTACCTGCACACCCGCCTCCCGCGACCGGCCGCGCTGCTCATTCCCGCCCTGATCTTCAGCTCCATGCATTTGAACTGGGTCGCGGTCCTGCCCCTGTGCCTGCTCGCGATCGCGCTGTCCCTGGCTTATGAACGCACCGGCCGAATCGAAGTCGCCATCATCGCCCATGCCCTGTTCAACCTGAACACGATGCTGCTGTTGCTGGCCGGCGTCGAAGTCTGAGCCGACCGATGAATCCCTTCACGCGCCAAAAAAGTCGCTCCGTCGCCCGTCTCGGCGAGACCGCCCTGATCGCGGAAATCCGGCGCTGGCTCGGGACCGCCACCCCTAAGGCGCCCGCCGGCATCGGCGACGATTGTGCCGTCATGTCGGGCTCACCCCGCCGGCAACTGATCACGGTCGACCCGGTGATCTTCGGCGAGCACTTCGATGGGAAGGTGCCGGCCGACGGGGTCGGCTCGAAACTCTTCAACCGCAACCTCAGCGACATCGCCGCCATGGGCGGCCGGCCGCGCGCCGCCGTGGTGGCATTGGCTCTGAGTGCGGACACGAAACTGGACTGGCTGCGGGAATTCTACCGCGGGCTGGCCCGGGTCGCCCATCGTCTTCGCGTGCCCATCGTCGGCGGCGACATTGCCTCCCAGCCGTCCGGGATTACCGCCACGATGACTCTGATTGGCGAGACCCAGGAACGCCGCGCCCTGCATCGCGCGGGGGCCAAGGCCGGCGACCACATCTTTGTCACCGGTCGCCTCGGCGGCAGCCGGCTCGGCCACCACTGGCGCTTCTCCGCCCGTGTCGCCGAAGGCCAGTGGCTCGGCCGCCGGCCCGAGGTGCGGGCGCTGACCGATGTCAGCGACGGTCTGGCCAAGGATATTCACAGCCTGATTCCGCGCGGCTGCCGGGCGGCCCTGACCGAGGAGGCCATCCCGGTGAGCCGGTCCGCCTTGCGACTGGCGCGGCAGACCGGCGCCCCCCCGCTTACCCATGCCCTGACCGACGGCGAGGACTACGAGCTGTTGTTCGCCGTCAATGGAGCCACCGATCCGGCGGTGTTCGCCACCGCGTGGAGCAAGGCCTTCAAACTGCGTCTCACCCGCATCGGTGAATTCGTGCGGCAACGCCGGGCCCCGGTGGACGACGAACTCGACCTGCTGGCCTACGATGGCTTCGAACATCTGCGCTAAACTGCGCGCAGGCGTGGCGACGGCATCCCCTGGGGAAACCCAGGACCTGGCCGCCGCGCTCGCCCGGGAGTTGCCCGCCGACACGGTGCTAGCCCTGCATGGGGATCTCGGCGTCGGGAAAACGACCTGGGTTCAGGGCCTGGCGCGAGGGCTCGGCATCACCACCGCGGTAACGAGCCCAACCTTCAACCTGTTCACGGTCCACCGGGGGACGCACCACCGGCTACTGCACCTGGATGCCTATCGCCTGGAGGGTGAGGCCCAGGTCGAAGCACTGATGCTGGAGGATTTTCTCGTTTCCCCCTGGGTGGCGGCGATCGAGTGGCCGGAACGCATCGCCGGCTGGCTGCCGCCCGACACCTGGCACCTGGAGCTCAGCATCCAGCCGAACGAGCAGCACCACGTGCGGCTGCGCTGAATAGGCGCCATCTGTAGCCGGGGGGGGGCCGGTTCCGGCCTCAACGAGGCCGGCTACAGCAGGATCACTCAGGCGATCATTCGGCCGGAGGCTTCGGCTTGTCGTCTTCCTCTGCGGCCGGTTCGGGAGCGGGAGCAGGTTCGACTTCCGCTCCCGGCGCCGGTTCAGGGGCCGGCGGCGTTTCAACCGGTGCAGCCTCCGGAGCGGCGGCGGCCGGCACCTCCGGATCGGGAGTCGTGTCACCTGCCACCTCAGCGGGGGCGCGGTCAGCCTCGGGCGCCGACTCCTCCGCCTCGGTATCGGATTCCTCCTCGGTCTCGGTTTCAGCGGCGTCGGCCTCTTCGGTCGAAGCTTTGGCGGGCTTGTCCGCTTTGTCGGCGGCCTTCGGCTCCGGCATGGGAGGCGGAGCGAAGATGCTGCCGTCGATAAACTCCGTCACATAACCTTCGGTCACCAACCAACGTAGATCGGTCTGGAGACGCTTGAGACTCGCCTGCTCTTCTGCGCCCAACGGGGCGGGCGCCGGCGTGTCGGCGGGAGCGTCCTGGGCGGGCGCCTCCGGCAGCTTGATCCCGAGCAATTGCTCCGGCAGCTCGCTCACCTTGATGTTCGGATGCTGTTCGATGAAGGTGATGAGGTGGCCGATGGAGTCGGCGAACTTCTGGCCGGGAACGCGGAATTTGCGCTTCACGGCACAGACGTAGCTGACCCCCTTGGAACCCTTCTTGAAGATGGTGAAACCTTCGCGGCGCAGACGGCCGCGCAGCGCGTTGGCGGTGTCGAGCGGGAAACGTTGCTGGCGCTCCAGCGTGCCGAGCACGGCGCGCTTGATCTCGCCGTCAGGCAACCCGGCAAGCTCGCGGCCATGGAAGCGACCGGCCTCATAGGTGCGCACCGCCTTGTCGCGGGCATGCGTGAGAAGGTGCACCCGGGCGGCGGACAACGAGTCGAAGGTCGGCGCGCCACTCGTGGCCGGAACAGGCTCCTCTCCGGCCGGCTCGGCGGCTTCCGCCTCCGGCGCCTCGGTCTCGGCTTCGGCTTCAACCGCGGTGGATTCTTCCGGCTGCGCCGCTTCGACGGGCTCAGCGGCCGCAGCCGTTTCAGCAGCCGGCTCAGGCGTGGGCTCGGACTCGGACGCCTCAACTGCCGGTGCTTCGGCGGTTTCAGCTCCTTTCGGCGGGGCCGGTTCGGCCGCCTCGGCCGGAGCCTCGGCTTCCGCTTCCACCGGCGTATCGGTTTTCACCGCCGGCTTGGTGCCATAGATCCACGTGTAGCGCGTGGTGGTCTTCATCGAGTCGAGCCATTGCTGGACGACCTCGGGATCGCGCACGGTCTCGACGCGGCTCAGGAACACATCGAACGGCACCCGGGCCACCTTGGTGGCATGGTGCTGCTGCGCGATTTCGTTGTAGCGGTGGTAATTGGGCGGGCCGAGCAGCTCGCCGGTGTAGCCGCACTTGTTGATGACCTGGAAACTGCCCTTCGGGGGCTCGGTTTCGACCTGCTCCGTGGCGAAGAACTTGTCGAGGTGATGGCGGAAAATGTGGTTGATCGCATCCTCCTCGGACTCGAACGGCAGACTGTCGGGCGCCGTGACATAGAAAGGCCTCTTCTCCGCGGGAGCACCGCCCTCGCGTTTGCGCTCGATGACCACCACGAATCGGTCGTGTTTGCCGATCACCGTCTTGGCGATGTCGAACAACTCGAACGTGCGGCAGGAGGCCCGGATCGTCTTCGCCAACGCAGCGAAACTGACGTCCTCGGGATAGAAGGTGACGTCGAAGTACGGGCTGATGTAGGGCGCCGGCGGACGGCTGAATTGTCCGCCGCGACCACCGCCACCGGGACCACCTTCGCCCCGGCCGCCGCGGTCAAAACGGTCGCGCGGGCCTCGGGAGCCACCGGGACCGCCCGGACGGCGGTCGCCTCGTGGGGGACGTTCTCCGCCGGCGTCGCCTCCGGCCGGGGGGCCGGCCGGGCGCTTGAAGGAGCGGCGGTCCTTGCGATCGGGCCGCGGCCCACCGGTGCGGGCCCGGTCCTCGCGGCGGGGCCGCGAGTCATCGGAACTGGATTTGTCTTCGCTCCACTGGGTACCAAAGCTGAAGGACTCCAGATGGCTCAGATCAAGTTGATTGAAGCCTTTGGAGGAAGCGTCGTCGGTTGGCTTTTCGTCCATGAAAAAACGGGTGCAGGCCCGTGCTATGCAGTAGTTGGTGTAGGGTGTCGGCGAGTCGAGTGAACGACTCGGGGCGGAGTGTCCATGCCGACCGGGGGCACGCAAGCACGATTCCGGCCGTCAATCGCCACGTCAAGTTGCCCCCTAAGCTCGCCCAAGCTGCCGCATTCGTGGCCGGCCCATGGTGCTCAGGAAGGGACTCGAACCCTTATACCTTGCGGCACACGCCCCTCAAGCGTGCGTGTCTACCAATTCCACCACCTGAGCATTTCCAGAGGGGGAGGCGCACTAAGAAAGATGCTCCACCCCTTGTAAAGCCCTGAAATCTGTTTTCTAGATTGACCCCCGGCCTCCCCCGACCGTTGGCCTATCGACGCCGCCACCGCCCCGCCACCATGACGCTCGACGACATTCAACGCGCCCTCCTCGCCTCCTACGAGTCGCAGGGTGGGATCAATCACATCGACGGCATCAACCTGCCCTCCGACCAGTCGGTCAACCGGCTTGCCGTCGAAGTCATGCACCTCTTGTTCCCGGGCTACTTCGACGAAAAACCCCTCGCCAAGGCCGACGTCGCCAGCGAGACGCTGGCCCGACTGGAGGCCGTCTGCGGGCGCCTGCGCACGGAAATCGCCAAGAGTCTGGCCTTCGCCGGCGATCCCGATCCCACCGCCAACGCCGAACGCATCACCCGCGAGCTGCTGCTCGCCCTGCCCAAGCTGCGCGACATCTGCCAGACCGACGTGCAGGCCGCCTACGAAGGCGACCCCGCCGCCCGCAGTGTCGAGGAGATCATCCTCGCCTACCCGTGCGTGCTGGTCATCTCGATCCAGCGCGTCGCCCACGAACTCTACCGGCTCGGGGTGCCGCTGCTGCCGCGCATGCTCACGGAATACGCCCATGAGCGCACCGGCACCGACATCCATCCCGGTGCGACGATCGGCACCCACTTTTTCATCGACCACTGCACCGGCGTCGTCATCGGCGAGACCACCCGCATCGGCAACCACGTGAAGATCTACCAGAACGTGACGCTCGGCGCGAAGTCGTTCGAGCTCGACGAGGACGGCAACCCGGTCAAGGGCGTGAAGCGCCACCCGGACATCGAAGACCACGTCACCATCTACCCGAGCGCCACCATCCTCGGCGGCAAGACCGTCATCGGCCGCAACTCCATCATCGGCTCCAACGTCTGGCTGATGAAGTCCGTGCCGGCCGACAGCATTGTCTATTACGAGGGCGACCGCACCTCGGTCGTGCGCAACCAGGCCGACCGCAAGCAGCGTCCCTCCACCGATGAGAGTTTCGACTGGGTGATCTGACCGCGCCCCGCGGGTCGTCTACCGCCGCTGTCGATCCGCCAGGCCACGGGCCAGGGCGGCGGCAAAGAAGGGGCCGCGAAAGATCATCCCGGAATAGATCTGCACCAGCGTCGCCCCGGCATCGAGCTTCTCACCCGCGCTGGCCGCATCGGTGATGCCCCCGACCCCGATGATGGGCAGACGTCCGCCGGTCGTCTTGGCCAGGTAGCTGATGATCTGGGTCGAGTGCCGGCGCAGCGGCGAGCCGCTCAGGCCGCCCGTCTGGTCGACCGTCGCGAACGGCCCCGGGCGCGCCAGCGTGGTGTTGGTCGCGATGATGCCGTCGAGGCTGAATTCGGTGATGACCGCCAGCACCCGGTCGATCTGCTGATAGGACAAATCCGGCGCGATCTTCAGCAGCAGCGGCCGCCGGCCCTCGCCGCGCGCGCGATTGGCCGCGCTGACCGCGCCGAGCAGTTCGCGCAGCCGCGACTCGTCCTGCAGCTTGCGCAGGTCCGGGGTGTTGGGGCTGGAAACATTGAGCACGAGGTAGTCGGCAAACTCCGCCAGCTTCTCAAAACTCACCAGGTAGTCCTCCACCGCCCGCTCCAGCAGCGCCGCCTTCGACTTGCCGAGATTGACGCCCAGCGGGATGCGCCGCCGGCCGGGGAGCGGCTGCCGGGCCAGGCGTTCGCTCACCCGCTGCGCGCCCTCGTTGTTGAAACCCATGCGATTGATGACCGCCTCCTGCGCCGGGTAGCGGAACATGCGGGGCGACGGGTTGCCCGGCTGGGCCAGCGCCGTGACCGTGCCGATCTCCACGTGCCCGAAGCCCAGCGCCGCGGCGGCCGGCCAGGCGCGGGCGTTCTTGTCGAACCCCGCCGCCAGGCCGACAGCGTTGGGAAACTGCAGGCCGAACGCCTCGACCGGTCGAAAGCGGGCTGGCGAGAGCCCGTTGGCGGCCTCCATCAACCGGCAGACGGGCGTCAGATGACCCAACAGGGACATCGCGTCGACCGCACTTTCGTGCGCGCGCTCGGCCTCCATTTGAAACAAGAACCGCCGCACCACCTGCTCGTAGAGGAACCCCATCGGCGCGACAGTGGAACCGCCCTCCCAAAATGCAAGTGCCCGCCGGCCGCGGACCTCATTTGCACCCCCGCAAATCGCGCCGGAAAATCCGATCAACGTTTCTGCGCCGAAAAGTATCCGAAAACTGATTTTCGTTGTTTGACTCGCGCTCAACGGCCCCTTTTTGCTGCGGCGACTCCAAGCATTCCCTGACCATGGCAAATTCCTCCGCAACTCTCGACTGGTGCATCGTTCGACTCGGCGACGACAACAACTGGTGGGTCGACGAAGTCAGCGATCCCGTGCGTTGGGATGTCGACGGGCTCAGCATCGTCGATCCGCGGCAGGTCAACCACCTCATCGATCTGGTCGAGCCGCTGCGTGACTACAACTTCGACCAGGACATCATGGAGGTCGCCTTCATCCCGTTCCGCATCGAGAAGGATCTCGGCAAGGGCCGGGTGCGGCTCAAGCGCGTGAAGGATTCCCTGTTCGAAAGCGACGAGCGCCTGTTCGCCCTGCCCGACACGGTCGATGATGAGAACGGACCGTACGCGGACCTTCTCGACCAGCTCACCCGTTGCCGGGTGAAGATGCTCAACGACCTGTTCGACTTCGAATCGAAGCTGACCGTCGACGAAGTGGAGGACGAAATCCGCGAGGACCAGAACGCCTCCTTCATCGAGGGCAAGGCGATCCACACCTTCGACGAACTCACCAGCATCCTCGAATACGTTCCCGCCGGCTGGGAGACCGAGGATGGTGAAGGGAGCGACATCGACGACGAGTCCGACATCGACGACGAGGACCTGCCGGATCTCGACGAAGAGGACGAGGAGGCCCTCAAGGGCGATTCCTCCCTCAAGTGGGAGGAGGACGAGGACGAAGAAAAGGAAGGTGAGGACAAGGACGGGGAAGAAGAAAGCGAAGACCACGAAGAGGAGGACGAGGACGACGCCCCTCGCAGCCGCTCCCGTCGACGCTGACGTTCCAGTTCATCCGATACCCGGCGCGGCCCTGTCGGGCCGCGCTTTTTGCTTCCGTCCATCCAGACCGTCGCTGAGTTTGGGGCCATGTTCGCCCGGACCTGCCGCCTCTGGATCGCCTGCGTCCTCACCGCCAGCCTGACCTGGCTGGCCGGGTGCGAATCCACCGGGGGCAGCCTCGCGGCAGAAAACCCGCGACTCCCGGCCGCCTCGGCCTCCGGTCTGCTGCGCGCCGGCGACGTGTTGGGCGTGGCCCTGCAGGGCATCCCCGACCCAAGCGTGCTGGAAGTGCAAATTGACGACCTAGGCAACATCTCACTCCCTTTCATCGGCGGGACCCTAGCGGCCGGACTCAGCGCCTCGGACCTCGCCAACCAGATCCGCCGCACCTACATCGAGCGCAATTACTACCGCGCGATCGACGTGTCCGTGACGGTCACCGGCCGCTACGTCTATGTCGGCGGCGAGGTGCAGCGACCGGGTCGGATTGAGTGGACGCCGGACCTGACCATGACCAAGGCCATCCAGGCCGCCGGTGGCTTCACGCTCTACGCGCGGGAAACCGCGGTCAGCGTGGTCCGTGATGAAACCGCCTACACCCTCGACGTGCGCCTGGCGCGGCGCAGCCCGGCCGAGGACCCGCACCTCATGCCGGGTGACTCCATTCAGGTCGACCGCTCGGCGTTCTGACGCACGAGCCGGCCGCAGCGGGCTATTCGCCCGCCCCGAACGTCCCGCGCACGTAGGCCACCAGGGCCTTGATCTCGGGATCGGTCAGGTAACCGAACGGCGGCATCTCCCACCCCATCGGATTGGGGCGATCCTTGAGTGCCGCGGAACCGGCGCGAATGACCGTTTCCAAGCGAACTGGGTCGGCGGCCAACACGGCACTGCCAACGATGGGCGGCTGAAAGTTCGGCACGCCTCGGCCATCGGCCATGTGGCACGTCGCGCAGTTGGCGGTGTAGACCGCCTCGCCATCGACCGCCGGCGCGGCGGCCGGGGCCGACGTGGCCGCGGGCGCAGGTGTAGGCGCGGAAGCGGTCGCCGTCTTCGGTGCTTCAGAGCGGCCGCAGCCACTCACCCCGGTCAGCACGACCAGGGTACCTACAATAACGGCAGACCGCATGCGTCGGGACTTCACTCGGCAGTGTAGAAGACCCGCCAGACCCGGCCACCTTGGTCGGCTCCGATCAGCACGGAACCGTCCGGACTGACCGCGACACCCATGGGGCGGTAGGCGGCATCGTTCGGGCTGGCGATCTGACCCTTGCCCATGAAGCCCTCGGCAAACACCGACCACTCACCCGTCGGGTGTCCGTCGGCGTCGAAAGGAATGAACACGACGTTGTAGCCCTTCTGGTCGCCCTGACGGTTCCATGAACCATGGAAGGCTTGAAACATGCCGCCGCGATAGGTCTCCGGAAACTGATCGCCCCCGTAGTAGGCCATCTGCATCGGCGCCCAGTGCGCCGGGAAGCCGATGATCGGATCCTGGAAGCGCCCGGCCTCGGGCGTCTTCTGGCCGTCGCCGCCGTATTCCGGCGATAGCAGGCGCACGTTGTCGATCGGGTCGTAGAAGGTGTAGGGCCAGCCGAGGTTGGAGCCTTTCTTCAACTCATGAAATTCCTCGGACACCCGCACGGCGTTGTAGGCCTGGTTGAAGATGCTGGGGTCGACCACATTGAGGACGTCCCGGCCGTTCTGCGCGCCGAACAGCGCTCCAGATACCGGGTGCCAGGCCAGTCCCAGCATGTGCCGGTGACCGGTCGACCAATGCTCGGCGTCGGCCTTCGCCTGCGGGGCCTTCGACGGATCAAATTTCCACACCCCGCCGAACTCGCTGAGAAACTCATTCACCCGCGCATCGCTCACGCCCTTGGCGCCCCGCGCCCGGTCGGGTTCGCCCAGGGAATTGGAGGGGGACCCTACTTCGACGTAGAGCATGCCGTCACTGTCGAAGGTGAACATCTTGGCGTTGTGCTGACGACGGTCACCGAGGTCGGTGGCGACGAGTTCCGGTTTGCCGGTCGGGGTGAGCTCCCCGGCGGCCCGGGCCACGCGATAAACTTCATTGGCCGTCGAAAAATAGACGTAGCCACCATGGACCGCGATACCACTGCCTCCGGGCAGGTCGGTCGCAAAACGCTCGGTGACGTCGGCTTTGCCATCACCATCCGTGTCGCGGAGAGCCACGATGCCTCCGCCGCTGAGCCGGCCGTAGACATCGCCGTTCGGCGCGGACGCCAGACCACGAACGCCATTAATGCCGTCCGCGACCACCACGGCGCCAAAGCCCGCCGGCAGCGAGATGCCCCCATTTTCGGGGTCCGGAGTGAGGGCGGCCACGGCAGCCAGGGGACCCGCCGTCAACGCGGCGCTGAGGAGGACGGAAAGCAGGGATTTCGGAAACATAGTGGGACCAACTTAGATTGACCTTCCGCCGGTGCAACCTCCCCCGCGCGGGCGGTCGGCCGGCGGAAGATTGACGTTGAACTCGCGGAACACGCCTCAGCGCAGGGCTTTCGCCACATCCTTCGCGAAATAGGTCAGGATCAGGTCGGCTCCGGCGCGCTTGATCGCCAGCAGCGACTCATCCCGGCAACGCTCGAGATCGAGCCAGCCGAGCTTCGCCGCCGCATGGATCTGGGCATATTCGCCCGAGACCTGATAGGCCGCCACCGGCTTGGTGGTGGCATCCCGCACGTCGCGAATGATGTCGAGGTAGGCGCCGGCCGGTTTGACCATGATAAAGTCGGCGCCCTCCTCCTCGTCCAGCGCGGCCTCATTGATCGCCTGCCGGCGATTGGCCGGATCGAGTTGGTAGGTCGCCTTGCTGAGCAGCCGCGTGCCAGCGGCCTGGGCCGAACCCACCGCGTCGCGAAACGGGCCGTAGTAGGCGGAATTGAACTTGGCCGAGTAGGCCATGATCGCGGTCCCGGTGAAATCATGGGCGTCGAGTGCCTCGCGGATCGCCCCCACCCGGCCGTCCATCATGTCGGACGGTGCCACGATATCGACGCCCGCCTCCGCCTGCAGCACCGCCATCTCGGCCAAGATCGCCGCCGTCCGGTCGTTGTCGACGTCGTCGCCGATGTCGGTGAGCACGCCGTCGTGGCCGTGGCTGGTGTAGGGATCGAGCGCGACGTCGGTGATGACGGCGAGCTCGGGCAGGGCCTGCTTCACCGCCCGCACCGCGCGCAGCACCAGGCCGTCCTCATCAAGCGCCCGGGTGCCGGCGGCGTCCTTGAGCTTCTTGTCCAGCTTCGGAAACAGCGCCACGGCGCGCACGCCGAGCTTCTGCAGCGCCCGGCACTCCTTGACCAGATCCTTCACGTTGTACCGGAACACGCCGGGCATCGAGGCGATCGCCTCCGGCGCGGGCTTCCCCTCAACCACGAAGAGCGGCGCGATCAGATCCGCCGGCCGCAGGTGCGTCTCGCACACCATGTCGCGCAGCCCGGCCGTCCGCCGCAGCCGCCGGGGCCGTTCGATCAGATCCAAACGCGTGTCGAAACTCATGATGCCCATCCCTCTACACGCGGCAGGGCGCCCCCCGCCACCCAAAACCATCCCCCCTCAGCCGACTTGTAACCTAATTGGTTACAAGTCGACGGGACTGCGCCGCGGTCCTTACTGACTGCGTTTAACATAATTCGTGTTTATTCGTGTGCCTTGGTGGTTTCTGAATCTCACTGCTTCGTCCCATGGCCCTGCAGCTTTTCGATTCGCTCTCGCGCTCCGTCAAACCCCTCGCGCCGTCGCACCCGGACGGTGTGTATCGGTTCTACAACTGCGGGCCCACCGTGTACGCGCCGGCCCACATCGGCAATTTCCGGACCTTCGTCGTCAACGACCTGATCCGCCGCCTGCTCGAGCTGGAGTTCGGCACCGACCGGGTGAAGCACGTCCGCAATCTCACCGACGTCGACGACAAGACTATCCGCCGCGCCCGCGAGGAAGGGGTGTCGCTCGGTGAAGTCACCCAGACTTGGACCGACAAATTTCACGCCGACTGCGCCGCTCTCAACTGCCTGCCGCCGCACGTCGAGCCCGCCGCCACCACTCACATCCCGGAGCAGGTCAGCATGATCGAGGTGCTCATGCAGAAAGGGAACGCCTACCGCGCGGCCGACGGCTCGGTGTATTTCAAGGTCTCCTCCTTCGATGGCTACGGCGCGCTGTCCCGCGTAAAGGAGCGTGAGCTCAAGCCCGGCTCCGCTCTCGAAGCCGGCAACGTCGGTACCAAGGACACGACGTCCGTCGACGCTGACGAGAAGGAGGACGGCACCGATTTCGCCCTCTGGAAGGCGTGGAAGCCCGAGGACGGCGAGGTGAAGTGGGCCGGCCCCGACGGCGCCGCCGCGGGACGCCCCGGCTGGCACATCGAGTGCAGCGCCATGAGCAAGAAGCACCTCGGCGACACCATCGACCTGCACACCGGCGGTGAGGACCTGCTCTTCCCTCACCACGAGAATGAGATCGCCCAGAGCGAGTGCTGCAACGGCGTGCCCTTCGCGAACCATTGGTATCACAGCAAGCACCTGCTGGTGGACGGTGCCAAGATGAGCAAGTCGCTCGGCAACCTCTACACGCTCGATCAGTTGAAGGACATGGGCCACTCGCCTGCCGCCCTGCGCTACGCCCTCCTCGCCGGCCATCCGCGCAAGCAGCTCAACTTCACGCTGGATTCACTCCACGCGGCGGAAAAGGCCCTCACCACTCTGCGGAATTTTCGCGCCCACCTGGAAGACCAATCCGGTGATGCCGCCGGCTTTGCTCCCGTGTTCGCCGCCCTCCACGACGATCTGAATACTCCCGGCGCCATGGGCGCCCTCTTCACGATTGTTAATCGCGGCACCGACGGCGTGGATGCGGCCACCTTTGATCGTGTCGTCTTCGCCCTCGGCCTCGACCTTGCTCCGCCAGAAGCCGCAACCGTCGACATCCCCGCCGCCGTCACCGCCCTCGCGGAAAAGCGCTGGGCCGCCAAGCAGGCCAAGGACTGGCCGGCCGCTGACGCACTCCGCGCTGAGATCGCCGCCGCCGGTTGGACGATGAAGGATCGCAAGGACGGCTACGACCTCGAGCCCGCCAAGGGCTAGGCGTTGGCCGTCGGTTGTACGGATCACCACGGGGCCAGGAACCTCCGAGATCATCAGCCGGCAGCGGCGTCATCCGCGGCCGAAAAAAGTGCGTGCCTCCCGGTGGCGCTTCGTGGTTAAACGTCCGTTTTCCCAACTCCCGGGCCGGCATCCGTAGGCCGGACCATCACCCACCATCGCCATGTCCATGACTCCGCTCGAAGAAATGCGTCACTCGTGCTCGCACGTGCTGGCCACGGCCGTCCTCCGCCTCTTTCCCGAGGCCAAGCTCGATATCGGACCGCCCACCGAAACCGGCTTTTATTACGACTTCGACCTGGACCACAAATTCACGTCCGACGACCTCGTGCGCATCGAGGAGGAGATGGCCAAGGTCATCAAGGAGAACCAGCCCTTCCGCCGCCGCGAGGTGTCGCGCGAGGAAGCCGCCGCGATCATCCAGGGCCGGGGCCAGGAACGCTACAAGCTGGGCCGCCTCGACGACATTCCGGAGGGCGAGGCCGTCTCGTTCTACGAGAACGGCGAGTTCATGGACCTCTGCGCCGGGACGCACGTGCGCTACACCAAGCAGATCAAGGCCTTCAAGCTGCTCTCGATCGCCGGCGCCTATCATCGCGGCGACGAAAAGAACAAGCAGCTCCAGCGCATCTACGGCACGGCCTTTCCGACCAAGGAGGAGCTTGCCCAATACCTCGACCGCCTCGAACAGGCCAAGGCCCGCGACCACCGCAAGATCGGCAAGGACCTGAAGCTGTTCGTCATCGACGAGGATGTCGGCCAGGGCCTGATCCTCTGGACCCCCGCCGGTGCGATCATCCGCCAGGAGCTGCAGACCTTCATCGGTGACGAGCTCCGCAAGCAGGGCTACCACCAGGTCTTCACCCCGCACATCGGCAAGCTGGCCCTCTACAAGACCTCCGGTCACTTCCCTTACTACAAGGAGTCGCAGTTCCCGGCCATCCCGGAACCCGATGACCTCGAACGCGTCGCCACCGAGGGGTGTTCCTGCGCCGAACTGACCGCCCGGCTCGAAGCCGTTTCGCCGCATTTCGCCGCGGAGATCAACCGCCGCACCGGTCGCGAGACCATTGGTGCGGATCGCACGCTGGACCCGACCCAGCTGCTCGACGGCTTCATGCTGAAGCCGATGAATTGCCCGCACCACATCAAGATCTTCGCCTCCCAGCCGCACTCCTACCGCGACCTGCCGCTGCGCCTGGCGGAGTTCGGCACCGTATACCGCTGGGAACAGTCGGGTGAGCTCAACGGGATGACGCGCGTCCGCGGTTTCACCCAGGACGACGCCCACCTTTTCTGCACCGAGGAACAGGTCGCTGCCGAAGTGCTCGGCTGCCTGTCGCTGGTGAAGATCGTGCTCTCGACGCTCGGCATGTCGGACTACCGCGTGCGCGTCGGCCTCCGCGATCCGGACTCCGACAAATACGCCGGCGAGGCCGCCGTATGGGACAAGGCCGAGGAGGCCTGCCGCAACGCTGCCAAAACCCTCGGCGTACCCTTCACCGAGGAGCCGGGCGAGGCCGCGTTCTACGGTCCTAAGATCGATTTCGTGGTGAAGGACGTCATCGGCCGCGAGTGGCAGCTGGGCACCGTGCAGGTCGACTACAACCTGCCCGTGCGTTTCGATCTCAGCTACATCGGTCCGGACAACCAGCCGCACCGGCCGGTCATGATCCACCGCGCGCCCTTCGGCTCGATGGAGCGCTTCTGCGGCGTGCTGATCGAGCACTTCGGCGGCGACTTCCCGCTCTGGCTGGCGCCTGAGCAGGTGCGCCTGCTGCCCATCAGCGAAAAGGTCCTCGACTACGGCCGCGATCTGCTCGCCCAGCTGAAGGCCGCCGGCGTGCGCGCCGTGCTGGAGGAGCACAACGACAAGATCGGCGCCAAGATCCGCCGCGCGGAATTGGACAAAGTCCCGCACACCCTGATCCTCGGCGGCAAGGAAGCCGAAGCGCGGACGGTCAGCGTGCGCACCCGCGCCCAAGGTGACGAAGGCACCCAGCCCTTCACCGACTACCTCGCCCGTGTGCGCGAGGAAATCGCCACCCGCGCGCTGCCGAAGCGTGGGTAAAGGTTTCAGTGGTCGGTAATCAGCCCTCAGCCACTTGCAGCAAAAAGGCCGGCCCCACGGGACCGGCCTTTGGTGAAAAGCTGAGAGCGGATCGCTGCCTGTAATCAGTTCGTGATGTCGAACGTCGTGCTGGCGTCGCGCGCCGCCACATAGAGCTCATACCACTTCCGCTGGGCGTCGCTGCCGGCGTAGTCCTCAAGCGCCTTCTCGTCCATGAATTCCATCACAAAGGCGTGGGAGCGGTTCCCCTGGGCCTTGATGGAACGGGTCCAGACGCGGGTGATGCCGGCGTATTCCTTGGCGAGGGTCTTCACGCCGTCGAGCGCGGCCTGAATCTGGGCCGGGGTGGCATCGGCCTTCCAGGAAACGGTGACCACATGAATGACGGACTTCGGGGCAATTTCCGCTTCCTCGTGATGAGCGGCTTGCAGCGGAGCCACCAAGGTAAAGGCGGCAAGGGTGGTCAGGAGAGAGAAGAGTTTTTTCATAGGATGGGATTAAGGGGATAGTGGACGGGTCCGGCTCGGACCTTGTGTCAAGAGCCCTGAAGTTCAAGGGCCGGAGGACGAAAGAAAAGCCGGGACGGACCGTTTGTGGACAGGATGTACAACTGTTAAGCAGAGGGCCACCGCCCCCGGGCCCCTACCCGCGGAGAATTCGCCAAGATCCGCGCAGGAGTCGGCGTTGACGGAACGGACTTGCCAGCGTTAAGCACTCTGTTAAGCAAACCCTCCCTCCCCCAGCTGATATATGAGTAGACGATCAGATTCCCCGTCCCTGGCGCGCATCGCCGAAGAAGCCGGTGTATCCCGCGCGGCGGTCTCCATGGCCCTCCGTCACCACCCCAGAATTCCGGTTGCCACCCGCGAACGCATCGAGGCCATCGCCAAGCGCCTCGGCTGGAAACCCAATCCGCTGCTGGCCGAGGCCATGAGTGCGATCCGGGCCGGCCAGCCGCCGGCCGAGCATGTAACCATCGCCTGGGTGACCATGTACCCCGAGCGCGACGGCTGGAAGATCTACGACTTCTTCCAACGCCTCCACGCCGGCTGCAAGGCCCGCGCTGAGCGCGCCGGTTACCAATTGGAGCACTTCTGGCTGGGTGACGCCCGCGGCTCGATGTCGCGGTTGGGCAGCATTCTTTACAATCGCGGCATCAACGGCGTGATCATCGCGCCCCTGCCCAAACCGGACGTCATCGAGCTGCCCTGGCAGCACTTCGCCGCCGCCACCATCGGCTACTCCGTGCTACAACCCCGCCTGCACCGCGCCACCGACAACCACCCTGCCTCGGTACGGGTGGCGGTCACCCGGCTCTGCGGCGCCGGTTGCAAACGCATCGGCTTCGCCATCTCCGGCAACTTTGACCGCCGGGTGCACGGGCTGTGGACGGCGGGCTATCTCTGGCAAACCCATGAGGACGGGACATATGACTCGGCCCTGCTGCACCGGCCGCCCGAACTGGACGAGTCCACCTTCATCCGCTGGGTGCGCGACACCAAGCCGGACGCCGTGATCGCGGTCGACCGTCGCATTCCCGACTGGCTCAAGGGTGCCGGCATCCGCACGCCCGATGACATCGCCTATGCCAACCTCGACTTGCTCGCCCCCGACGGCACGGTCGCCGGCGTCTACCAGGACCCCGAGGGCATCGGCGCCAGCGCGATCGACATGGTGGCCGGTCAATTGCTCCGTCATGAGCGCGGCCTGCCGGCCAAGCCGAAGACCACGATCATCGACGGCCGTTGGATCGACGGCAGCACCGCCCCTGTATGTGATGCGGAGAGCGATGCCGCCAAGGAGTCGGACGCCCTGCTGGCCAACACCGGCAATTTCCCGGCTCTGCTGCCCGGCACCTACGACTGAGCGGTAGGGAGTGGTAGGGACGCCTCGCCGAGGCGTCCGCCAAACCCGATCCGGTGCGTAACAAGCCGCGGACGGCTCGGCGAGCCGTCCCTACCCGGAAATCCGGTTATTCGAACGCCTGCGGGCCGCCCACCCCTTCCACGCCACCTTCGGGCACGCGCGGCGCCCGGCGTCCGCGCGTTTCAACCGGCATAGCCGCGCGCGGCGGCGGGGTGCCGCTGCGCAGGTGGTTGAGCGTGTAAACAATCCAGCCGTTCACGAGTTTGTGTCCGTCTCGGCTCCGCAGATTGCCCAGCTTAAGATCGTAGAGCCGCCAGGCCTCGAGCTCGGCCAGTCGCAGCCGCACGCTGAAGCCATCCTCGGAAACCGTCGCACTCGTGATGGGAACCGGCCGTTGGTCGTATTTCTGGGAGCCGTAATTCTCGTGATAGTTGTAGAAATACGTTTCCATCGTGTAGTTCGCGAGTTGGGTGGCCGCAGCGGGATCGATGCGTCGGGTGAAGGTCAGCTCAAAGCCATCGTCGGTCAGCGTCATGGCACTGACCTCCATCGGATCGGTGCCTTTCCACTTGAGTCGCTGCAGGCCGCTTTCGCCGACCCAAGCCTCGTGCTTGGTCTGGCCGATCCACAGGCTGCCGTCCGGCGCCCACGCCAGGCGGTTGTTGCCGAGATGCAGGCCGTGATCCTCGAAAAACGGCGTGACGGCGCCCTGAAGCACCCCGTCCACTTCCTCGAGCATGACCCGCATGAGTCGGCGGTGATTCATCTCACCGATGAACAGCTGCCCGCCGAACGGCCCGAAGGCTCCGTCGGTCGTGTCCCACAAGGGTTGCGACGGCGAGTTCGACATGTCGCCGTAGGGGAACTGGATCGCGGCGCGCGTGCGGCGGGCATTGAGCGCCTCCACCGGCTCGTCAAGCGGTTGCCTGCCCGCAAAATCCGGATGCCAGGAAAGCGGGGGCACATGCCCATAGAATCCGCCCTGTTCGATGTGATAGAGGTTACTGGAGCCCACCCAGTCGCCCTGGTTGTCGATTGAAAACAAGCGCCCTTGCGGATCGATGCCGAGGCCGTTGGGTTCGCGGAATCCCACCGCCCAGGGCACCGTCGTGCCATCCGGCTGGACCTTGAGAATCCAGCCCCGGTAGGGCACCGGCGAATTCATCCGCCCCCACGCACCGTACGGGCTGTAGAAGCCGCGCACTTCGTTGGTCAAGGGGGCGCCAAAATGGGAGCCGGTGCCAAGGCTGTAATAAAGGCTGCCGTCGCGGTCGCGCACCGGGCCGAAGGCGAATTCCGCGTAATTGCCCGACACGCCGAAGTCGTCGGAAACCGTCTCGAAGCGGTCCGCCTCGCCATCGCCATCGGTGTCAATCATTCGCGTCAGCTCCGGCCGTTGCATCACCAGCACCGAGGTGTCGCTCTCCGGCAGCAAGCCCAGCGGGGTGTGCAGCCCATCGGCAAACAGCGTCCACGTCTCGGTCTCGAAGTCGTAGGTGTAAACCCGGCTCAGTGAGGCCGTGATCATCATCCGCCCGTCCGGCAGGAACGCGATGGCATCGGCACTGAATTCGCCTTCCGGCAGGGGGAGTGACTCGATCGAATAGTAATCGAGGATGTTCACCGGCAGGTCCGGCAGGTAGGTGACCGAAAACGCCGTGCCATCCGCTCCCGAAAAACGGAAATACCCGTCCACGACTTCGCCCGATGACGTCAACGCGTCCGCCTCCTCCGGATCAACCGCGAACCACACCGGGCCGTCGGCCCCCTCGGTGCGGAAGTGACGCACCAGGGCGCCGCCCTCCATCACCACGCGTTCGTGGAAGGTGACACCATCGAGCATGTAGGTGAACTCCGGCACGCCGGCGGCGTCGAAGGCGTATCCCTTGAACCGGCGCTCAGCCGGCAACGTCGTCGGGTCGGCGCCCAGCCGCAGCGGGTAGCCGGTTTCCTCACGGTAAAACACCGGCCCGGCCAGTTCCATCGGCTGACGATAGACCGCCTCGCCGAAACCGCCCGACCAGGCGTAGCGGAACCGCACCGCCCCGGCGTCCCAGACGTAGGAATACCCGCCGGGCAGGCCGACCGCGATCGCCGCCGGTCCGGCCGCGGGCATGAAACCGCGCACCACCCGCACCGTGTCATCGTAGGGCTGCATCTCGTGATCATGCGCGCCGACCACCGGCCCTTCCTCCGGCTCGGGCTGCGGCATCTCCAGATTGGTGGGCACCGGGTCGGCCACGGTGTAGGTCACGTGCATCGTGCCGTACATGATGTAACCGTGACCGGGATACGTGCAGACAAAGGGAAACTCGCCCACGGTCTCCGGCGCGGTGAACCGCAGCGTGGCCGACTCCTCGCTCGCCACCACCGGGGTGGACCAGAGCACCGCCGGCAGGTTCGGCACGAAATGTTGCTCCGCCCCGCCCGCTCCCATGGCCAGGGCCGCATCGACCACCTGCTGCCGCGCCCCCGTACGCGTGATGACAAGATTGTGCAGCATCTCGTCGCTGTTGGTGAAGATGATCTCCACCTCGCTGCCCGGCGCGACTGAGAATTCGCTGAGGGTGTAGCGCAGGCCCGGCAGCGTGCCGATCTCAATGGTCGCAGCCCGGGCCGTTGTGCTCAGCAACAGCACCAGGAGGACCCGGGTGAAAAACCGGGCAGCCCGGCGGGTAAGGGGTAGGCACATGATCGGAAGAAAACGGAAGCCAGCCACCTTGGCGATGAGTCCCGGCCGAGGAAACGGTCAAAAGCCCACCACCGGCTTTGACCTGCTGATCGTTCTCCGCATGGTCCCGCCTGCATGCAGGAAGACCCGCCGCCGCCCTGGAAACATGAAATCGACGCCATCGTGGGCGCCCGCCACGGCGGCCAGGTATCCGGAGTGCTGGACCGGTTGCAGGACCTCGCCACGCGCCATCCCCACGTCGCCGACATCGAATACCAACTCGCCTGGACACTCGACGCCCAGGGGCGCGAAGCCGAGGCCCGGCCTCACTACGAGGCCGCCCTCGCCCTCGGCTTGCCGCCCAACGATCATGCCGGCGCCCTCATCGGCCTGGGCTCAACCCTGCGCAACCTGGGCGAGATCGACCGCGCGGCCGCCGTGCTCGAATCGGGCCGGGACCTGTTTCCCGACCTGAGGGAGTTTGACGCCTTCCTCGCTCTGGTCCGTCACGACCAGGGCCGCCACGCCGAGGCCCTGCAACTCGCCCTCACGACACTGGCCGACACGGCGGACGATCCCGGCATCACGGCCTACAGTCGCGCGCTGCGGCATTACGCCGATCAACTCACCTGACATGCCCGGTGCTTTTTCTGAACCCGGACTGATCAAACCGGTCTGATTGTCCTCCATGATTTTTCACCGTTTCGCCGTGCCCCTTCGGCTGACGGGCCTGACGCTGATGCTCCTGCTGGGCGCCTCCGCGCCGGCCGCTCCCGACGACGCCCTGTTGGATTCGCCAACGGGATTCACGCCGCAGGAGATGGCCCAGGGCTATTCTGACCGGAAGATTCTCGCCGGGCCTGCCACCCGTCCTGGGCAGACGTACGACGACAGCGCCGAGGCCGCCCTGCTCGCGGCTGAGGAGGCCGAGGGCTACGTGACGGAACGCGTGTTCACCCACCTGGGCGGCATCCGCGTCATCCTGGTGCCGGACGGGCTGTCGGTCGAAGCGGCCCGGAGTCAGCTCGCCGCCACCGGTCGGTATGACTTTGTCGAATACGACCAGCTCCGGCAGACCGTCGCCACCCCGAACGACCCGGCCTTTGCCGATGGCAGCCAATGGCACCTCCGCAACACCGGCCAGACCGGCGGCACGGTGGGCGCCGATCTGGGCACCGTTACGGGTTGGGACACCCGCTCCGACGCCTCCGGTGTGATCGTGGCCGTGATTGACTCGGGCGTGCGCCTCGATCACGCGGACCTAGCGCCGAATCTCTGGACCAACCCCGGGGAAATCGCCGGCAACGGCCGGGACGATGATAACAACGGCTACATCGACGACGTGCACGGCATCGACGCCCGGATCGCCCTGCGCACAAGCGGCAACGGCGACCCCAACGACACCGACTCCGCCTCCGGCCACGGCACCCATGTCGCCGGCATCATCGGCGCAGTGGGCAACAACGGCGTCGCCGGCTCCGGCGTCGCCTGGCGGGTGCAGCTGATGGCGCTGCGCTTTCTCGGAGGCACCGAGGGCACCGGCGCCATCTCCGACGGCATCGAATGCATTGACTACGCCATCGCCAAGGGGGCCGACGTGATCAACGCCTCCTACGGCGCGCTGAGCACCGACCAGGATTTTTCCCAGGCCGAACTGGCGGCAATCAAGCGGGCCCGCGATGCCGGCATCGTGTTCGTCGCCGCGGCCGGCAACGACACCCTCAACCTCGACATCTCGCGGGCCTACCCGGCCAGCTTCGCCGTCGACAACCTCATCGCGGTCGGCAACTCCACCCGACTCGACGACATCGCCACCTCCTCCAACTTCGGCTCCGGCGCCGTGGAGTTGTTCGCCCCCGGCTCGGAGATCGTCTCCACCAGCAACGCCGACCCGTCGTCGACCCGCGTGCTGAGCGGCACTTCCATGGCCGCCCCGGCGGTCAGCGGCATCGTGGCCCTACTGCGGGCACAGTATCCGCAGGATGACTACCGTCAGATCATCAACCGGCTGCTGCGCGGCGTCACCCCGGCACCCGCCTTTGCCGGGAAGGCCCAGACGGGCGGCCGCGCCAACCTCGCCGGCGCCTTCGCCGCCAACGACTCGCGGCCGTTCAACGACGACTTCGCCAACCGCGCCCGCCTCACCGGCAACGTCATCACCGCCCGCGGCAGCAGCGCCTACGCCACCACCCAGTCCGGCGAACCCGCCCACGTCGGTCGGTTGTCGCGTTCGCTGTGGTATGAGTGGACCGCTCCCGCCTCCGGCCTGGTCACCGTCGACACCCGCGACTCCACCGTCGACACCCAGGTGTCGGTTTACACCGGCATCAGCTTGAACGGCCTCAGTCTCGTCGCCGATAACGACAACGGCGGGGATGGTTTCCTGACCAGCCGCGTGACTTTCCTCGCCCAGACGGGAGTCACCTACCCGATCGCGGTCGACAGCACCTCCGCCGGGCTGGTGATGCTCAATCTCGCCGCCGCTTCGGCCAACGATGCCTTCGGCTCCGCCCAGCCGCTTGAGGGCGACGCTCCGATCGTCACCACCACCAATGCCAACGCCACCCGCCAGACCGGAGAGCCGCTCATCGCCAGCTCCGCCGACGGCAGAACCCTCTGGTATCGCTGGGAGGCCCCCTACAGCGGCACCTTTCAGGCCAGCGTCTATGCCGCCGCCATGGATGCCGCGCTGGGGGTCTACACCGGCACCAGTGTCAACGCGTTGACCCGCATCGCTGGCACCGACGACAGCGGACCTGACGGCATCAACATTAATCCGACCGTCAATTTCACCGCGACCGGGGGCACCACCTATCACCTCGCGGTTGACAGTATCCAGAACACTGCCGGCGAGTTCACCCTTACCCTCACCGATGCCGTGTGGCAGTATGTGACCGGCAGCGACGAGGATGACGCCAGCCGCCGCCCCACCGTGACCAACGCACCGGCACTGGGCGCCGACGGCACCGTCTATTTCGGCAGCAGCGACGGTTTCTTCTACGCCATCAATTCCAAAGGCACGCTCAAGTGGCGCTTCGACAACGACGGGTTCATGGATTCCTCGGCCCCGGCCGTGGCCCCGGATGGCACGATCTATTTCGGCACGATCACCACCGCGACCTCCGGGACCGCCTACGCGCTGAACCCGGACGGCTCCGTACGCTGGTCGAACGCTTCTGCGACCGGCACCTATGTCGCGCCGCCTGCGATCGCGCTCGACGGCACGGTCTATTTCAAGAACGACGACGGCAACCTGCAGGCCTTCGCCCCCGACGGCACACTGCGGTGGACTTACTTCACCGCCGGGGTCGGCAGCTACGCGGGTCCCGCGGTCACAGCCAACGGCACGATCATCCTCCCGGCCAACGACGGCGCGCTGCATGCCGTCAATGCCGCGGGCACCCGGGTCTGGCGTTACCAGCCCCAGACCGCCGGCGGCGAGGATGACACCACCGGCATCTATTCGTCACCCGCCATCGATACGGCCGGCAACCTCTACGCCTGCACGCTGCAGGGCACCTTCTTTTCCCTGACGCCCAACGGCACCGAACGCTGGGTGTTCCGCAGTCCCGCCGAGAATGTGTCCTCGTCCGCCGCCCTCGGCGACGGCCGGGTCTACTTCGCCAGCTACGGCGGCGAACTCTACGCCCTTGATCAAACCGACGGCTCAGTGATCTGGACGCGGCCCATCGAAGCTCAAGCCCGGGCCAGCTCTCCCGCCATCGGCAATGACGGCTCCATCTTCATCGGCAGCTACGCCAATATCCTGTTCCGCTTCTCCCGCGACGGTGATCTGCTGCGCCGTTGGTCGGCCGGCAACTGGTTCCGTAGCTCCCCGCTCCTGGCCGATGGGCGGGTCTACATCGGCAACGGCGACGGCAAGCTCTACGCCTTTGATCTGGAGGGATTGAGTCCGGCCAGTGGCGATGACTACCCGTGGCCGCAGCACCGCCACAGTCCGCGGCGCCTCGCCCGGCGGACCGTCGAGCCGATCGGCCAGGTCATCACCCCGGCACCCGACGATCCGGGTCGGCTGGTCAACCTGTCCGTGCGCAACCGGACCGCCCGTGGGGTCGACGCCCTCACCGCCGGTTTCGTACTGCAGGGCTCGGTGACCAAGGAACTCATCGTTCGCGCAGTCGGCCCCGGCCTGGTCGACCTCGGGGTGCCGGGCACGGTCGAGGCCACGGAGCTGCAACTCTTCACCTTTGGCGATTCGGTCAACCCCATCGCCACCAACCTGAACTGGAGCGATGCCACCGGTGATGGCCGGGAGCTTGGCGCCTTCCCCTTGGAGACCGGCAGCGCCGACAGTGTTGTCCGCCAGGCCGTCGGCTCCGCCGGTTACACCGCCACGGCCGTGCCCCGGGGTAACGCCGGAGAACCCGGGGTGGCGTTGATCGAGGTCTACGATACCCAGACCGACGAGCTGCGCACCCGGCTGCTGAATCTCTCCGCCCGCACCCGGCTCGCCCCGAATGACACCATCACCGCTGGCTTCGTGATCGATGGGGCCACGCCGCGCACGGTGTTGATTCGCGCCATCGGCCCGGGCCTCGCCGCCCTGGGCGTGCCCGGTACGCTGGCCGACCCGAAACTGACCCTGTTCAGCGGTTCAGTCCCCGAGTCCGCCAATGACGATTGGGGCGGTACCCCCGATCTGGAGACGGCGAGCGACACGGTCGGTGCGTTTGCGATTCCCCGTGCCAGCCGGGATGCCGCCCTGCTCGCCACCCTGCCACCCGGACTCTACACGGCCCAAGTCACGGGTCCGTCCAACCAAGGCGGCATCGTGCTGGTGGAGGTTTACCTCCTGCCGGATGAGTAGTCCGGCGACCATAGTCCGTAGCCAGGTACAACGAGGTCAATACAACGGGTAGGGACGGCTCGCCGAGCCGTCCGCAGGCGTTCGCGCCGTCGTGCCTCCCCGGCCTCCTCGGCGAGGCATCCCTGCCCGGAAGCAAAAAAAACAACGGCCACCCGTGAAGGGTGGCCGTCGATCAGAACGAACCGGAGTCGTTGGGAGGGAGACCTCAGATGGCGGCTTCGCCGCGCTCGTCGGTGCGGATACGGACCGCTTCTTCGAGGCCCACCACGAAGACCTTGCCGTCACCGATCTTGCCGGTCTTGCCGGCCTTCACGATGGTATCGACAGTCTTGCCTACGACGTCGTCGGGGACGACGATCTCAACCTTCACTTTGGGAAGGAAGTCGACGGTGTATTCACTGCCGCGGTAGATCTCGGTATGACCCTTTTGGCGACCGAAGCCTTTGACCTCGGTCACGGTCATTCCCTCGATGCCGATCTCGGAGAGGGCTTCCTTAACCTCCTCCAGCTTGAACGGCTTGATGATGGCGATGATGAGTTTCATGCGATTTTAGATAAGAGGGTTGGTATTTAATAAAGGACCTCCGCGCCGTTAGCGCAAGCCTGCGGGCTCGCGCCAACTTGGCGGAGAAACCATCAGCCTTTGTGGGCCGGGGTGAAGTCCGGGTAGGCCTCGGCGCCGTGTTCGCCAAGGTCGAGACCCTCGTTTTCTTCGTCGGCGCTGACGCGCAGACCCATCGTGACCTTCAGCGCGATCGCCAGGACGAGCGAGGCGACAAACGCGAGGGCGGACACCGAAAGGGTGCCGAGAATCTGAACACCGATCGGGGCGGCGTCGGAGAAGATGCCGACGGCGACGGTGCCCCAGATACCGCACACACCGTGCACGGAGATGGCGCCGACCGGATCGTCGATCTTGATCTTGTCGAAGAAGATGATCGAGAAGACCACCAGGGTGCCGGCGATGACGCCGATCCAGAGCGAACCGGACATGCTCACGGAGTCGGCACCGGCCGTGATACCCACGAGGCCGGCGAGCACGCCGTTGAGACCCATGGAGAGGTCGGGCTTCTTGAGCAGCGCCCAGGAAACGATCATGGAGGCGATCGCACCGGTGGCGGCGGCCAGGGTGGTGGTCACGAAGACGTAGGAAACACCGCGCGGGTCGGCGCTGAGCACCGAACCACCGTTAAAGCCATACCAGCCGAGCCACAGGAGGAACACACCGATGGCGGCGAGCGGCATCGAGTGGCCGAGGATCGGCTTCACCTTGCCACCGGCAAGGTATTTGCCGTTGCGCGGGCCGAGGACCAGCACCGCGGCCAGGGCGGCGAAACCACCGAAGGCGTGCACCAGCGAAGAGCCGGCGAAGTCGTAGAAGCCCTTCTCAGCGAGCCAGCCACCACCCCACTGCCAGGAACCGGTGATCGGGTAGATGAAGGTCACCAACAGGGTGGCGTAAATCATGAACGTACCGAGCTTGATGCGCTCGGCGACGGCACCGGAAACGATGGTCGCGGCGGTCGCGGCAAACATGGCCTGGAAGATGAAGTCGGTCCACCACGTGTAGGCCGCGTAGGCGTCCGTCATCATCGTGACGTCGTCGTTGTCCACCCCAAACCAGGAGCCGGAGGCGAAGAAGCCGTTGAAGTCACCCGGATACATCGAGTTGAAGCCCCAGAAGGCGTAACCGACGATGCCGATGCAGACAATGAACAGGTTCTTGAACAGGATGTTCACCGTGTTCTTCGACTGCGTCAGGCCGGTCTCCACGCAGGAGAAGCCCAGATGCATGATGAACACGAGCGCCGCCGAGATCAGGAGCCACAGGTTGTTGACCGTGAACAGGGCGAATCCGCCGGACTCGGCGAAAGCATCGTAGGATTCGTAAGGAGGCGGCTCGTCCTGTCCGAAGAGAGGTGAGAGCGCGGCCAGCAAAGCGAAGATGCCTGCCATCTTCAGCCAGCTGGTCAATTGCTGGGACCGTAGCTTCATAATTATTTTATGGGTATCGAGTAGTGGGTTGTAGACGTTGTCGGCGACTAGGCCTTGCGGCAGCGCCGGGTCAGTCAAAAAGCACGGTGTATGCCAATGGATTCCCCTATCTTGAATTTTTCTCATACATCATCAGGGGAATCCCCGAGGATGTTGCATGATCGTATCTTACCTCCTGCGCCGGTTGGTCGCCTCCGGGGGTAAGGGCCCCGCTTCAGGCCACTCCCACAACCCGAAACATTAGCTTAGCCTCATCGCCATTCGGATGGGCCAAATGTAAAAAGCCCGACAACAAACGTTGCCGGGCTGAAGGGTGAGCAATGCGGGGCGACGCCGCACTCAGTCTGCGTCCGGCACCACGGTCTGGATGTGCAATTCCTTGAGTTGACGCGCCGTGACCGGCGTCGGGCTCTGGGCCATCAGGTCCTGGCCGCGCTGGGTCTTCGGGAATGCGATGACGTCGCGGATGCTGGTCGTGCCGCAGAGCAGCGCCACCATGCGATCGAGTCCGAAAGCAATGCCGCCGTGCGGGGGGGCGCCGTAGCGGAAGGCCTTCAGCATGTAGCCGAAACGGCTCTCAACCACGTCGTCAGGGATCTTGAGCACGTCCTTGAAGACTTTCTCCTGCAGGGCCGGCTGGTGAATACGGATCGAACCCCCGCCCAACTCCATGCCGTTGAGCACGAGGTCGTAATGCTGGCCGCGCACGGCCTTCGGGTCGGAATCGAGCAGCGGGATGTCCTCCGGTACCGGCGAGGTGAACGGATGGTGCGTCGCCACATAGCGGCCCTGTTCCTCGTCGTAGGACATGAGGGGGAAGTCGGTGACCCACAGGAACTGCCAGTCGTCGGCGCGGATCGTGAGCTTGCCGCGCTTTTGCAGCAGCGCCGCGCTGTCGAGGCGAACGCGGCCCAGGATGGTGCAGGCGCGCTCCCACTCGGCGGCGGCAAAGAAAACGATGTCACCGTCCTCGATGCCCAACTGCTCGGTGAGCGCGGCCTTTTCGGCGTCCGAGAAGAATTTGACGATGGGCGACTTCCATTCACCATCCTCGACCTTGATGAAGGCCAGGCCCTTGGCCCCGAGCGACTTAGCGGCATCCTCCAACGCCTTGAGCTCGCCCTGGGTGATGTCGGCGAGGCCCTTGGCGTTGATCGCCTTGACCGCTCCCCCGCCCTGCACGGTGGCGGCGAAAACCTTGAAGGACGATTCGCGGAAGGTCTCCGAGAAGTCGACCAGCTCGAGCCCGAAGCGCAGATCGGGCTTGTCGACGCCGAAGCGGTTCATGGCGTCGTGGAAGGTCATGCGCGGGATCGCGCCCGGCAGTGCGTAACCCACCGCCTCCGACCAGACTTGGCGCACCATGCCCTCAAACAGGGCGTAGATGTCCTCGCGGTCGACGAACGACGCCTCGACGTCAACCTGGGTGAATTCCATCTGGCGGTCCGCCCGCAGGTCCTCGTCGCGGAAGCAGCGGGCGATCTGGAAGTAGCGTTCCACCCCGGCGACCATCAGGATCTGCTTGTATTGCTGGGGCGACTGGGAGAGGGCGTAAAACTCGCCCGGGTGGATGCGCGACGGCACGAGGTATTCGCGGGCGCCTTCCGGGGTGCTCTTGAAGAGAAAGGGGGTCTCGACCTCGATGAACTCCTGGCTGTCGAAGTAGTCGCGGATCGACTTCGTGACCTTGTGCCGCATACGCAAGTTGTGGCGCATGTGCGGACGGCGCAGGTCGAGATAGCGGTAGGTCAGGCGCAGGTCCTCGTTGACCTTGTCGCCTCCGGCATCGTCGAGCGGGAACGGCGGGGTGTCGGCGATGTTGTGGATCACCAGTTCCGTCGCCACCACCTCAACCTGGCCGGTCGGCAGATTGGAGTTTTCAGTACCCTCCGGGCGGCGGGATACCTGGCCGGTCACGCTGATGACCGACTCGTCCTTGAGGTGCTTCAGTTGCTCACCGAGCGACGCATTGTCGTGCGGCTCCAACTTGATCTGCGTGATGCCTTTGCGGTCGCGCAGGTCGACAAAGATGATGCCGCCCTGGTCGCGAATGGTGTCGACCCAACCGATCAGGGTGGCGGTGGCGCCAATGTCGGCGGAGGCAAGCTGGGCACAGTGATGGGTGCGCTTCATGGTCGGGACGAAAGGGGCAGACCTAAGCTCACGGCGCGGGCGCGGGGCAAATCAATAATCCGAACGGGATCCGCGAGGCGGATTTTTGGCGGGTGATGAAATATTCACCCGGCCGTGCAACCCACCGGCTCGCGCCAGCGTCTTCTTCTATTCCCCGGAGTCTCCGCCTGTAGGCGGCATCCCAAATGTTACCCCTGTCTTCTCTTATGAACTCTCGTCTTCTTAGCCTCGGGGTCGCGATCGCGATCACCACTGTCGCCGCTGAACCTATCGAGGATTTCAAACCCTCGGTATTGAACCAACCCGGCCGGGAATACCCCGCGGTCAATTCCGAGCGTCGTGTCCGCGCCCGGGTGGTTGCCCCCGACGCCCACAGTGTCGCCCTCGACATTGGTGCGGTGAAATACCCTCTCACCAAGGATGCGGAAGGCGTGTGGATCGGGGAATCCGAACCCCAGGACGAGGGTTTTCACTACTACCAGCTCGTGATCGACGGCGCCCAGGTGCCGGATCCGAGCAGCCTGTATTTCTACGGGGCCAGCCGCTGGGGCAGCGGCGTCGAGGTCCCTGCCCAGGACGAGGCCATCTACGCGCTCAAGAACGTCCCTCACGGTGATCTGCGCGAAATCCAGTTCTACTCCCCTAGTGCGGACGCCGTGCTCGGCGCCTTCGTCTACACCCCGCCTGGTTACGACAAGGACCTCGACCAGCGCTACCCGGTGCTCTACCTGCAGCACGGCGGCGGCGAGGACGACCACGGCTGGGGTGCGCAGGGCCACGCCGGCCGCATCATGGACAACCTCATCGCGGCCGGGGAGGCCAAGCCCTTCATCATTGTGATGGCCAACAGCTACATCCCCGGCGCCGCCCCCTTCGGCGGCGAGGACCTCAAGTCCGCATCCGGCCGCCCGCTCTCCCTCCCCCTGCAGTGGCGGGGCGGACGCACCATCAGCTTCAATCCCTTCGCCAAGGTGCTGGTGGATGAACTGATCCCCTACATTGACGGCAATTACCGGACCATCGCCGACCGTGATCACCGGGCCATGGCCGGGCTTTCCATGGGCGGTATGCAGACCCGTTCGGTCGGTCTGGCGCACCTCGATCTGTTTTCCCAGATCGGGATGTTCAGCGGGGGCAGCCTGGGGGTCGCCGATCTACCGGACCTCGAGGCATTCAAGTCCCAGGTCGACCTCGCCTTCTTCAGCTACGGCAGCAAGGAGGAGCGCGGGGCCGAAGCCGCCAAGGCCAACGTCGCCGAACTCAAGGCCGCCGGCATCAACGCCCACTACTACGAGTCGCCCGGGACCGCCCATGAATGGCAGTCCTGGCGCCGCAGCCTGCATCAGTTTGCGCCGCTGCTGTTTCAAAACTGAGCGGTCTCACCTTTCCCATCCCCCAACCCATATGAAACTCCCTGTTAAAAACATCCTGCTCGTCAGCCTGCTCGGTTTGTTTGCCTCGCTTGCGTCCGCCGCTGATCTGGCCGGCAAGTGGAAGGCCGACATCGAAACCCCGCGCGGGGTGCAGAAGTATGAATTCACCTTCACCGCCACCGGCGATCAGGTCACCGGCACCGCTCACGTCGAGACGGCCCAGCGCACCCGCGACACCGAACTCACCGACGTCAAGGTCACTGGCGACACCGTCACCTTCGCCGAAGTGCTCAACTTCCAGGGCAACGAGTTTCGGATCACCTACAGCGGCAAGATCGGCGCCAAGGAAATCGCATTTCACCGCCAGATGGGCGATTTCGGCTCGGCCCACTTCACGGCCACACGCGTCGAGTAAGCCAGGCGCTGTATCCCCTTGAGTTTCGAAACCCCGCGGATGGCCGCGGGGTTTCTTTTTGGCCCCAGCAACCGTGTCTTACGAAGCGATGAGGCTCTCGCCCGTCATCTCCGCCGGCTTGGGCAGGCCCATCAGGTCGAGCACCGTCGGGGCGATGTCGGCCAAACGACCGCCTTCGCGCAGGCTGGTGGCGTCCTTGGTGTAATCCTCCCCCACCACAAAGAGCTCAACCCGGTTGAGCGTGTGCGCGGTGTGCGGGCCGTTGGTATCCGGGTTCCACATCTGCTCGCAGTTGCCGTGGTCGGCGGTGACCACCGCCCGGCCGCCGACGGAAGCCAGCGCTTCCAATAATTCATTCACCCCGCGGTCGGTCGCCTCGACGGCCTTGACCACCGCCTCCAGGTTGCCGGTGTGGCCGACCATGTCGGGATTGGCGAAGTTGACCACGATCATCCCGTAGTCGCCGGACAGGATGGCCGCCTTGGCCTTGGCCGTCACCTCACTCGCCGACATCTCCGGCTGCTGATCGTAGGTGGGCACCTTCGGGCTCGCCGGACAGGCCCGGTCCTCGCCGGCGAAGGGCTGGTCACGGTAGTTGTTGAAGAAAAACGTCACGTGCGGGTTTTTCTCCGTCTCCGCGCAGCGGAACTGCTTCAGGCCGGCATCCGCCACAACCTCGCCGAGGATGTGCTTCAGTTTCTCCGGCTTGGGCGACACCACGTGCACCGGCAGGCCCTTTTCATACTCGGTCATCGTCGCGTAATAGAGATCGAGTTTCGGACCGCGGTCGAAGCCGGTAAAATCGTCCTGTACAAACGCCTTCGTGATCTCGCGCGGGCGGTCCCCGCGGTAGTTGTAGAACAACACCGCATCGCCGTCGCGGAACGTCGCCACGGGGTCGCCGGCGGCATCGATGATCGCCGTCGGCGCCACGAACTCATCGCCCGTCTGGCTCGGACTGAGCGGCGCATCGTAATACTGCTGCACCGCCTGCTGGGCGGTGGTCGCGGTGGCCTTGGCGGCCCGGCCGGTCAACAGGTCATAGGCCTGCTGCACCCGCTCCCAGCGATTGTCGCGGTCCATGCTCCAGAAGCGGCCGCACACCGTGGCAATCCTCCCCACCCCTATCTCCGCGCACTTCGCGTCGACGTCGGCCACATAGCCCAGGCCGCTGGTCGGGGGCGTGTCGCGCCCGTCGGTGAAGGCGTGGATGAAGACGTCACTCAATCCATCCGTCTTCGCCTGGTGGAGGATACCGTAAAGGTGGTCGAGCATGCCGTGCACGCCCGCGTCGGAGACGATGCCCATCAGGTGCAGCCGGCCGCCGGCCTTCACGCGTTCGACAATCGCATGCCAGACCGGGTTGGTCGCGAGCCGCTGCTCGGAGAAGAGCTTGTTCAACCGCACCAGCTCCTGGTCCACGATCCGCCCGGCCCCGATGTTCTCGTGCCCCACCTCGCTGTTGCCCATCACCCCGTCGGGCAACCCCACATCAAGCCCGGAGGCCTTGATCAGGGTGCGCGGGCTCGACGCCTGCAGGCGGTCGTCGCAGGGCGTCGACGCCAGGGCCACGGCATTGGTCGCGTTTTGGGCGGGGTCGGGATTAAAACCCCAACCATCGCGGATGATGAGCAGGACCGGCGGGCGCGAGGACGTAGATGCGGACATGTGATTTCCACGATCCCCGTCGGCTGCCCAGCGTCAAAACCGAATCGCCCTCCCCGCCCGTCATCACGCTCGAATTTGGCAAATAACGTGCTATTCCGGGACCTGACCATGACGTTGATCATCCGGGACCAACTCACGTGCCCGCCGACCTGGTTCCTGTCGTTTCGTGATCTGACGCTCTATTGCCATGTCTTCCTCGGTCTTGATGTCGTGCTCGAGTCCGCCGAGGTCGACCGCTATTACGAGTGGATCAAGCCCCGTGGCGGTATGGACTTTCTAGAGGACATTGTGCGGCCGGGTTCGGAGGCCGGCCTGCATCTCGACATCGAGCGACAGTACCCCGAGACGGTGGTCACCGACCGAATTGCCCCGGAGAACGTGCACCGCCTCGTCGGCACCATCCGCGCCCTCGCCGCCTGAAGGCCTCCTCGCGAAGCCCATCCACCGTTTGACAACCGCGACCGGCGAACGATCAATGGCCGCTCCATGCCGTCCCGTGCCGTTCTCCTGGTCAACCTGGGTTCCCCTGACTCCACCGACGTCCCCGACGTGCTCGCCTACCTGCGCGAGTTCCTCGGCGACGAACGCGTGATCGACAAGCCGGCCTGGGGTCCCCTGCGCCGTTTTCTGGTCAATCGCATCATCACCCCCCGACGCGCCCCGAATTCCGCCGAGGCCTACAAGGAGATCTGGACCGACGCGGGCTCGCCGCTGGTGGTGACCTCCCGCGCCGTGCGCGACCAACTCGCCGCCGCCCTCGGCCCGGACACCCCCGTCTACCTCGCCATGCGCTACCGGGTGCCGGCCATCGCCGACGTGCTCCAACAGATCGCCGCCGACGGCGTCACCGAGCTCCTCCTGTTTCCCCAATACCCCCACTACGCGATGTCGTCGTGGGAGACGGTGGTGGTCAAAGTCTACGCGGAGGCCGCCCGCATCGCCCCCGGCCTGCGCATCGACTGCGTGCAGCCATTCTACGAGGACGCTGACTACATCGACGCGCTCTACGAAGTCACCCGGCCGTATCTGGAGAAACCCTACGACCACCTGCTGTTCTCCTACCACAGCATTCCGGAGCGCCACCTGCGCGAGGCCGACAGTTCCAAGGCCCACTGCACGATCACGCCCGACTGCTGCACCACCTGCAGCCCGCTCCACGGCACCTGCTACAAGGCGCAGGTCCTCAAGACCACCGCGGCCTTCGCCCGCCGGGCCCGGCTCGATCCGGCCAAGTGGTCGGTCTCCTTCCAGTCGCGTCTCGTCGGCGAGCCATGGCTGACCCCTTACACCGACTACGAACTCAAGCGCTTGGCGACCGAGGGCCGCAAGCGCCTCGTGGTCATGACCCCGGCCTTTGTCGCCGACTGCCTCGAGACCCTTGAGGAAATCGCCGGCGAAGGATGCGAGGACTTCCTCAAGGCCGGGGGTGAGTCCTTCCAACACGTCCCCTGCCTCAACGACCAGCCCCCCTACATCACCTTCCTGGCCGGGCGGGTGCAGCAATGGCTGGCCGGGGAAACGCCCGGCGTCACGCATGCCGGCGCGGCCGCCCGGACACTGACCGGGTCTCCGGCGTGAACCAGTTCACGCCCGGGGGGTCCGTCTTTCGAGTTGTTCGCCCGGGGCAAGACCGCCTATATCACCGCGTTGTCTCGTAACCCTGCGTTCGCTCGCCGAACGGAGTCCGGAACGTCCAACCGACCCTCACTGTGAGCACCTCAGCCTCGCCTTCCTCCAGCTCCTCCCGCCGTTCCGATGCCGTGGCGCTGCTGACCTTGGCGGGCGATGGCCAAGTGCTGCAGGCTTCGGCCGCCGCCGGTGCCTTGTGGGAGACCTCACCCGACATGTTGGTCGGGCGGCCTTTCACCAGCCTGTTTCGCTTCGAAGTGGTGAGCGACGATCCCGCCATGCTGGAGGCGCAATGGGATATCCTGACCACCACCGCGACCGAGCAACGCGTCCCGCTGAGCGCCCTGCCGGTCGGCACCGCCGGCACCGCGCCCGATGAGACCGGGGAGGATCCGCCCACGATCGAGGTGCGGGTGGCGCTGGAGCCCGCCGGCGGCGGCGAAGCCCGGTGGTTCGCCACGGTGGCCCCCGGCCAGCCGGCGGCGGCCGAGACGTCGGTCACCCCAGCCCCGATCGCCGAGGGCAACGGTGCGGTGGCGTTGCTGACCCGTAGCGATGCGGCTGGTTTCTTTGACCTGAATTTTGCCACGGGCGAAACCCATTACTCGCCGGCTTGGAAACAACTGCTCGGCTACGCCCCGGCCGATCTCGCCGACAACTACGACACTTGGCTCAAGCTGATCCACCCGGACGACTCTGCCGCTGCGCCCGACCAGGTCGGCCGCCACACCGGGTCTCCCCGCCGCAGTTTCTCGGTAGAGTTTCGCATGAAGCACCGCCGGGGCAACTGGGTCTGGCTCCAGAGCATCGGCGTGTAGCTCTTCGATGACAGCGGTGAACTGACCCGTGTGGTGGGCTTTCACCTCGACGTCTCCGAGCGCAAGGAGATCGAAGAGCTCGGGGTCGTGGCCGAGGACCGCCTGGAACAACTCACCGGGAGCGGCGGTGTCGCCGTCTTCGATTTGGATTTCGTGAACGGCCGCGCCTGGACCTCCGCCGCCTGGCAAGAGTTGAGTGGCTCACCGGTGGAGCACCCTGAAATCGGCACCTTCACGCAGCACCTGCCCGATGCACAGGGCGACCTGGCGCTCTTTCTCTCCAACTTCGGGGGCAACGAGTCCTGGGGTAGCGGCCCCGCCACGCTGCGGCGCTCCGACCGTCGCGACACCCCGATCCTGCTCGGCTTGCACCGCCAAGTCAGCCGCCGCGGCGAATTGAATCGTGTGCTGGGATACGCCGTGCATGCCCCGGCCGCGGCCAGCCGCCAGACCACGCCCCCCTGCCGGCGGGTGGCCTGAATCCCGGCGCCCTCGACGCGCTGCAGGAAGGTGTCATCGTCACGGATGCCCGGGCCCGTATCCGCTATTTCAACGCCAAGGCCGCCGCGATCGTCGGCATCGAACCCCAGGCCGCCATCGGCCAGCCCCTCAACGAAGTCTTTCGTCTGGTCAACGCCACCAGCGGCAATCCTGCCGACGACGCCATCGACCTGGCTCTGGCAGCCGAGAGCGAGCCACGGCTCACGTCCGACCACGCCGTCATGGACCAGGAGGACAACGCCCGCCCCATCGCTTGGATCGCCCGCCAGCTGCGCGACGACAAGGACACGATCAGCGGGGTCGTCATCGCCTTCCGCGACCCGCAGGAAATGACCCTCACCCCGGAGGAGCTCATCCGCGCCAACCGCTTCGATGCACTGGGTCAGTTGGCTGGTGGCATTGCCCACGACTTCAACAATCTGCTGAGCACGATCCTGGGCGGCGTTTCCATCGCCAAGGAGAACCGCGACTACGACAAGCTCGGTGATGCCGAGGAGGCCTGTATGACGGCCAAGACGCTCACGCGGCAACTGCTGGCCTTCGCCCGTGGCAACCCGGGCGGTACTTATACGGTCGTGAAACCGGCCGACATCCTGCGCGACGCCGTGCGCATCGCCGCCGCCGGCAGCCCCGCCCGCATCGTCTACGAAATCGACGAAAAGGCCGGTCCGGTCGAGGTCGACCGCGGCCAGATCCTCCAGGTCTTCCAGAACCTCATCATCAACGCCCTGCAGGCCATGACCGATCCCTCGGGCGGCGTCATCACCCTGCGCTGTCGCAACGTGCAGATCACCGAAGGTCAGCTGCCTCCGCTCGAGGCGGGCAACTACACCCAATTCGAGGTGGCGGACAATGGCGCCGGCATTCCGCCCGAGGTGGTGGACCGCATCTTCGAGCCCTTCTTCACCACCAAAAAGACCGGTACCGGCCTGGGCCTCGCCACCGTGCTCTCGATCGTGCGCAAACACGGCGGCCAGCTCGGGGTCGACTCGACCGTCGGCGTGGGCACCACGTTCACCGCCTTCATTCCGGTAACGGAGCGCCCGATCGAAACCGGCGTCCGCAAGCCCGCCGCCCTCCGCTTCGGCACCGGCCGCGTGCTGCTGATGGACGACGACCCGCAGCTCTGCGAGATCACCGGCACCATGCTCGCGGGACTCGATTACAAATACGACATCGCCCACAACGGCGAGGAGGCGCTCGCGCTCTACCGGCGCTACCATAACGTCAATCGACCTTACGACGTCGTCATGCTCGACCTCACCATCGTCGGCGGCATGGGTGGCGAGGAAACCTTCCGTAAACTCAAGGAAATCGATCCGGATGTCCGGGCGGTGATTTCCAGCGGTTACGACAACGAGGAGATGGCCCGCGAATACCTCGACCAGGGCTTTTGCGGCTACCTGACCAAGCCCTACCGCGTCGGCGAACTGGGCAAGATGCTCAAGGGCGTCCTCGGCGGCTGACCGCCCGCCGGCCGCCTCATCAGCCGGCAGTTTCCTCGCGCCAGGTGAACGCGTGGCACAGCGCCACCCCGGCCGCGTCGGCCTCGTCGCTGGCTAGCGCTCGACCGTGCCCCAGCAGGCTCATGACGGTGCGCGCCATCTGCTCCTTGCTCGCCCGGCCTGCTCCCACCACCGCCTGCTTCACCCGCAGCGGCGGGTATTCAAAAACCGGACACTCGCGCAGCGCGGCGGCCGCGATGGCCGCCCCGCGGGCGGCACCCAGGATCTGGGCGGTCTGAAAATTCTGCACGTAGATCGTCTGCTCCAGGGCGACATGGCGCGGGTCGAAATCCTCCAGAAAAGCCGTCACCGCCCGGTGAATCTCCGCCAGCGCCTCGGCCATCGGGCGCTTGGCCGGGACCCGCACGGTGCGGCAGCGCAGCAGCACCGGCGGGCGGCCCCCGCCGTAGAACTCGATCAGGGCCAGCCCCGTGCCGCGCAACGATGGGTCGATGCCCAGCACCTGTCCGAGGAACGGGGGGCGCTGCAGCGTCGGCAACGGGGCGGCGCGGGCCGGGGCAGATCGGCCCCGGGTCGACGCCGGCACCGCCTCGCCGGCGAGCTTGGCCTTCCACATGTCTCTGACTGACATTCGCGCCATGACCCGGGGTTACAGCATGAGTTTCACGCCGGCAATCGCACTCGTCCACAGGGCGAGGTTTTCAAACAGGCGTTGATTGATCCGCTTGAGCAGGCTGCGCCCGATGAACGCGCCCACGAAGACCACCGGCACCAGCAGCAGGTTGGAGGAGAGACTCGCTCCGTTGATGAGGCCGAGGTTCATCATGAACGGCACTTTGAACACATTGAAGATGAAGAAGAACACCGCCCCGGTGCCCATGTACTTCATCTTCGGCAGCCCCATCGCCAGCAGATAGATCGCCATCAAGGGCCCCGCGGCGTTGGCGATCAGCGAGGTGAACCCGGCCAATATTCCGATCGTCGCGGCAAAGACCATCCCGTGCTGGTCCTGCTCTCCCCCGCGTCGGCGCCGCCAGAGGAACAGCGCGACCATCGCCAGCACGATCGTGCCGATCAACAGTGCCGCCTGGCGGTCATTGATCCGCTCCATCGTCAGCCAACCGAGCACGACCCCGACCGCGGCCCAGGGAAACAACCGGATCACGTGCCGCCACTGGGTGTGGGCCCGGTAGGCGGCCACCGCCACCAGGTCGCCGCAGATCAGCAGGGGCAGGACAAACCCGATCGCCTCCTTCGCCGGCATGAGGTTGGCGACAATGGTCACCGCCACCATGCCCAGCCCACCGATCGCGGTCTTGGATACGCCCACGAAGATCGCCGCCGCCACCGCCAACGCCCATTGCCAGGGTTCGAGAATCATCAGGGCAACCGTCGCGGCGAATGGTGAAGCCGTCCAGCGTTCATCATCTGGGGACAAGCGGAGAGGAAAAACCGTAGGTACCCTGCACAAAGTCCCACAAGCTGGCAAAGCGCGGCACTTCGGGCGGCGGTTCGACCGGCGCAGGATCTGACTCCCGCACAATCGCCGCGGCGCCAATACCGGCGGCACCGCCCGCATTCCAATCCACCGGCCGGTCTCCGACCATCCAACAGCGTGCGGGAGCGAGACCATGGCGCTCGATCGACTCCTGGATGAACGCCGGCGAAGGCTTGCGGTAAGCGGAAGGCTCGTCCGGCGCTTCCGGAGCGATACACGTCGCGGTGAACAAATCCGCCCCCAGCCCGATCAACTCCAGCATGTGCCGATTCACCGCCTGCACGTCGTCCAGGCCGAACAGCCCGCGCCCGACGCCGGACTGGTTGGTGAAAAGGAACAGCTTGATCCCCTGTCTGACCGCGTAGGCCAGCGCCTCGCGGGTACCCGGTACCAGCGTGACGCGCGCCGGATCCGCCAGATAGGGCACATGCTCGATCAAAGTCCCGTCCCGATCGAGAAACCAAGCCGCGGACAAACTCACGTCAGGGCGCATGAACCGTGAGGGTCTAGTCGAATGCCGCATCCACGGCTTCAAGCAGGACGTGAATCAAGAATGTGTGCATCTCCTGGATGCGAGGAACCGAATCTGAAGGGACAATCAGCTCATGGTCGCAACGTCCGCGCAGCGCTCCGCCGTCCCGCCCCCCCAGTAGAATGGTCTCCACCTCCCGGCGCTGCGCGGCCTCGACGGCTTGGATGATATTGGGCGAGTTGCCACTCGTGGTGATGGCAAAGAAAAGATCACCCGGCCGGGCCAGGGCCGTCAGTGGCCGGGCGAAGACCGCCTCAAAGCCAAACTCGTTCGCGATGCAGGTAAGCGCGGTGGGGTCGGCATTCAGGCAGACCCCCGGCAAGGGCCAGCGGTTCTTGCTGTAACGACCGGTGAGCTCCTCCGTAAGATGCAGGGCATCCGCCGCACTGCCCCCGTTGCCCGCGGAGTAAACCGTACGCCCCTCGGCCAGGCGCGTACAAATCAGTGATTTCACCGTTTCAATGGCGGGCTCCAGTTGCCGGGTGGACTCAAGGGTCTCCCGCAGGTGGTCAAATTGCTGCAAAGTTGTCATCATGCCTTTTCCAAAAATTCCTCAATCTCCTTCCAACTGGCGGTCGCGGTGCCGAGTTTGCCCACGACCACACCGGCGGCGCAATTGGCGAAGGCGATGGCCGCGGCGTGATCCATGCCGGCCAGCAGCCCCACCACCAGCGCGGCGACCACCGTGTCCCCGGCGCCGGATACATCAAAGAGCTCCCGCGCCCGCGTCGGGACCTGCAACACCACCTGGCCTTCCCGGGCGTAGAGAATCCCGTCCTCGCCCAGGGTGATAACCAGGTGACGAGGTGCGAAACGCTCATGGATGCGGCGGCAGATCTCCTCCGCCGGATAGTCCGCCCCTGATTCCGCCGCCGGCAGGCCGGCCAGCTCATATGACTCCGGACGATTGGGGGTCAGTACATCCATATCCCGCATGGCGATGGCATTCGCGGGCTTGGGGTCGACGGCAATCAAGCCCCCGCGGGCGTGAATGCGCTGGGTAAGCGCTTCGACGAGTTCGCTCGTAAGTCCCCCTTTCGCGTAGTCACACACGATCACCGCGTCGGCCCGATCACAGGCGGCCCGCAGAAAATCGCCCTCTTCATCCACCCTGATTCGGTAGGTCTCCGCCGGACCTTCGTGGTCGACCCGGCAGATCTGTTGCCGGCGCACGACGATACGGGTTTTGCGGATGGTGGCCGCACCGGCCCTTTGGAAGCGCGCATCGTGGTCGATGCCTTCTTCGCGAAGCAGCTCGACCAGCTGACGCCCGGGCACATCGGTGCCGACAAACCCGCAGACCTCGCACGCGACGCCGAGACGGGCCAGGTTGACGGCTACGTTACCCGCTCCGCCTGCCGAGAGGCTTTCCTTATTCACGGACACGACCGGCACCGGCGCCTCGGGCGATATCCGGCGCGTGTCGCCCCAGATGTAGTGATCCAGCATCAGATCGCCCACGACCAACACCCGGTAGCGGCGTTTGAACGGATGGAAACGGTGAAGAAGTTCTGCCGAGATCAAGGCCAGTCAGGAGTTACGGATGGAAGCGACGAGGCCGGTCGTGCTGAAACCGGATTCGTAGGAAAGAAATTCAACCTTGGCCCCGGTCTCGATCAATACCGCCTTCTCTGCCTCATCCAGCGTATCCCATGAATAATCGGCGGCCTTGGCATAGATGTCCGGCCGGATCGATTCCAGCAGGCCGGTCACACGGGTGGTGGGAAAAACTGTCACCAGATCGACGGCCCGCAGACTGGCGAGGTGGTAGGCCCGTTCGGCTTCCGGCATGACCGGGCGGCCCGGCCCTTTCAGAGTGCGCACGCTTTGATCACCATTGAGGCCCACCCACAACAGATCACCCAAGGCGCGGCACCGTGCCAGAAAGCGGAGGTGGCCCGGGTGGAGCAGATCGAAGCAACCATTGGTGAACACCAGGCGCTGACCGGCCGAACGCACGCGCTCACGCACGGCGGCGACTTCGTCCTCGGGCACCGTGATGGCCATGGCAACAGCAGGAGGCATGGCGGTCACTTCAAGGGGGCGGGGCCCGGGCCGGCAATGCCTATTCCACCACGGGCCTCACCACCTCGACCACACAATCGAGCTGGAGATAGCAGGCCGTTGTTTCTTTAATTCGCGCCCTTAGTCCTCACCCTGCGCCCATTCGAATTTCGTGCCCATGCAGCCCCGACGCATCCTGATTTCCCGACCGGATCGACTGGGGGATTTGGTGATCACCACGGCTCTGGTCACCGCGTTGAAGCGATTGCTGCCCGACGTTCGGATAGCGTTGCTGATCCAGCCCGCGTTCAGATCCCTGGTGGAAGACAACCCGCTGATCGATGCCGTCCTCAGCGTTCAAGATGGCTCGGATGCCGCGATGGAAACCGAAATCCGGACCTTTGCCGCGGACGTGTCCCTGCATGCCCACCCCAACATCACCGTTGCCCGGGCCTGCCGACGCGCGGCCATCCCCATGCGCATTGGCTACGTAATTGAGGCGGATCAACTCACCCATGCCCTGCCTGACCAGCGGCGCGAGGGCACCCGCCATGAAATCGACTACCTGGGCGATCTCCTCTTACCGTTGGCTCTGAAAATCAACGCCGCGCATCTGCAGCCCACCCTCTCGGGGCAACCGCTGCCGCCGGACCTGGGCGTCCATCCGCCTTACGCCGTTTTTCATCTCGGTGCCCACGCCACCAAGGCAACGGTCCCGCCAGATGTGTTTGCGGCCGTTGCGGAGACGGTGACCGCCTCACTGAACCTGTCGGTGTGCCTGATCGGCGTGGCCGGGGAATTCCCCAAGAACGCGGCCTTCGTGAAGTCCTCGGCTCGGGCCGACCGTATTCACAACCTTTGCGGCAGGTTGAACCCGGCCCAGACGTTCGAACTCCTGCGGACCGCCACGTTTTTTCTCGGCCGCGACAGTGGTCCGGCTCACCTCGCTGCCGCCGCCGGGATCCGCACCTACTGTTTCATGCCGGCCACGCGGGCTGATATTTCAATCGCCCGCTGGAAACCGATCGGCCCCCGGGTCACCGTGCTGGGCCCGCAGGGCAAGGCCCGGCCCTGGGAACGCACGGAAGCGGCCAATCGCCGCGTGTTTCGAGGCATCAACCCTTCGGCTGTAGCTGCCCTGATCGCCCAGGAAATTGCCCGCGAACGGCCCAGTCCGGCACTTTCGTCTTCGGCGGAGAGCGGTTGAGCGGACCAGGCCGGTTTCACGGCCCGACGTAGTAGGGTCAACAGTCGTCACACCACGGCATTGCGCCAACAGGTTCCGACGACATGCTGACCCCTTCTTGTGAAAACACCTGCCCCTACCCTCACCGCCTTGCTGGCGATCCTGTGCGCCGCGACTCTCTCCACCCTCCCTGCGGCCGAACTGCCGCCGGTCTATGCGGTGGAAAACACCGGCGCGGACTTCGCCCCGCCGCCCTTGCCGCCCCTCGCCGACCTCCCGGTCGTGCAACCCCTGCCCGACCCCTTCAGGTGGTCCGACGGCAGCGGCCGCCTCCGCGACCCGGCCGACTGGGCTCGCCGCCGCGCCGAGATCAAGGCCGAGATCGAGCACTACGAGATCGGCGCCAAGCCCGGCAAACCCGACCACCTCACCGCCAGCTTTGCCGACAATGTCCTGACCGTGAACGTCACGGTGAACGGCGAGACCCTCACCCTCACCGCCGAGGTCAAACTGCCTGAAGGCGACGGCCCCTTCCCGGCCATCATCGGCATCGGCCGTCCCACCGGCAGCCTGCCGCCGGATATTTTCGCCGAGCGCAAGGTCGCCACTATCACCTACAACTTCACCCAGGTGATGGCCCACACCCAGAAGCGCGGTGAGGAACCGATCAACCGCCTCTACCCGGACCAGACCGACATGGGCGCCTACAGTGCCTGGCCCTGGGGCGCCAGCCGCCTGATCGACGGCCTTGAACTGGTGCAGGACGACCTGCCCATTGATCTCAAACGCCTCGCTGTCAGCGGGTGTTCCTTCGCCGGTAAGATGGCGCTCTTCATCGGAGCATTCGACGAACGGATCGCGCTGACCATCGCCCAGGAACCGGGCGGCGGCGGCTCCTCGGCCTGGCGCGTGGCGGAAACCCTCAGCGAGGTCGAGAAGCTCGGCCGCACCAATCGCCAATGGTTCCTGCGCAGCATGTTCGACTTCGACGGGGCCAACGTCTCGCGCCTGCCCATGGACCACCACGAACTGATGGCCATGGTCGCGCCCCGGGCTCTGTTTGTCCTCGGCAACACCGACTATACCTGGCTGGCCGAGGAATCCGGCTACGTCTCCCACCGCGCTGCGCAGAAGACCTACGAGACCCTCGGTATCGGTGACCGCTTTGGCTTCTCCATCGTGGGCAACCACCCGCACTGTCGGGTGCCCGAAAGCCAGCAGGCCGAGATCGGCGCCTTCGTCGACAAGTTCCTCCTTGGTATCGATTCCGCCGATACTGAGATCCGCCGCCATCCGTTCCCGCACGTCGACTACGCCCGCTGGACCGCCTGGTGGGGCACCGACCAGCCCACCTTCACGCCGCGCGAAGGCGAGCACACCCTCACCCTCGAGACCGAGACCGCCCGGATCGGCGCCGACTGGCGGGTCGTCGAGGACCCCACCGCCTCCAACGGCAAATACGTGACCGTGCCCGCCGGCACCGCCAGCCCCGAGGCCGCCCCGACCGGCAGCGAAGGCGGGTTCATCACCCTCCCCTTCACCGTCGAGGCGGACGGCCGCTACTACATCCAGGCCCGTCTCAACACACCGAACGACTCCAGCGGTTCCTACTGGATTAGGCTCAACAACGGCGCGTTCGAACAGCGCAACGGCCTGCGCACCGACGGCTGGGAATGGCTCACCCTCCAGAATTACACTCTCTTCGCCGGCGAGCAGACCCTCACCATCGGCTACCGCGAGAACGAGGCCTGGCTCGACAAGATCCTGATTTCCACCGTGCCGTTCGCGCCCGAGGATGCCGGCCCCGCCGCTGCCAATCTCTGATCTCTAGCCCGATTTAGCCGCCGGTCCGTCGAACCGGCCGGCGGCCACCGTGAACACCTGCCAGGCACCCAGGGTGGTGTCCGGGGGCGTCGTGCCGGTGGCGATCACCTGCGCGGTCGACGGTACCGCGGCCCAGAATCGCTCGCGGCGGGCAGGGTCGAGTTCCCCCAGCACATCGTCCGCCAGCAGCACCGGCTGCGCGCCGCCGCGCTCACGATACCAGTCGGCCTGCGCCAGCCGCAGCGCCAGTACCAGCGCCCGCTGCTGCCCCTCGGAGGCAAAGTCCTTCGCGGCGCGGCCATGCAGCGTGAAATCGAAATCGTCCCGGTGCGGACCGCTGCCCGTCGCCTTGAGCACCCGGTCGCGTTCGCGGCCTCGCCGCAGCTTGTCCCGCAGGCCTTCGGCCACATTCGGCGCATAGGCAAAGCCCGCCGGTTCAGCGTGGTCCGCAATCCGCCCGTAAGCCGCGGTCAACACCGCCGCCAGACGATCCAGCCCCGCCGCCCGGCCGGCGATCAGGGCCTCACCGTGTTCCGCCAGCGGTTGTTCGAACGCTTCGAGCTCGGCCGGGCTGGCGGACTGCTTGAGCAGGGCGTTGCGCTCCGCGAGGGCACGGTGATACGCCTGCAACGCGGCCAGATAACCGGCGTCCATCGCCGACAGGGTCAGGTCGAGCCAACGGCGGCGGCCGCCCGGTGAACCGCGCACCAGTTGCTGGTCCTGCGACGAAAACACCACGGTGGGAAACCGGCCGATGAACTCCGCCAGCCGTCCGATTTTGGTGGCGTCGACCCAGACCTCCTTCTCACCCGGCCGCAGTTTGATGGTCAGCTGGGTCGGTCCTTCCACGTCGTGTTCCAGCTCGCAACCGATCGCGGCTTCATTCTCGCCGTGGGCGACAAGATGGCGGTTGTCGGCGGCCCGGAAGGAACGCAGCGCCGTCACCAAACCCGCGGCCTCCAGCAGATTGGTTTTCCCCTGGCCGTTGGCCCCCAGCAAAAATTGCAGCCGTCCTGTCAGCTCCAGGCGGGCGGCCGGGATGTTGCGGAAATGCTGCAGCGCGATGCGACGGATCTGCATCTCAGGGCACGATCACGTTGGTGGCCGGCTTCAGGTCGGGTGCGACGGCGACCAGTGCGTCGGCCAGGTCCAGCCAGTCGCGCGGCGTGGTGTCCCAGCCGGCACTGACGCGAATCGTGCGCCGCACCTCGTCGCCCGACAGCCCCATGGCCGCGAGCACATGCGACGGCGCCTCCTTGCCGCTGGCACAGGCCGAACCGGTGGAGACCTCGAACCCGTGCTTGTCGAGCCGGGCCACCCAGCGGTGATTCTCGCCGTGCGGCAGGGTAAGGGTGACGGTGTTCCACAGGCGCTCCGCCCGCGATGCCACGATCCGCGTACCGGCGAGTCGACGCCCGATCTCGACCTCGAACGCGTTGCGCCAACGCAGGCGCTCGCCTTCGTGCAGCACCCTGGTCTGCTCCGCTTCGAGCAAAGCCGCCGTCATTGCGGCAATCCCGGGATAATCCTCCGTGCCCCCGCGCTGCCCGCTCTCCTGGCCGCCCCCCCGACGGATCACGAAGCCGTTTTCGGCCGCGGGTCGCAGCAGGAATCCCACCCCCTTGGGTCCGCCGAATTTGTGCGCCGAGCCGAACACCCAGCCGGCCGCCTGCGCCAGACCGGCCGCCGGAAGCTTGCCCAGCCACTGCGTCGCATCGCACACCAGCACGGCCTTCGACGCCGCGCAGCGCTGCCCGACTTCCTCCCAGGGCTGCAGCACGCCGGTTTCGTTATTGGCCGCCATCAGCACCACCACCTTCGCACCGCCGGCCAAGGCCTCGTCGACCTGTTCCAGCACGACTTCGCCTGCGGGGTTGGCCTGGAGCCGCGCTACCCGATCAGATTCGAGCCAAGTGCCCACCGCCGCCAGCACCGCCGGGTGCTCGGACACGCTGACCGCCAACCGTTCCTCCGGGGCCAACGATTTCCCCAAGTGCTGCATGATCGCATGGGCGGCCTCGGTCGCTCCGCTGGTAAAGATCACGCGGTCCGCAGCACAGCCCAAGGCCTGCGCGATTTTCTCCCGCGCCGTCTGCAGCCGCACGCCCACCCGCGCGCCAGCCCGGTGAGGGCTCGAGGGATTGTGCCAGGCCTCGGCCTGGGCCTCCAGCCAGGCCTCCCGAGCAATCGCGGTCAGCGGGCTGGTGGCATTATGGTCAAAATACGGCACGACCGCACACCGTGCGTCTCCCCCCCGCGGCTGGCAAGCGGCTGCTCAGGGAGTCGGCAGCGTATCCGCGTAGGTGTCCCAGCCGGCCAGGAGCGCATGCACCACCTGACTGCCCACCTTGTGGGCGGCGTCGAGCGAAGGGATGTAGGCCGAGTAACCCGGTCCGAGCTTCTCGCCGCTCAGGCTCTCGGCGGCATCGCCCCCGGGCCACTGCATGGAAAAATTGCTCGCCGTGCGCAGGACCAGCATGCGCTCGACGTCGACCTTGCCGGCGCGGTCCAGCCACATCAACGAGCCGTAGGTGCCGGTGTCCTCCATCGCGCTGGTGACAAATTCCCCCGCCCCGTCGGTGTAATATTTCACCCACGCGTTGGCCCACTCGTTGAGCACCTCGCCATGCCAGTAGGTCATCGCCGCCAACTGGTCGCCCTTGAGCACAAACGGTCCGCGCTGGGCGACCGGGTAGCCCTCGTAGAGGGCCCGGCGGCGCTGCATGGCCTCGTTGTCCATCAATTCCGTGTCCTTGGTCAGTTGATACGCCCATTCCACCAGCGACGGCACCAGGCGAAACACCTGCCCCTCGCTGCCGTCGACCGGCTGCTGGTAGGGGTGGGCCTTGCGCAGCGGGATGTAGCCGGTTTTCCAACCGGCGGGCACCTCGCGAAAATCGATCTCGTGGGCCAGGTCACCGTCCACCAGCCATTCGGCCCAGGCCGCGGAGCCCAGCGACATGTCGTGGGGATCCACACCGGCAATGCCGGCCACCAGCCAGTAGGCCTGCGTCAGGTCAAACCGCGGATCGAGCCCCAGCGCCATGATAGTGGCCGCGCTCTTGGCCGTGCCCACGCCGGTGACGACGCCCAGCACGCTGCCGTCGGCGTTGGTGCGCAGGTCGCGGTAGCCCTGGGGAAACGGGTAAACTTCCGTCAGGGCCTCGCGTTCGACCCAGTACTGGAACTCACCCGGCCGGTCCCCGGTGTCCTCCCCGGCTTCAAACATCGCCACCACTACGACCTTGACCTTGATGGGCTCGGCCCGGGTCAGGACCACGGTTCCGAGAAGGGAGAACAACAGGATGAGCCAGCGCATGGCCCACCCGAAGCAACCCCCGCGCCAGCGTCAAAGGAGTTCTTGACCGGTTCCGCGCCGGGCCGCGAAGCTGGCCTCTTTATGAGCAACGAAACCGCCTCCTCCGAAGTCGCCGTGATCTCCACCAGCTACGGCGACATGACCATTGCCTTCTGGCCCGACGTCGCGCCGAAGACCGTCGAGAACTTCAAGAAGCTCGCCAACGACGGCTTCTACGACGGCACCGCCTTCCATCGCATCATCAAGGGCTTCATGATCCAGGGCGGCTGCCCCAACACCAAGACCGGCGCCACGGGCATCCCCGGCACCGGCGATCCCGGCTACAAGGTGAAGGCCGAGTTCAACGCCAAGCACCACGCCCGTGGCGTGATCTCGATGGCTCGCGCCCAGCATCCGGACAGTGCCGGCTGCCAATTCTTCATCTGCCACGGCGAGGCCGGCTTTCTGGACCGCCAATACACCGCCTTCGGCGAACTGGTCGCCGGCGACAGCGTGCTGGAGCAGATCGCCACGGTGCCGACCAAGCACGGCGGCGGCGGGGAAAAGAGCACCCCGATCGACCGGGTCGAGGTAAAGACCATCTCGATCAAGCCCGCAGCCTGACGTCTCGCCCGGGACTTTACGAACCGCTCCGCATCACGGAGCGGTTTTTTTGTGCCCAGACCCCTCAGGCGTAGCCCAGCGCGTCGGCCACGGCGGTGTTGACGATCTCGCCGGCGCGCACGTTGACGCCCTTGGCGAGGTTCGGGTGGTTGCCCAGGGCCGGCTCGATGCCCTCGGCCACCATCTGCACCAGGTAGGGTTCGGTCGCCTGGGTGAGCGCCACGGTCGAGGTGCGGCCCACCAGCGCCGGCATGTTGGGCACGGCGTAGTGCACCACCCCGTGTTTCACGTAGGTCGGCTCGGTGTGGGAGGTGGGCCGGATGGTCTCGATGCAGCCACCCTGGTCGATGGCGATGTCCACGATGACGCTGCCCGGACGCATCTGCTTGACCATCTCCTTGGTCACGACGGTGGGCGCCTTGGCGTTGGGCACCAGCACGGCGCCGATGAGCAGGTCGCAGTCGGCCACCGCCAACTCGATGTTGGCCGGGTTGGCCATGAGCGTCACGAGGCCGCCGCGGTATTCCTCATCGAGGGTCTCGAGCCGGTTGAGATTCAAGTCCAGCACGGCGGTGCGCGCGCCCATGCCCATGGCCATGCGCACGGCGTGCGCGCCGGAGTTGCCCGCCCCGATCACCGCCACGCGGCCGGGCATCGTGCCGGGGATGCCGCCCAGCAGCACGCCGGAGCCGCCGTTCTGGCTCTGCAGCAGGTAGGCGCCGGTCTGGATCGAGAGCCGGCCCGCGATGTGCGACATCGGTTTGAGCAACGGCAGGAACCCGCCCGGGCTCTCCACCGACTCATAGGCGATCGCCAGCACGCCGGCTTTGACCAGCGCGGCGGCCAGCTCGGGACAGGCGGCGAGGTGCAGGTAGGTGAACAGGGCCAGACCCGGGCGGAAGTATTTGAATTCCGGTGACAGCGGCTCCTTCACCTTCACCACCAGGTCGGCCGTGTGCCAGACCTTGGCGGCGGACTTGACGAGATGGGCGCCCGCCGCGGTGTACTGCGCGTCGGTGAATCCGGCGCGCGCGCCGGCGCCCTTCTCCACGAAAACCTCCGCGCCGAGCCCGATGCACCGGCGGCAGAGATTGGGGGTCATCGCGACCCGCGTTTCACCGATCTTGATCTCCCTGGGGACCCCGATTTTCATGCCTGGATACTGTGCGGATCCGGCCGCCACTCAAGCCCGACCCGTTGTCCCTGCCCGCATCACCGATCGGCCGGCCAAGGTCTCCAGGCGGCGAAGAGCGGCCATGAATCCGACTTAGCCGGACTCCGCCATGGTCAGTGCCCGGCGACACGCGGCCAACGCCGCCAGCCTGGGTTCCAGCTTTTCCTTCACCGCCCGTTGATTCAGATGCCACAGGCGGACCGAAAACGCCCCGAGAAACAGGAGCCACAACGTCGATTTCAGCAGATGAATCCCCGATGGCATGACCAGGGGAAGTTGCAAATGGGCCTGAAAGCTCAGCAGCAGAATGCTGAGCAGGATGGGGAGCAAGTACCACCAGGCCATCGAGCGCAGCAATTGGGCCTGGTGCTCAACTTCGGCCAGGGCCCGATCCAGTTCCGCGATCACGGGTTCCCCCTGCGGAATTGAACGGTAGTGACGAATGATCCGGTCGACCAAAAGAAAAGCGGCGACCATCAGCGGCAGGGCCGCCCCCACCCAACCGACCCAGGGGACCAGGCCGGCGGCCTGCGCTTTCCACGCCAACCGACCGAACAAGCCCGCCACCAGCAGACCCGCCGAGATTTCAAAGAAATCCCGCCACCAGATCCTACGATCAAAGCGGCGGCTTTCCCGCCGCACATCGGCCAACAGCTCCTTGGTTGGCTGACCCATTGCCGGTGCCGCGCCCGGGCCGGGTTCATTTTCGCGCCAGATTTGCTGCATTTCTTCAAAGCTCATCGCTGATTCCTTTCATGATTTGGGAGAGTTTTTGCCGGGCACGGCTCAGCGCCACGCCCACGTGATTTTCGGTCATACCGGTCACCTGCGCGATTTCGGCATAAGCCAGTCCGTCCAGCGCCAGCACACATACCGTGCGTTCAGCCGGCGGCAGCATCCGCACTGCCTGCAGCAGCTGGTCGTGCAGGTCCCGGCGCGCATGCACTTCGGCCGGACCGGTGTGTTCACTGGCGGCCACCGGCAGCGGAGCAGGTTCAGCGACAATCCGCGCCAGCCGTCGATTCTCGCCCCGTCGCCACGTCAGCGCCGTATTGAGACAGACCCGATATATCCAGGTGGAAACCTTGGCTTGCCCCTGGAATCGCGGCAAGGAACGCCATAATTGCACCAGCATTTCCTGATGGAGATCCGCCGTGTCCGCGGCCATCGGAGCATAGGCCAGGCTGAGCTTGCGCACGATGGCGCCATGCTCTTCGAGCCAGTCCGTAAATTGAGCTTCAGGCGTGGAGGCGGGTATCATCAGTTCACTGCATCAGTGGCCGCCCACCGTCTGGACCTTACAAAAATTCGCCGAATTAGCGGGGCGGACTTCCCTTCAGCCGGGCATGGGCGGCGGATACCGCCAAATATTTTTCCGCCCAGCCCCGCAAGGCCACCTGCTCGGCCTCGCTTAAGGTCCGCACCACCCGGCCGGGCGTGCCCATGACCATCGAGCCGGCCGGCACCACCGTGCCGGGGGTCACCACGGCGCCGGCGGCGATCAGGCATCGGTCGCCCACCACCGCGCCGTCCAGGACGGTCGCATTCATGCCGATCAGGCATTCGTTGCCGATGGTGCAGGCGTGGATGATCGCGGCGTGGCCGATCGTGCACCAGTCGCCGATGATGGCGTCGAGGTCGTCCGCGAGGTGCACGATGCAGTTGTCCTGGAGGTTGGTCCCGGTGCCAACCCGGATGCGGGCAATGTCACCGCGCAACACCGCGCCGTAGAACACGCTGGACTGCGATCCCAGCACCACGTCACCCACCACCGTGGCATTGGGCGCCACCCAGTTCGCGGCGGCGAGTTCGGGCGTGCGGGACAGGTGGCGTTGCAGGCGTTCCTCGACGGTCATGACTCAGTTGGTTCTCGCCCCGTCCAAGTGAAACCGCAAGCTCCGGGCGGAACTCAACCTGCTTCCAGCCTCCCCCGCATGGATACGCTCCTCCCCATTCTGCGCGGCGTGCTCGGTATCGCCGCTTTCACCGGCATCGCCTACGCCTTCAGTACCAACCGCCGCGCCATCGACTGGAAACTGGTCCGCACCGGCATGCTGCTGCAGATCGTGGTGGCGATCGTGGTGCTCAAGGTCAGCTTCGTGCGCACGATCTTTGAGATTGTCAGCCGGTTTTTCGTGAAGGTCATCGACTTCACCAACGCCGGCACCGAGCTGGTCTTCGGCTGGTTCAACGGGATCGCCGGCGGCAACGTCGAGGGGCTGCCCTTCACCTCGGGCGGGCCGGTCTTCGCGGTGACGATCCTGCCCACCATCATCTTCTTCGCCTCGCTCACCTCCCTGCTCTACTACCTGGGGATCCTGCAGCGGGTGGTCTACGTCTTCGCCTGGCTGATGTCGAAGACGATGAAACTGGGCGGCGCCGAGAGCATGTCGGCCTCGGCCAACATCTTTGTCGGCCAGACCGAGGCCCCGCTGCTGATCAAGCCCTACCTCGACCGTATGACGCGCTCGGAGCTGCTCGCCATCATGATCGGCGGCATGGCGACGATCGCAGGCGGAGTGATGGCAGTCTACATCGCCTTGCTCGGCGGGAGCGACCCGGCGGCCCAGGTCGAATTCGCCACCCACCTGCTGACCAAGTCCGTCATTTCCGCGCCGTGCGCACTGGTCATCGCCAAGATCCTGCTGCCCCAGGAAGAGGCCATCGACCCGAACATCGAGATCCCGCGGGACCGCTTCGGGGCCAATATCCTCGATGCCATCTGCTCCGGCACGACCGACGGCGTGAAGCTCGCGGTCAATGTCGGCGCGATGCTCATCGTGTTCACCGCCCTCGTCGCGATGATCAACTTCGGCCTCGGCGACCTGCTCGGCGAATGGCTCGGCCTCAACCGCTTGGTCGCGTCGCTGACCGGCGGAGAGTTCACCTCGTTTTCCATGGAGTTCATCCTCGGTATCATCGGCGCACCGATCGCCTGGCTGATGGGCATCGACCCCGGCCATCTGCTCATCTCGGGCAACCTGCTCGGGCAAAAAACGGTGCTCAACGAGTTCGTGGCCTATTTCTCGATGAACTCCCTCTTCGCCTCCGGCGACCTGACCGACGAACGCACCCGCATCATCCTGACCTACGCCCTCTGCGGCTTTTCCAATCTCGTTTCCATCGGCATCCAAATCGGCGGCATCGGTGCCCTCGCGCCCGACCGCCGGGCCGAGCTCGCCCAGCTCGGCTGGCGGGCCCTCCTCGGAGGTTCGCTGGCGTGTTTCATCCCCGCCTCGATCGCCGGTATGCTGATCTGACCCCAACCCCAAACCCTGATTGATGATTCTGCTTCGTTCGTTGCTCCTCGCGCTGGCGGCCGCCACCGCCGGTGTCGCCGCCACCACCCATCGCTCCGAAATTCGCATCCGCGACCCTTTCGTGCTGCCCGATCCCGAGGCCGGGATCTACTACATCTACGGCACGACCACCTCAGGGATCTTTGACGCCGGCGTGGAGCGCAAAGCCGTGATGCTGTTCAAGACGCGCGACCTGGACAACTGGGAGGACCCGGTTCCGGTCTGGGAGGTGCCCGCGGAGCACTGGGGTCGCGAAACCGCCTGGGCACCCGAGGTGCACGCCTACAACGGCAAATACTATCTCTTCGTCACGCTCACCTCCGACAAAACCCTGCCCACGCCGCCCGGGCGGCCGCAGAACGTCATGCGCGGCACCGAGATTCTGGTGGCGGACAGCCCCGAGGGACCGTTTCAACCCCTCGGCGACGGCCCGCAGACCCCGCCGGATTGGATGGCGCTCGACGGCTCGCTGTGGGTCGAGGACGGCGTGCCCTACATGGTGTTCTGTCACGAGTGGGCGCAGATCGTCGACGGCACTTTCGACCTCGTGCAGCTGAGCGACGACCTTTCCACCGCCGTCGGCGAGCCCGAGTTGCTCTTTCCCGCCTCCGCCGGACCCTGGGTACGCTGCCGCGGCGACATCGGGGAGTTGTATCAGGGCAAACGCTACCACGCCTACGTGAGCGACGGCAACTGGCTGCATCGCACCAAGACCGGCGAACTGGTCATGCTGTGGTCAAGCTACGGCCCGCAGAGCTATGCCGTGGGCATCGCCCGCTCCGCGTCGGGCAAGGTCCGCGGACCCTGGATCCAGCAGGAGGCGCCGATCTGGACGACCGACGGCGGCCACCCGATGCTGTTCGAAACCTTTGATGGCCGTCTCGCCATGGTGATCCACCAGCCCAACCGCACCGTGGAGCGGGCGCGATTCTTCGAGATGGAGGACCTCGGCGACACGTTGCGGATCAAGGAGGAAATCCAGCCCTTCGAGTAACCCCGATGGCCCGCCGCTCCTCCCGTCGCCCGTTTCGCGCCCGGCTGCCCTTTGCCCCCAAGCCGGATCCGCTGTTTCGCTGGCGTGGCACGGGTGTATCGCGGCTGGAGGGCTTCGCGGATGCGGTCTTCGCCTTCACCATCACGCTGTTGGTGGTCGCCCTCGAGGTGCCGCGTGATTTCGACGACCTACTCAAGGTCTTCCAGGGATTTCCCGCCTTCGCCGCGACGTTCGCCATCCTCGTCTGGTTCTGGTCGGTCCACTACCTTTTCTTCCGGCGTTACGGCCTCGAGGACACCTGGACGCGCATCCTCAACAACCTCGTGCTGCTGCTCGTTGTCTTTCTGGCCTACCCGCTGAAATTTCTCTTCTCCACGGCCTTCGCCACGGTGCTCGGCTTCGGCGAGGGCGTGACCGGCGTGGATTCGATTGAACGCACCAGTCAAATCTACCTGATCTACGGCGCCGGGCTCGGAGCGGTCTGGTTGGTCTACTTCCTGATGTATCTGCACGCGTGGCGCCAAAGGCGAGTCCTGCAGCTGACCCCGGCCGAGGAAATCCTCACCCGCGGTTCCCTCTGGGTGCCCTTGCTCAACATGCTGATCTGCCTGCTGTCGGTGGGGCTGGCGCTGTTTGAAAGTTTCACCTGGCAGCCCGGCGTGGTCTACGGGCTGTGCGGACCGGCCATGGCCATCAACGGCTGGTGGTACGGCACCAAGGCGGCCCGCATTGCAAAACAGACCTCATCCGCCGCATACATCGCATGACCTTCATCCGTCCCTCCACCGGCACCCTGTTCCTGTTCGAGGTGATTCTGATGGGAGTGAGCCTCGCCTTCTTTACCGGGATCTGGCGGGTGTCCCGCGATCGGCCGGGGCAGTTGAATTTTCGCCTGGGTGCCACCGCCGTGGTGGTCGGGGCCTGGTTGTTGGTCTTCAGCGCCGTCGTGGGCTCGGGCCTGATCGCGCGGCCACCGTATTACGGCCTGATGGTGCTCTTTGCCACGTCCAACATTGTCAGTGTCGGCCTGGCGCTCGGACCTCCCGGGCGCTGGCTCGCCGCCGGCCTCACCCCGGGTGTGCTCGTGGCGTTTCAGGCCTTCCGGTTGCCCCTGGAATGGGTGCTGCACCGCTGGGCCCTGGGCGGGACCATTCCCACCACCATGACGTGGACCGGGTCCAATTGGGACGTGGTTACCGGCGTGCTGGCCCTGGTGATCGCACCGTTCGCCACCAAGCTCCGGGGGCTCGCCTGGGCGTTCAACTTCATCGGCTTGGTGCTGCTCATCAATGTCATGCGAGTGGCCGTGATGTCTTCCCCTCTCCCGTTCGCGTGGGGCCTGGAGTCACCCCTGCAACTCGGCCTGCACCTGCCCTATGCCTTGATCGTGCCGATCGCGGTGGGCGGGGCGTTGGCCGGACACATCATCCTGTTTCGCAACCTGCTGCAGCCGCCCAAGACGGCGTGGTGAGAATTCCATCGCCCGCGCCGAACCGCGTCGTTTCGCTCGCCTCATGTCCGCATCCCCGCGTTCGCCCCAAGGCAACCCCGGCCGACAACGTGTCGTGCTTCAGATCGCCGTCGCCATCCTCATCCTGTCCGGCCTCCTGATCTTCATGGTACCGGTCCCGCTGCCCAAACCCATTCGCATCGGCATCTTCGCGGTCGACATGATCGCGGCCCTCGCCCTCTGGGTGCTCGGCAAGCAAAAGCTGCCCCGTTAGCCTACCGTCGCACCGCGCTTCGCCATGCCGCCCCGCGACCGTCCGGCCCAGCCCATCAACCGCCACCTGTGGCTCGTGGAGCCGTTGGAGGACGACCCGACGCTGATCGTGAAGCCGATGTTCGGCGCCCGCGCCGTCTACTTCCGCGGCCGCATGGTGCTGGTGCTGTCCGACAAGGCGGAACCATGGCGGGGCGTGCTGGTGCCCACCGAACGGGTGCACCAGCCGGCCTTGATCTCCGACCGGCCGGCGCTCGCGCCGCACCCCGTCCTGCCGAAGTGGCTATACCTGCCCGAGACAGCGCCGACCTTCGAGACCGACGCCCAGTGGCTGGTCGAACGCATCCGGCGCGGAGACGAACGCGTCGGGATCATCCCGCCGCAGAAGCGCGCGCGCCGGAAGGCTCCCCGGCCAGGTCAGGGCAGTTCGTAGATCTCGACCAGACCGCGACCCGTGCCGCCGTCCGCGCCACTGAGCTGCGCGGTGTAGGAACCCGGGGGTAACGTCAGGATCAAGGCGGCATCGAGGCTGAAGTCGTCCAGGTCGAACGCGCCCGTGGTGACAAAGCTGGGCCTCAGACTGGCGTCCCAATTGTCATTCGAGGCGATCTGGTCCCCGCCCGAATTGAAGACCTTCAGCAGCGGATCCCGCAGGAAGCCGTTGCCGATGTACTTCCCGAGCCCCGGGCCCACCCCGCGGATGAGGACATTCTTGGGATCGTCACCCGTCACGACGAAGCCGGCGATCAGGATATCGAAGCCCGTGCCCACCTGGTTCTGGGCGGACACGTTGACGAGCCGGTTGTCGTTGCTGTCGCCAATGTCGTAGACCTCCACCAGCGCCGTGCCCGATTCCGGGCCATTCACCCACACGGAAGCGAGGCCGGACAGGTCCACCTGCAACGCGGAGTCCTTGCTTCCGGCGGTCAACGGGAAAGCACCGAGTTCCGCAAACGTGTCCGTCAGCGACGCGTCCCAATCCTCGTTGGCATCCACCTCCACGTCGGTCGTGTTGACCGTGACGCGATAATTGTCACCGCCGGTCCGTTCGAACGTAATCGTGCCGGTCTCGAGGTCACCGTT
>Ga0181601_10000049_pt1 | contig 82623 bp, 86 predicted proteins | sample 041ome_8_FD_133020 | JGI IMG/M metagenome (GOLD analysis project Ga0181601, IMG submission 133020) | Coastal salt marsh microbial communities from the Groves Creek Marsh, Skidaway Island, Georgia - 041407BS metaG (megahit assembly) | ecosystem: Environmental > Aquatic > Marine > Intertidal zone... | reverse complement strand
GCTAATTTGAGTAGGTTGAAGCTCATACTTTTGAGCTAGTTCAGCTAAACTACTTCGCTCTTTGATTGCCTCTAGTACCACTTTGGTCTTGAAGCTCGATGTGAATTTTCTTCGTGTCATATTCAGTAAATTTATTCATTAAACTTACTGTCCGAATTTTTGGGGAACCTACAGCGAGACTTTATACCCGATGAACGAAGCTTATTTAGGTCTTGCTCATTTAAAATCTCACGCTCAGTATTATCATCGGTTATTGTATAGGAGTCAAATGGATTCTTTTTAATAAGATCAAGTTTCACACCAAGGCGTATAATTTTTTTTAACCCGCGCATACGTTTCATCGCGCTGTTATGAGCGCAGCCTCTTTTAGTTTTTAAATAGTGTTCATAGTCCAAGAGGAACTGGTAATTTACTTCACCAAATGCTAGATCGGTCTTCGAGTATTTGAAAACAACAAAGTTTCTCAGGATTTTAATCGAATGCTTGTACCTCTCATATGTGCTTGTAGCGAACGCATTTTTACCAGCTTGGACTGATTCATACATTTTTTTATTGTGGTCTTCAAATAAATGGATAAGCCCAGTAAACTCATTCACAGTTCCGTGGTATGCATTTTTCAATGATTCTGCAGTTACTTCTTTTTGTGCTTCTTCAAGCTCTTTCTGATGTCGGTAGATTTGCATTCGAATAGAGTCAATATAGCTATTTAGCTCTATGGAAGTTTTGCTTTTTCCCTTGGCCTTGGTTCTTTTTGGATCCCAATTCGATTCTTGGATACTTCTCTTAATTGAGAACTCTGCATGCTTGCCGTCTACTGTAATTCGCAGGTATACTGGGACTTCTCCATGGCTAAGATGCTTTGTTCTTTTTACAAAGAATAAAAGTGAAAATGTCCTTCTATTCATAATTCTGAAATTAAATACAAAGCTATTTCCAAGTCCACCGAAGTGAAAAATGAAAGAAACTGTAAGTTATTGAAAATGAATGAAATAGGTGGTCTCTTGGCTAGAGATCTAGTCCACCGATTAGTCCACCTGAATAGGGGAGAAAGGGGGTGAAATTGGGTATGGGGTAAAACAAGAAAACCCCACGAAACGTGAGGTTTTACTGCATATTGCGGTTTGTTTCCGCTTTTATAAGCGGTCCGGACGAGACTCGAACTCGCGACCCCCTGCGTGACAGGCAGGTATTCTAACCAACTGAACTACCGGACCAAGTTTCTAACCACACCTGGATGTGATACTGACAACAGTCAGTCGAAGCGGAAATTGCTTTTCCTTTTTTCAAAGGACGGCAAATGTAAATATTTTCAAATCTGATGCAAGTGAATTTTGGGTTGTGATGAAAAAAACTTTCTACATGTCATCTGATGATCCATCAAATTCTCCAGATCGGCCTCTGCCATTGCTTTTCTTTTGATTCAGTCGATAGGTGAAAACCAATAAAAATTGTCTTACGCGCCACTGAAATTCACTTTCAGAGTAGAGAAATTCTGTATCCACAATCCATCTACGCTTTCTGCTATTCAAAAGGTCTTTCGCACTGAAAGTGAGTGTGCCGTTACCCTTGAAGAGATCTTTAGATATTCCAGCATCAAAGGAATACATCGCCAAGACTTTTCCTTGGGTGGAGATGCGTGGGGCTTGATAATTACCAGAAACCTGTAAATCCACCGATTGTGGTAGCTTGAAAATGAACATTCCTCTTGAAGTAGCAGTGAAGGTTTTACTGCTGTACAATCGATCTTGATACTCGCCTTGTCGGTTAGCCTGATAAATATTTGCACTTAAATTGGTGCGCCACCACTTGTACAATTCATATTGAAATGTAAACTCAACACCATAAGCATCTTGAGTTCCTAAGTTCACAGGGAAACGCTGAATCAGTCCAGCACTATCTGTTACGGTGATCCGCTCCGTTGGATTTGTCGTGTGGCGATAATAAATGCTTGACAGGATGCTTCCCTTTTCCAGTTTTCTAAGATATCCGAGTTCATAGGAATCACTAAATTCTGGATTCAAGTCTGGATTTCCAGAATAAAAGTTTCGCGGATCCGTGTATGAAAAGAAGGGGATAAGTTCACGAAAGCTTGGTCGGCTGATTCTGCGACTGTAGCTCAATTGAAGTGAATTGGTTGAGTTTAGCTCATAACTGAAATGTGCACTTGGAAAGAAATTGAGGTATTGGCGTGGATTGCTCACATTGGTGGCAACCAGACGCGTTTCTATATCCGTGTATTCTGATCGTAATCCGAATTGATACGTCAAGTCGCTCAGCTTGTTGGAAAACATGGAATAGGCCGCATATATGTTTTCGTTGTAAACTAATTCATTACTGAATTGATTCAAGGTATACCAACCATTTCCATCATCCAATTCAACATTGTAAACATTACTTATTTCCCGAATAGACCCTTTGAAACCAGCTTCAAATCGGCCATCTTCGAAGACTGGGTGGATGTAATCCGATTGTAGAGAATAGGTGCGTTGATCTTCCGTGTTATTTGATCTTTGATATGAAACTTGGTTGAGATTATTCCCTTTGGTCGTCTGCGTCAGTGTTGATTTCTCAGAATCATCATTTTGATTGACTGAAAAGTTAGTGGTCCATGATCTCCCTTTTTGTTTGAACTTTTTCTCGTAGGTCACAGCGGCCTCTAGGTCCATACTGATTTCATTTTCCTTTTCGTCACGAAGTGTGCTTGAGAATAATTCTCGATTCGAATCGAAGTCAGAATATCCAATGGTTGCCAGATTGTTTGCGTCAGAGAACTTTACCAAAAGCGCAGTAGTGAGAATATTGTTTTCATTGAAGTAAATATCAGTGCCAAATCTGGAGACACTCGATAGTCCACCTCTTTTCTGAGATCTGTCGTTTTCGAAGAAATAGGAAGTGTCAGGCCCATTATAATCGTTGAAAGAATAACCATAACCGGGAGAAGATCGATATGTAATTCCGCTATTCGCGAAGAAATTAATCCACTTTCTTCGATAGTTTAAACTGAACGAAGCTCCAAAATTTTCAGGATAACCAGCCGTCAATTCGAAGGCTCCGTTCAATCCTTTTTTCTTTTCCTTCTTTAATACAATATTGATGATGCCTACTTCACCTTCTGCATCATAACGGCTCGATGGATTCGTAATGACTTCAATCTTATCGATTAAGTTTCCTTGCATCATTCGCAGCGCATCGGAGTTACCTGCTCCGGTCAATCCTGATGGACGACCATCTATTAATATTCGAACGTTTTCGCTGCCCCTCAGACTTACATTACCTTCAATATCTACTTCCACCGAAGGCACATTCGACAATATTTCCGCTGCATTCCCACCCGTGTTGCTTAAGTCTTTGCCAACATTGAAAACGCGCTTGTCCAACTGCAATTCCACGGTGCTTTTCTCAGCGGTAATATCTACAGCTTCTAAAAGTTCCGAATTTGGGGTCAGAACGATGTCCTCTAATTCCGTAAGTTCTCGCGGCTGGATACTGATATTTTCAATAATCTGGTTTTCATAGGATAGAAAAGAAACTTCGATATAATAGTTTCCTGGCCTTACTCGGATACTGTAGACACCGATATCGTTGGAAACGGTGCCCGTTGCCAGACTTGAATCTGCGATATTGAAAATTCCAATCGAGGCATAAGGAACAGGTTTGGCGTTCGCATCAACCACTCTTCCTTTCAAGTTTGGAGGCAGTTCACTTTCACCGTCTCTTTGAGCGAATAACATTGCAGATAAAAAGAATAGCAGTGTGAGCGTAAGGAATTGCTTCATACAGATTTTTGGAAAAAAAAGACGCCTCCCGAAATGTATAATGAATAATTGTTTTGCAACTACTTCATTCTAACCCTATCAACTTTTCAATGGAGGCGTCCTAGTAACATTCGGAAGACTATAAGGTTGTAATAAAATACAACCAGCCTTATAATCCGTAGCCGAATGATCTCAGTGTGAGCAGTAAATACCCCTATCCATTTGTCACACTGAGAGAGTGCGAAATTATATGATTCCCTAAAAATGACAATCTTTTATTTACTCATGTGTACATCCACCTGCGGGAATGGAATGGTGATTTTGGCTGCATCCAATGCTTCCTTACCAGTCTCGTAGATGTCAAAATATACTTCCCAATAGTCGCTCGGGTCAGCATAGGGGCGAACCGCTAGATTCACAGCACTATCTGCCAACTCAACTACTCCGACAAAAGGAGCAGGATTCTTAAGCACTTTTGGGTGACTTTCCATAACAGACATTAACGCTTTTCGAGCTGCTTTGATATCAGAATCATAACTGATTCCAAACGTTAAATCAACTCTGATCATTCCTTCAACGGTGAAGTTGGTGATGTCGCCATTAGAAATCGCTCCGTTTGGAATGATCACGGTTTTGTTTTCAGGAGTAAGCAGAATAGTCACAAAAATCTGAATTTCCTTTACCACGCCAAGATGCCCTTGGGCTTGAACCAGATCTCCGACCTTATATGGCTTAAAAATTAGTATCAGCACGCCTCCGGCAAAGTTTTGCAATGTTCCTTGCAATGCCAACCCAACTGCCAAACCTGCGGCTCCAATAATTGCAACAAATGATGTTGTTTCGATGCCGATCATTCCTGCCACGCTAATGATGAGCATCGCCTTAAGTAGAATGTTCAACATGCTTTTTAGAAACGGCACCAACGATGGGTCAAGATTGCGATTGACCATTAGCTTTTCAGTTAGCCCAACAATTTTGTTGACTATCCATAGACCAATGATCAGAACGATGATTGCCCCAAGAATACTTGGGCCATAGTCAACAGTGAAGTCAATTGCTCTTTTCGTTAGATTTTCGGCCTGTCCTAGACCATTCATTAATTGTTCATCCAAAACGTTTTATCTAAATGATGGCGCGATTACTTATCCAAATGGACATCCATTTGTGGGTAAGGAATACTGATTTTTTCTTTGTCGAATGAACGCTTCACATTTTCGATCATGTCGAAATGGACGTTCCAATATTCAGGAGCATTTACCCAAACGCGGGTAGTAATATTGACTGAACTATCAGCTAATTCACCTACTCTTACAAATGGCGCTGGATCTTTTAAGATACGCTCGTCAGCATCAATTAAACCTTTGATGATTTCCTTCGCTTTGTCAAAATCGTCATCGTAGCCAATACCGAAAGAGAAATCAACTCTTCTAGTATCCATAGTGCTATAGTTCGTCATGGAGCTATTTGCTAAGGAACCATTTGGAATGATGATAATCTTGTTGTCAGGCGTAGCCATAATGGTATTGAATATCTGTATTTCCTTGACTGAACCGACATATCCTTGGGCCTCTAAAACATCACCTACTTTGAAAGGTTTGAAGAGCAGTATCATCACCCCACCAGCGAAATTTTGTAAGGTGCCCTGAAGTGCTAAACCTACGGCTAAACCAGCGGCTCCTAGGATGGCAATGAATGAAGTCATTTCGATACCCACCATTCCAGCAACACTGATGAAAAGTGCCACCTTTAGTCCAATATTTAGAATGCTCTTTAAAAATGGAATGAGACTTGGGTCAACATTGCGTTTGGTCATTACGTTGCCCGTGGTGTTTACCATCATTTTAATGATCCAAAGACCAATTAATAAGGCGATAATTGCTCCTAATAGCATTGCCATATTCCACTACATAGCCCATTACAAGGTCTAAAATTGCTTGAAAATCTTCCATAGAAATAGTTTGTTTAAGTTAAAAATGGATTGTTTTTTTTCTCGTATCCGATAGTTGTTTCTTCACCATGTCCAGAATAGACTGTGAAATCGTCCGCAAGGATAAAAAAATGTGTTCTAATGGATTGCAGCAAAGTCTCAAAACCACCTCCGGGTAAATCTGTTCTGCCTATAGAGCGCTGAAACAATACATCACCTCCCACTACAATTTTTTGCTCGTGGTTAATAAAGGCTATATGTCCAGGTGCATGACCTGGTACAAAAACAATCTCAAATCGGTTTCCATCAAGTTCAATCTCGGTGTCTGCAATGAGGTGCTTATCTGCTTTTGGCGATACCTCGAATCCGTCTACTCCATACATCTTTGCCGATACTTCAGCCATCGCCATTGTTGGTTCATCAAGCTTATGGTATTCTGGCTTCAAACCGAAGGTTTTCGCAACAAATTGATTTCCAAAAACATGATCCAGATGACAGTGAGTATTTAGCAACCGTTGAACCTTTAAATTATTTGAGTCAATAAACTTTTTTAGTTCTTGCTTTTCCTCCGAATAATAACATCCGGGATCAATGATCCATGCGTTATTCTGTTCAGAATAAATCACATAGGTGTTTTCTTGAAAGGGACTAAAAACAAATTTTTTTATTCGGAACATACCCTGATTATGATTGTTTCGTCATTCATGTTGTGGTGCATACCTTTATGCCCAATAACACGAGACAAAGATTGATTTTGCACAAATGTAGAATGATGCTGATAGCAGCGCTTTTTGTAACTGTAAATACAGTTTCAATGGCTCAGTTTTATCATGGTATGCATCAACCATTTGGTAAAAATCGGATGCAGTACGAAGAGTTCAATTGGCAAAAACTAGAATTCGATGATTACACCATTTTCTTTTACGGTAAAGGCAAAAATCTAGCGGTCTACACTGCTAAAACCGCAAATCAAACGATCAGTGAAGTAGAACGATTCTTTGATTTTCCAGTTCGCAGCGAGCGGTTACAGTTTGTTGTTTATGAAAAACTAGAACACTTCCGACAGAGCAATGTGGGTATTCCTGAAACCGATGAATCTAATATCGGAGGAGTCACTCAAATCGCAGGCAACAAAATATTTGTCTACTTCAATGGTGACTTAAACGACCTGAGAAGACAGGTGAGGAAGGGAGTATCTGAAGTGTTGATTGCTCAAATGCTTTTTGGAGACAATTGGCGAGAAATGATTAAGAATAGTACACTTCTAAACTTCCCAGACTGGTATGTAGATGGTTTGACTTGGTACGCTACCGAACCTTGGAACGTGAATGCTGATGACCGGCTTCGAGATATTGTTCTGGGCGGTCGTTACAAGAATTTCAACCGACTAAAAGGCTTAGATAGTGAGATTGCAGGCAGGTCGTTGTGGTATTACATAGGGGAAACGTATGGATCGAAGGTGATTCCCAACATCATGTATATGGCCCGGGTAAGTCGAAATGTAGAGAGTGGATTTCTGTTTGTGCTCGGGATTTCGATGACCAGTTTGCTAGAGGATGCACACGATTATTTTGTGCATAGATATGAGCAGGATGCGGAGGGGGCACAGGAATTCTCCGATTTTGTAAAAGTCAAGACCAAGAAATCCGTTGATTATTCCGAGCTTAAGTCCAGTAACGATGGGAAATATTTGGCTTATGTCTCGAATAACATGAGCAAAACGAAGTTTTGGATTTTAAATACAGAAACAGAAACAGGAAAACGGAAAGGATATTTAAGGGAGGGGCATCGATTGGAGCGAATTTATGATGAATCCTACCCGATAATTGATTGGAATGAGGCGGTGGGACGCTATTTGGTTTTGAAAGAGAGGAAAGGAAAACTTTGGTTATACCAAGTAGATCCAAATTCGGGAATTGAAACAAAAACGGAGATTCTTCGCATAGAAAAGATTCTTGAAATGTCTGTCAGCAAGGATGGAAAGCAAATCTTGTTTTCTGCAATCGCCAATGGTCAAACTGATATTTACCTATATAGTATCGCAGCCAGAAACCAAAAGCAAATAACGAATGATATTTATGACGACCGATATCCTAGTTTTTGGGATGACAAAGTCATATTTTCAAGTAATCGACAAATCGATACGGTTGACCTAGCGAATAATCATTTGGATTACATGCCTAATCGCTTTTTTGATTTGTATTCACTGCCGATTGAAGGCGATGCAAATGTTGCCATGAGACTGACTAAAACCCCGGGTTCTAGTGAAATTCAAGGGCAGGCGATTGATAACGAATCCTTTGTGTATCTCAGCGCAGAATCGGGCATTCGAAATCGCTATGTTGGGGAAATCGACAGTTCAATTATCTCCATTGATACGGTAATCACTTATCAGTATTATTCAAAAACGGAACCGAGGTCAGGTTATCCAAGAAACATAGATGAAATGAGCTATTTACCCAATGAGGATGTAGCGTATGAAATGCTGCGTTTTGATGGGAAATACAAAATTCAGAAGGTCGAGGGTGCGACAACTTCAGGCTATTTTGAACCTGGCAAATCAAAATTTCGGCTATCTCAGGTAACTGTTCCAGACAGCGAGAAAAGAATTGTACAAGACTCCAACGGAATTCAAATTATTCGGCATCAAGTGTTTAATGAGAAAGATATTGAATCAAATATTGAAGCGAGCATTGAAAATGAAGTGATTGAACAGGAAGAAACGGAAGTCATGAATACGGATGATGGCTTGATCGATATTTCGAATTACACCTTTGATGATGAATCCTTGCAAGACGCCAAGCGAGAGGAATTGGTCGGTGCATCAACTCCAAAGGACACAACGGAGTACACCATTCAAGAAGGGTTTAAAGTCCCTGAACAACGCAACTATAAATTGGCTTTTGCCGCCACAGACTTGACTACTCAATTTGATTTTGACTATGCCACGGATATGTATCAGCCATTCAATGGCGGACCCTATGTAATGCCTGGCATGGGAGCGTTCATAAAGGTGGGTATGTTAGATGTTTTTGAGGATTATAAATTGGAGGGTGGTTTTAGATACTCGTTTAACAGAACCGGAACAGAATACTACATCTCATTAGAAGATCGATCGAAGCGATGGGATAAGAAGTACATCGTGCAGCGTCAATCACTGAGTGATGTGAATCGAGCAGATTCGATACAACGGACTTATTTGTATCAAGCACGCGGAATATTCAGATATCCTTTAAGTGAGGTGGGTGCATTGCAATTCACAACCACAGCACGAATGGACAGACAGGTGACGGAAGCGCTTGAAGCTGGAACTTTAGAAACCCCTGATAGATTCAGCTACTACATTGGTCTGAAGGCGGAATACATATTTGACAATACCCTACTCAAAGCACTAAACATTAGAAATGGTGCCAGAGCAAAAGTTTTCGCTGAGCACTATAGAGACTTAATTAATCCGAATACTGGTTTCTCCGTAGTCGGATTAGATGCTCGTCATTACCAACCCATTCATCGAGACTTAATTTGGGCCAATCGTTTTGCTGCTAGCTCGAGTTTTGGACAACGCAAATTGGTTTATTACATGGGCAGCGTTGATAATTGGATTGTACTTTCAACTAGAGATCGCTTTGACGCTACCACGAATATTCCGAGTGATCAAGGCTATGCATTTCAGACTATTGCCACCAACATGCGTGGATTTATCCAAAATGCCCGAAACGGCAATAATTTCTTCGTTTTGAATAGTGAACTGCGTTGGCCAGTTGTCAGATACTTTACGGATAAACCAGTGAAAAGCGAGTTCATTTCTAATTTTCAAATCATCGGTTTCTTTGATTTCGGTTCTGCTTGGAATGGTCCAAATCCTTATTCAGATGAAAATTCCTTCAATAACATTAGCGTTTCAAATGGCGCGGTTAAAGTGACCTACAAAAATCAAAGTGACCCTTTCATAGGCGGGACTGGTTGGGGGTTGCGGACTAAAATTTGGGGTTATTTCGTCCGGTTTGATTATGCATGGGGCATTGAAAACGGTCTATTTTTGGAACCTGTTACATACCTCTCCTTTGGCTTAGATTTTTAATGACGATAAACGAAATATTGATTCTAGTGTGTATTGGCCTAGCGGCTGGTGCTTTCAGCGGTATGTTTGGAATCGGTGGTGGGCTTGTTATGGTTCCAGCCATGGTGTTTTTTCTTGCCATGTCGCAACACAGTGCACAAGGAACGAGTTTGGGAGTTCTGGTTATTCCTGTTGCAGCTATGGCGGCTTACAACTATTATCAGCAGGGCCAATTAAATGTGAAGTATGCTCTAATTATTGCGCTAACCTTCATGATTGGAGGATATTTTGGATCAAAAATCAGCTTAGGTATGAGCCAACTGATGCTGAAACGAATATTTGGTGTGGTCATGCTTATTATGGCGCTAAAACTTATTTTCTTCTCAAAGGCGAATCCAGCATGATTGATCGTATAAAAGAGTTGGCCAATGAATTGACCCCTTGGATGGTCAAAACGAGAAGACATCTGCATGCGAATCCGGAACTATCCTTTCAGGAATACAATACCAGTAAATTCATTCAAAACGAATTGGATCAATTGGGAATTCCATTTGAAATTGTATGCGAAACGGGAATCGTTGCGATGATTCATGGGGAAGAAGCAGGTGAAACCATCGCTCTTCGTGCCGATATTGACGCGCTGCCCATACATGAACAGAATCAGGTGGATTACAAATCAACGAATGAAGGTGTGATGCATGCTTGTGGCCATGATGTGCACACCACTTCTTTATTGGGAACTGCCGCGATTTTGGCGAATATGAAGTCTGCATTTAAGGGTTCAATCAAACTGATCTTTCAACTGGGTGAGGAAAAACTACCTGGTGGGGCAAGCATGATGATCAAGGCTGGAGCCTTAGAGAATCCTTCGGCAAAATCGATTGTCGGGCAGCATGTTTATCCGGAGTTGGAGGCGGGAAAGGTGGGTTTCAGATCAGGTAAATACATGGCTTCAGCAGATGAAATTTATTTGTGTATCAAAGGCAAGGGTGGACACGCGGCACTACCACATAGAAATATTGATCCAGTGCTAATCACATCTCACATTATAGTTGCATTGCAGCAGGTGGTAAGTAGAAGAGTGAATCCTACACTTCCTTGCGTGTTGTCATTTGGCAAAGTCGAGGCGAATGGGGCTACCAATGTGATACCAGAGGAGGTGAAGTTGGCTGGCACTTTCCGAACTTTCGATGAGGAATGGAGAGCCAAGGCACACGAATTGATTAGAAGTATTGCTGAAAACACTGCTATAGCAATGGGTGGTGAATGCATTGTAGATATTGGAGTGGGATACCCATTTGTCAATAATGATGCTGAGGTTACAGAGTTTGCTAAAAGCTCGGCCAAGGAGTTTTTAGGTGAAGAAAATGTGATCGATCTAGACATGCGAATGACCGGTGAAGACTTCGCCTTTTATTCACAAGTTATTCCTGGAACTTTTTATCGCTTGGGAACCAGAGAATCAGATATTGCCCCAATGAAGGGGCTTCATACTCCTACGTTTGATGTGGATGAAAGAAGTTTAGAAGTGGGAGCTGGATTAATGACATATATCGCTTTAAAACAATTAGGATCATGAAAAACTACTTCGTTGGAATATTGAGCATTGTTTTAATTGCTTCTTGCACAGACCCTAAAATGCAAAAGGTAGAAACATTAAAAACGGAATGCATAGCGATTCACGATGAGGTGATGCCACGCATGAGTGAAATAGTTGAAATAAGTTCGGGTATCAAAGAAATGCGAGCTGAGTTGGATACTGATACGACTGATTCAGCTGCATTGATTCGAAAGAACTTAGTGCTTCAAGTTGAGTTATTGGATTCAGCTCACGAATCCATGATGGTTTGGATGAATGAGTATGTGCCAGACTATGATCTTGATCACGATGCAGACCAGTCAATTAAATTTTACGAAGAACAAAAGGTAAGAATAGCAGAAGTGAAAGAGCTGATGCTGAAGAGTATTGAAGATGGGAAGAATACGTTGGAGAAAATGGAATAATGTATGGTTGCTGGTGTTAATCGTTTGCACCTCATGTGAAGAAGAAAAGACAGGTGAATTACCAGTACTTGGTCCTTATGAAATTCATGATGCCGTGATTGATGGGGCGATGAAACTAGACACGGTTTATACTCAAATCAAGCCTTTTGAATTCCAAGATCAGGATGGAAATCTCGTAGATCTAAATACGATTGAGGGCAAGGTATATGTAACAGATTTTTTCTTCACCTCTTGTCCTACTATTTGTCCAAAAATGAAGCAGCAAATGCTGCGTATTTACAATGAGTATGAGAATGAAGAGGATCTCCTTTTTCTATCTCACAGCATTGATCCAGTAAGAGATTCGGTAGCACGACTTCACAGTTTTGCGGAAAAATTAGGCATTGAATCAAGTCGCTGGCATCTTCTTACTGGTGAGCGGGATAGTATCTATGGAATGGCCAAACATTATATGATCGCAGCTCAAAAAGATGATTTAGCTCCTGGTGGTTATGCGCATAGTGGTGCATTTCTTTTAGTGGATCAAAAGCGCCAAATACGTGGCATCTATGATGGAACCGACCCTGAAAGTGTAGATGAGCTAATAGCTGACCTTCAAAGCCTACTCAATAAGAAATGAAACGTTTTTTCTTTTTAGCTCTGGTTGGACTAAGCATCAACCAGTCTTGTGACTACAAACCGAGAAACCAGGGCAAAGCGCTTTACGCACAACATTGTCAAAGCTGTCACATGGATAGCGGAGAAGGCTTGGGAAAGCTTTTCCCACCGGTAAAAAACTCCGATTATTTATTAGCGAATACAACCGAGTTGGCATGTCTCATCCGTCACGGTATTGATGGGGAAATAAGTGTTAATGGGATCGACTACGATGGGCAAATGGCCGGTAATCGCCAGTTAACAGACGTGGAGATTACCAACTTAGTCCACTACATATTAGTGGATATGAATGGACAAGAAAAAGCCTTTACCGCAATAGAGGTAAAGGCTCAACTTGATCAATGTCCTATCGAATAATTACGCCTTAATCTTTACAGGCTGCTTTTTCAGTTTGATGATGCCTACTGCATCAAACATCCGAATGAATAGATAAATAGGGTCAACTTCGTGCCACTTTACTCCAAAATTGGGACGACCACCAAATTTGTGGTGATTGTTGTGATAGCCTTCTCCAAGCATTAATATATCTACTGGTAATAGGTTTTTGGAAGTGTCTTCTAATTCAAAATTGGTGTAACCATATTTATGAGCAAACCAGTTAATGACTGCCCCATGTGCAGGTCCCATCACAAAGTGAATCGGAAGTAGGAGGTACATCCACCAGTACTCTGCAAATACTACATAGAACGCTACATAAAAAACACCCCAGAAAATTCTTACCGGCCAGCTATCTGCAAACTTTTCAAATGAATGCCACACAGGAAGGTCTTTTTTCCATTTTTCGTCAGTCGGAATACGACCATAAAATATGTCTGAATAAATGGTTTTTGTTCTCCACATCATTGCAAATAGATTGCTGTCATATTTTGGTGAATGTGGATCCAATTCAGTGTCTGCATACGCATGGTGCATTCTGTGCAGTATGCCGTAGGTGTATGCACTTAGGTAGCTGGAACCTTGAAAAACCAAAGAAAGTACTTGGAAGAAACGCTCCCAACCTTTACTCATAGTGAACATTTGGTGTGCAGCATATCTGTGGTGAAAAAATGTCTGAGTAAACAGAGATAAATACCAGTGAGCAATGAAAAATATCAGAATAACCATAAAATCAATAAGTATAAAAGTACTGAATAATGTGAACTGTGCTATTTCAGCGCACGAAGATAGGTCAATATTAAATAGCGTTTTTGATGATGTTCATCATCTAAATGAAACAGACTGATAGCTAAGATGTTTAATCTTCTGTACTCTCCTTCAACGTGTCGATCATCTTTTGGATCTCATCGACCTTCTCGTTATGCCCAAGCTTTGAATAACTGTTAGAAAGATTACTAAGGGCGCGCTGCAGAATGGCGACATTAGTACAAGGCTTATAGTACAAAGGATCTTGTTCTAACTTCAGTTGTTCTAAGAAATGGTCAATTTCCTTTACACTAAAAACGGTTCCCCTACTGAAGGGGTTGATGTAAAAAAGAACATCTGCAGTATAGATGTTGTTGGTTTTATATAAACTGAACCGATCCAAGTATGCCAAAACAAAATGTCGTGGTAAATTGACACCGTAAATAGGCAGGTCTAGATTTTGAGCAATAATCGAGTAGATTAAACTCAGGCTCAACGGATTTCCCTTCTTAGATTCTAAGACGACATTTAGAAATGAGTTTTGCGGTGCGTGGTAGTTTTTAGTGTTACCGTTAAAACCATATACTTCATATATAATATGGTTAATGACCTTAACTTGTTCAAATGCCGTTAAGTTGGTATTCAGTTCCAACCAAATATCTTGTTGAATCTGCTCTAGAGTTTTTAAGAGTTGTTCCTGATCAAAGTCCGGATATTGATAACGATCAATAAGTAAGACACCATCTAATAAACTGGCTGCACCAGCATTTTTCCAACTTGAAAGATGTTTGAGTAAGGATTCGAATTGCAGATCATGAATCAATTGTTCAATCCGATTTTGAAATAACACACCAAAAATGTTGGTTTCCCAGGCGCTTTCTAAACTTGGGATTACCTCTTCACCAATGGAGAGGATTTCTAGTCGCACATTTGAGTAGATTCCTTCATCAGGATCGTCCAACAAGTGAATGAGCGCAGATATGTCGCGTGTTTTCTTCACAATTCCCAAAATTACGGGCATTGCAAGGCTGAAAGATTTAGGAAATGGCAGCTTTTAACATCTCGAATGTTAATTGCGATAACCTTTTGATATGCAGGCTGATAAAGTTGTTTTAATCAACTTATCTATAGCTGGATGATAGTCTTTGCTGAATTTTCCGGCCAATCTATTTCCAATCACCACACACATACATAAGCAACGGTGCCCTAAAGCTCGACCAATTGCATATAGTGCTGAGCTTTCCATTTCGTAGTTTATGACTCGATGTCCGTTATGTGAGAATGAAGTGAGTTTGGCATTCATATTTGGCAGACTCAATGGAAGTCTTAATACCCTGCCTTGAGGGCCAAAGAAGCCATTGGCAGTGGCGGTCATTCCCAAGGTGCCGATGCTCCTAAATTTCTCCAATAATGCTGGGTCGGCTTGAACTACATAAGGTTGGTTGTGATTGGATGGTGCGTCCATATGACTGATAAAAGACTGTTCAAGCTCCGCTTCGAGCGCATTGGGGAGTATGTTGTAATAATGTTTAACACCATCTAGCCCAATTGAAAGTTCAGTAATTGCGACACTATCTACTTCCAAGTCAGCCTGAAGTGCCCCGCATGTGCCAAGTCGAATAAGGTTTAGCTTTCTTAATATTGGATTTGCAGTTTTGGTTTCTGGATCTATATTAACGGCAGCATCCAATTCATTCACCACTATGTCAATATTGTCTGTTCCAATTCCAGTGCTCAGAGCAGTAATTCTGGTTCCATCGTACCACCCAGTGTGAGTAGCGAATTCGCGATTGTAAATTTTATGTTCAATTCGATCGAAATGTGAGCTGATACGCTCAACTCGTCCTGGGTCGCCCACTAAAAGCACCGTATCTGCAATGTGCTCATTTCTTAGGTGCAAATGATAGACGCTTTTATCTGAATTTAGAATTAGCTCGGTTTCCTTTTGATTCATGTTGAAAAATTGGAAAGTCAAACCTACATCAAATTGATAGTTTTAGCCCAGAATGAGAGCGCAGATAATTACGATCGGAGATGAGATATTAATTGGTCAAATTGTTGACACTAATTCAGCGTGGTTAGCAACAGAACTGAATAGCCTCGGTATTTCCATTGACTCTATTTCGAGCATTGCAGATACGCGAGAAGCTATACATAAGGGGCTCGAAAGTGTTCCAAAAGGAGTAAAGCTTGTTTTGATGACTGGCGGGCTCGGGCCTACCAAGGATGATATCACCAAACCAGCATTAGCTGATTGGTTTGAGAGTGGTTGGCGACTGGATCAGGAAGTTTTAACAAGAGTAAGGGAGCACTTTGAGTTACGCGGTATTCAAATGCCGGATGTGAATGTGCGTCAGGCAGAAGTGCCAGAAAAATGTACCGTATTGAAAAATATGCTGGGATCAGCGCCTGGTATGTGGTTTGAAAAGAACGACATCGTTTATGTGAGTATGCCAGGAGTTCCTTTTGAAATGAAACACATTTTTAGTGATGAGGTAATTCCGCGCGTTCGAGAAAAATTCGCTCTCGATAATATTGTCCATCGCACTGTGTTGACCCAAGGTATAGGCGAAAGTTCGCTGATGGAGATAATCACCGATTGGGAAAATAGTTTGGGAGATTCAAATATTAAATTAGCCTATTTACCATCTCCAGGTTCGGTGCGACTAAGATTGTCATACCTGAGTGAAAATGGGGTTGATGGTGAGTCCCTTGTTAATGATAAACTGGATGCACTTCTGCCCATTATAAAAGATTATGCCTTCGGTTTTGGTCGTGAGACATTAGAGTATGTGGTAGGCAGGCTTCTGACAAAGTATGGCTTTAGTGTTGCCATTGCTGAAAGTTGTACAGGTGGTTACATCTCGCACCTTGTGACTTCGGTTCCGGGTAGTAGTGCCTATTTTATGGGGACAGCTGTGACGTATTCCTATGAGGCAAAAACGCGGGTGCTTGGAGTAAATCAAGCGGATTTAAACGAGGTTGGAGCCGTGAGTGAAGAAGTTGCTATTCAAATGGCTGTAGGGGTCAAGAAGCTTTATCGCTCTGATTTTGCCATTTCATCTACAGGGATAGCAGGACCTGATGGTGGTACTCTTCAAAAGCCAGTTGGAACGGTTTGGATAGGAGTAGCAACGCCCTCATCCTCTTTTGCTCTGAAATTTAACATGGGAGATAAGCGAGAACGAAACATTCGTAAGACTGCTTTGCAGGCGCTTCAGCTGCTCAGAAAAGAGATAATAAAGGCTGTAAAAATAAGTGAGCTTGAATCGCTTTATTTAAAATAAATATGATCTATATTTGCCTCCCCATTTGAGGGGTTAAAAAGTAAGTCATGAGAATTTGTCAAATCACAGGAAAGTCAGCTCAAACAGGAAATCACGTTTCTCACTCTAATCACAAGACAAAGAGAAGATTCAATGTAAACCTTCAGAAGAAGCGTTTTTACATTCCAGAGGAAGATCGTTGGGTAGAGCTTAAAGTAAGTGCAGCTGGTATCAGAAACATTAATAAGAATGGTATTTCAGCATGTCTAAAAGAGGCCAAGGAAAAAGGCTTCATGTAGGACACAATTCTCTCAAAATATTAGGAACTCCGTTTTGATTTAGTCGAAACGGAGTTTTTTTGTGCTGTTCACTTCTATGGGTTAGTAAATGCACATTCAGAGATTAATCCGACTAACTCTACCTCGTTTCTTTGTTATATGATGAGGACTATCCAGAGTTCAATGTTTTTTTGTGCGCTCTTATCCATTTTTTCTGGATTTGCGCAAGGTGGTGGATCATTCAAGCTGGCTAATGTGCCTGTAATCGATGATGAATTAACCGCAGATTTCTTTAAAACAAATCGTAAGCGACTGCGTGATACCATGCCAGATAGCAGCGTATTTATTTTGTTTGCTGCACCACGAAAGTCGAAGGCAAATGACATCGACTTTAAATACCATCAAGATCCTGATTTTTACTATTTCACAGGGGTAAAAGAGCCAAACGCCTTGATTCTGATATTGAAAGATTCAGCGACCATTGATGGAGTACGAACAAATGAAATTTTGTTCGTTGAAACTAAAGATTCGAAAAAAGAGCAGTGGACAGGACGCATGCTTGGCATTGAAGGGGCAATGGAAACGAGCGGTGTAGCAGTAGTGCAACCCAATGAAACGTTCAAGACATTGGCTTTGCCGTTTACCCAATTAAATCATGTGCTCTATAATCAGCATCAAAACATCGAACGGGATGATCACGAGCATCCTGGTGATTTAATGAGTATGTCGAAACACTTTCATGCAAAGATGGAAAGAGCAGGTATTGAGCCGAAAATGCATGAAGGGGAAGATTTATGCGCGTACTTAAGACAACATAAGGCACCCGAAGAGATCAAGATGTTGCAACAGGCAATTGATATTACTTGTGAGGCTCAAAAAGCAGCGATGCACGCAATCGCTCCGGGTATGACCGAATACCAAATTGAGGCGCTCATTGCATTTACATTTAGAAACAATGGGGCAGAGGGAGAAGCATTTCCAAGCATTGTCGCCTCTGGTGAAAATGGCGCAATCATGCATTATACCGATAACAACTCATTACTGATTCCAGGCGATTTAGTGGTGATGGATATTGGCGCTCAGTATGAGGGATATTCAGCAGATGTGACACGAACTGTACCCGTGAGTGGAACTTTCACAGAGGAACAGGCCATTATCTATCAAATTGTATTGGATGCGCAGACGGTAGCGATTCGATATGCCACTCCTGGATATAAGTTCTGGACTCCGCATGAGGAGGCATATCGGACAATTGGCAAAGGCCTAATAAAGCATGGTATTATCGAAAAATGGGCAGACATTGGAGATTATTTTATTCATGGAACGAGCCATTATTTAGGCTTAGATGTGCATGATGCTGGAATCTACAGCTCGCTGCAACCTGGGGAGGTAATGACAGTAGAGCCGGGCATTTATATTCCAGAGGGTTCCCCGTGCGATCCTAAGTGGTGGAATATATATGTTCGAATTGAAGATGACATACTTATTACAGATGGGCCGGCAAAGGTGTTGTCATCTGGCGCACCAAAAACAATTACGGAGATAGAAAAACTGATGGATAAGGGGCAAGCAAGTCTGGATTAAAGACCCGCCTTTTCCGAAGTGATATTAATTTAAGATAGTCGTAATTGATCGTCTTTAAAACTACCTTTGCAGCCCCAAAATAAAGGGGTAAATTATGTTCGATTTAAAGGAAATAAGCACAGCCACAATGGTGCTCTTTGCGGTGATTGATATTATTGGATCAATACCAATTCTTATTCAGCTTCGGCAAAAGGTAGGGCATATACAGAGCGAGAAAGCGAGTATTGTATCGCTGTTTATCATGATTGCCTTTTTGTATTTGGGCGAGGAGATTCTTCAACTTATCGGAATCGACATAAACTCCTTTGCGATTGCTGGCTCATTCATCCTCTTTTTTCTTTCACTTGAATTGATTTTAGGAATTCGAATTTACCGAGATGAGATGCCAACGAGTGCATCTATCGTTCCTTTAGCTTTTCCTTTAATTGCTGGTGCAGGTACTATGACTTCATTAATTTCTTTGAGAGCTGAATACGAAGTCCAGAATATTATCGCTGCCATAGTGATTAATATCATCCTAGTATATGCGGTTCTGAAAACTACGAAGCAAATAGAAAAAGTGCTCGGGCAGACCGGAATTGCGGTGATACGAAAAGTGTTTGGAATTATTCTTTTGGCAATTGCAGTTAAGCTATTCAGAACCAATATCGGCTTGATGTAATTAGCGATTACATTCGTGGCGTGAGCATAAAATCCTCAGCTGCTAAATTACTCGCGAAGCGCGATGTAAAGCGTGTTCAGTCTTGGGCAAACAGCCCTGAAGAATCACAGCGAAAAACGCTTGATGAATTAAGTCGTAATCTACGGCTTACGGCATATGGTAAAGACTTGGAACTTGGTTCCAGTATATCCCAGAATAATTGGCCAAAGCAAATTCCCTTAGTGGATTACGAAGCGCTCAAACCATACGTGGAGAGTATCAAGACTGGGGAGGAAAATGTGCTTTACCCTGGTAAACCGGCCTATCTGTGCACCACATCCGGAACAACATCGGGAGCCAAGTACATCCCAATGACGAAGCATGGGATTGAAGCTCAGATACTGGCCGCCAGAAATTCATTGCTGTGCTATGTGAATGAAAATAAGAAAACAGATTTTATAGATGGAAAGATGATCTTCCTGCAAGGAAGCCCCACTATGGAAATGGTCAATGGAATTGGCGTGGGTCGGCTTTCGGGAATTGTTGCGCATCATGTGCCAAATTATTTACAACGAAATCGGATGCCAAGTTGGGATACCAATTGCATCGATGATTGGGAGAAGAAGATAGATGCCATTGCAGATGAAACCATCAATGAAGATATGCGCCTGATAAGCGGTATCCCCCCTTGGGTTCAGATGTATTTTGAAAGACTTCTTTTGAAAACTGGTAAGGATTCGATTAATCAAATCTTTCCGAATTTCAAATTGTTTGCGCATGGTGGGGTCAATTTTGATCCATATAGATCGATTTTCGAAAAGCTGATTGGATCTAGAATCGATAGTATTGAAACATATCCTGCTTCGGAAGGGTTCATCGCCTTTCAGGATAGCCAAACTGAAGAAGGAATGTTGCTCAACCTTGCTGGTGGGATCTATTACGAGTTCATTCCAATGCCTGAATTCCATTCAGAGAATCCAGTAAGGCTAAACCTGTCGGAGGTAGAATTAGGTGTCAATTATGCTATTGTATTAAATACCTCAAGTGGGTTGTGGGGATATGTGATTGGTGATACCGTGAAATTCACATCAACAAAACCATATCGCATTCAGGTAACAGGTCGAATTGCTCATTTTATTTCTGCTTTCGGTGAGCATGTTATCGCAGAAGAAGTAGAAGGAGCCATGACAGAGGTGGCATTGAAATATTGTATTGCTATCAATGAGTTTCATGTAGCGCCAAAAGTCAGTCCAGATTCTGGATTGCCACATCACGAATGGTTTGTGGAATTTGAAGGGGATTTACCAAATGGATTTATCGATGACCTTGACAATGCATTAAGGATGCGAAATAAATACTATGAGGATTTAATAACGGGTAAGGTGTTGAGGCCTTTGACGGTCACTCAACTAGATCGAGGTACATTCAATAAATACATGGATTCTATAGGAAAACTAGGAGGTCAAAACAAATTACCAAGACTTTCCAATGATCGAGTGGTTGCGGATAAACTTAAATCCTATCTGTAGTTTCCTTTTTCCCACCAATTAAAGTCTACACATTGTTCTGCTTTCAGCGCAAACGTCAAATAGTCCTTGTTTCTCCAAAAGTAGACCACATAGTAATCGCCAGATGGGATCTTGAATTGCGGTGGTAGCGCTTTACCTAGCATTTTACCACCTCTGCCAACGGTTACTTTCTGGTTCTCGTAATCAGCAATAGAACCTTGATAATAAGGCTCACCGAGCTGTGCTACTATCTGAGCAGCCGATGCCTTTGATGCTTTTAGGTTTTTTGCCAATTGTTCCATGAGTTTGTGCAAATCACTATTTGTAGTATCGCAATAAGGATTGCCGTATGATGCTAGTCTTCGATACTCCGAACCAAGCTCATCCGTGCTTGCAGTAGCAATATCTTCCAAAGTGGTGCCGCAGGCGGTAGGCTCTTGAGCTTTTAAACTAAAACTGCCAAAGGCTATCAAAGCGATAAATACTATTGAAAACTTCATGTTTATTGATTTGTGGGCAAATGTAAGGATAGGTGAATTAAGGCATTGCTATAATCCGAAGGTGAAACCAGCATTGATAATTGGATTGCGATAAGGGCTGTATTTGTTTTGAAGCACATTGAACATTGCGGTAATTCCATATCCAGCGCGATTTCCTATTCTATAAAGGTATCCACCACCAACAAAAAGACTATTTACATTGAACCTTTCTCCCATCCCGGCCCAGTTGCCGTTTAAGGCTTCACCTTCAACATGCGCAAAGATGTTTTCGAATATAAAATACCTAGTAAAAAGTGACGCGCCATAGATGTGGTCTTGATAGCGATAATTAGAATAGTTAATGTTGACATAGCTATAGGTGACCTGGGTTCCAACAGACCATTTGTCCATAATTTTTAGTCCGCCCATGGGTGCAACATTCACCAATGTATAGTTGCCAAACTGAGCACCAAGATTACCGCCAAAGAACAACCTGTCTTTGAGGCTTTTTTTTGGATTAGTTTCTTCAATAGTCTGCTCCAATGGCTCGGAGCCAATGTCCTGCGCAACTGCCGAAATTTGGCAAGAAAGGCAGATGGAAATGACGAGATATTGAATTTTAGATTTCATACTAGATAACTAAACGAAGTTAGTGGCAATTATTTGGCAAACTAAGATATCGTGTCAAAATTGTTTAATGGCATCATGGGCAATTACCTGAACTAATCTTTTGAGTATTCTACATTTATACCGTGAAGCTATTATTGTCCATATTCCTGTTGCGCTCATTCCATGTTTCGATGCTTGGGCAAATTGATAGTTTGAAAACTGCAATAGCTACAACTCAAGGTGCAGAGCGGCTTCAAATCCTATACGATATAGCAAACTTAGCGTCAAACCCAGATGAAAAATTGGAGGTTGCAAATCAGTTAATGCGGGAGTCGGTAAGTCAATCGAGCCTTTATTATCAAGGTTTAGCGCATCATGTTATTGGTTATGTAAAACAGGCCAATGGAGATGTGGCGGGTATTATTGAGCAACATCGAATGGCCGCGAATAAGTTCAATCAAATCGATCGACTAGATAAAGTAGCAAGACAAATGCTCAATCTCGGCAATCGATATGCGGATATTGGAATGTATGATAGTGCTATATCTATTTACACACGCGGAGAAAACATTGCGAAATCTGTTATGGATACGAGTGCACTGTATGGTGGGTGCATATATCAATATAAGTACTATACATCACGATAGAGGAAACAAGCAGAAAGAGCTTGAGTATCTAATGAAATCTATGGAGATTGTGGAAGGAATGGATGACCCTAATAGCGTTGCATTGATGAAATACAATCTGGCCGTATTTTATCTGGATGGAAGTGAAAAGGAAAAGTCGTTTGAACTTTGTGAAGAGGCGTTTGATACGTATTTAAAACATGGTGATTTATTTGGTCAAGCAAGCATTCATACGCTTTGGGCTAATGCTTTTCAAAAGGAGCTGAAATATGACTCTTCACTTATTGAATTGGACAAAGCGATCGAGATATACCAATCTATTGGCGCAAAGAGTAGGGTAGGACTTGTTCTGATGAATCAAGCTGAGCTTTTAAGCCTCATTGGGAATGATGCTGACGCCCTTAAAAAGGTTTCTGAAGCTCATAAGATTTACACTGAAATCGGTGATGTGAGATTTGTGGCTAAAACAATGATAGTCCAAGCGAAAATGCTTGCTAAAAAGAAAAGATTTAATGAAGCCGAGGAAAAGACGTTGGCGGCAATAACAATTGGAGAAGAGTTGGGAGTTAAATCTGATTTGGTGCTCTGGACCAAGAACCTTGAGGAAATACGCACATTAAATGGTGATTATCGTGGCGCCAATGAGGCCTTACTGCAGCATATCAAGGTCAAAGATGAATTGGCGGCCCAAAATAAATTGGATGTGATCGCTGAAATGGAGGCGCGATTTCAAACAGAAAAAAAGCAACTTGAAATTGATAAACTTCAGACTCAGGGTGAGATTCAAAAACTAGCACTAGAGCATGAACATAATCAGCGTTTTTGGATCACTATTGGACTGGTGCTTTCACTATTGTTAGTAACGTTGGTAGGAATCGCGCTTTTTCAAAAACGTAGGGACAATCTCCTTATATCAAAGCAAAAAGAAGAGGTTGAGAGCCAAAACAAGCTTATTGAAATACAAAAGAATGAGGTTGATGAAAAGAATCGTGAAATCACAGATTCTATTACCTATGCAAAACGAATCCAAGAAGCGATTTTACCAAGCACTGAGTTTTGGAAGTCAAACCTCCCAGATTCCTTTGTTTTATATCGTCCCAAGGATATTGTTGCGGGCGATTTTTATTGGATTGAAAAGTCAGGAGATAAGATGCTGTTCGCAGCAGCAGATTGTACCGGACACGGGGTGCCAGGTGCGCTGGTAAGCGTGGTATGTCATAATGCATTAAATCGAGCTGTACGCGAATTTGAACTGACGGATCCAGCAGATGTTTTGACCAAGGTGCGAGAACTTGTGATTGAAACCTTCGAATCACAAAGGTCTGATAATACAACAATTAAGGATGGAATGGATTTAGCACTATGCTCTTTGAATACTAATACGAAAGAGCTTGTCTATGCCGGTGCAAACAACCCACTTTGGATAATATCAGAAAGAGAATTATCTCTAGTTAAGAGGGCGGAAAGTGAAACATATAACCTATTTGAAATCAAACCAGATAAGCATGCAATTGGAGCTAATGATGTTTTGAAACCTTATCAATCAAATAAAATTCAGTTGGCACCGAAGGATTCCATATACATTTTCAGCGATGGGTTTCAAGATCAGTTTGGTGGACCAAAGGGGAAAAAGTTAAAGCAAGTTGCTTTTAGAGAAATGCTTCTTGATATACAAGATTTAACTTTGAATATGCAAGAAGAAGTCCTTTGGGATCAACTCCAAAAATGGAAAGGAGATCTTGAACAAGTGGATGATATATGCGTTATTGGACTTAAAGTATGAGATATAAGATTTGCATTGTAATTGCATTAAGTACAGCTTTTCTTGGGCAATTAAGCGCTCAGGATGCAGAAAAATATGGCATTCAGGATTCTGTGCCGCCAAATGGCATTCAAGTAGGTGAATTGGCTCCTGATTTTTATGCCGTGAGTCAAAAGGGCGGTGCAGTGCAGCTCTCAACCAAATTAAAAGAAGGTCCGGTGGTCCTAATTTTTTATAGAGGAGCTTGGTGTCCCTATTGTGTGAAATACCTTCTGAACGTGAGCGACAGCTTAGCGTATATTGAAAACAAAGGCGCGTCTGTGTTCGCGGTAACACCACAGTTGATTGAAGGAATAAAAATAGCTTCGGAAAAGACAGATGGAAAGATTGCAATTCTGCATGATAAGAATGGAAATATCATGAACGCGTATGAAGGATCATTTGAAGTAACCGAAAAATATCAGAATCGCGTGAACAATAAGAAAACGAATCTGGCAGAATCAAATGGGCAATCCATTGCGAAGCTTCCTGTTCCGGCAACTTATGTTATAGGAACAGATGGGTTAATCCTATACAGACAGTTTGATTACAACTACAAAAAGCGAGCAACAGTCCGTGCAATTTTGGACGCCTTGGATTAATTGCACGCTACAAACTTCTGACTAGTTACGTGACCTTCTTCAATGGCTTGTACGATTATTAAACCGGCAGCTTCATTAGAGCTGATCATCAATTGGTTATTGTTTTTTATCGACCCAAGCTGCCTTCCAAGCATGTCATATGCAATCAGCTGATCAACAGTTCGGTTTGTACTAACCTCCCAATTATCATTACGATATGCCGTGATTCGTAGATTTTGCTTTTGCAAGTCATAGACAGATGTTCCCGTTCCAATAGTATCGGTGGTATCTGAATTCGAGCCTGAACGTGCAATTCGAAATTGATACTCAATAATCACACTATCATTTGGAGAATTAACTCGGAAAACGCTGAAAAAAATACTTGCGGTATCCGCAACTCCATTATGAGCCAGTCCAATAATCAACTTGCGATTAAATGTTTGAGCGGGAATCAGATCGAATGTGTCCGTATTTCCACTCTGAATAGTTGGGTAAAAGGTCGTTTGATCATCAAAATTCACTACCCATTCTGAAGGCATGCTTTCCTGAATTCTCGCAATCCATTTAATTGGCAAAGTGTCACTAGTGTCCGACTCAATTTCTAAATAACCATGCACAGTTCCAAATGTTACATCTTTATTAAAAATGACTTGAGTTTCAGGAAATGTGAAACCCAATTGACCTTGAATTTGAGTCGAGAATAATAAAAGTGAAAAAATTAGAATTTGTTTCATTTATTACGAATTTAGCGATGAGCATCAAGCATGACTATTATTGTGATATAATTCATTGATTTATGTTATTACATTCTCGAGTTTACAGTTTGAACGCGATTGCTTTGGGGCTTCTCATATTGATTTCATCTTGCGAAAAGGGTGAAGTAGAAAATGAACGAGTTAGTCCATCCTTGCCACCATACTTCGGGTTTTTAAAGGAATTTGGATTATTTGATTTATCCGAAAATTCAGTAGATACCAACTATAGGTTTGCTCAGGAATCTGTGGCAGAATGGAATTCGTTTCTAACTGATGGTATGGAATCTCCAATTGAGTCTTGGAGTGAAGTTCGAGAGGATTTACCAACGTGGGATGAGAATGAAGAGGCATGGATTTGGTATGCTGAATTTAATGACACAAAGGGGAATTATTCAGCTGCACTGCATGGTTGGAAGGACAAGAAGGAGCTGAAATGGAGAATGTACTTTGATCATCAAGGTATATACAAGGATTTTTTATGGTACACAGGAACTACCAGAGTTGATTCAACGTACGGTAAATGGCGCGTTTATCAAAATGAGATATATGATAACCCATACATTGATATTCAATGGTGGAATAGCGCAGATACGGATAATGATACTATCATGTTTGAGAAAGTTCGCCCCAATGATGTTCGCGCTGGAAGCACATTCAGATTCGGTCGGTTCGAAAACATTAAGGAAGAATCAGAGGTCTTCATTACAATGTATGATGCACTAGACAACGCGAATATCGAAATATGGATGAACGAGGAAACAGGTGAAGGTGGAGTTAAGTCGGGTGCTTTTTTTGGAGATCAAAGCTGGCACTGTTGGGACGATAAGGGTCAAAACACCTTGTGTATAGACTAATTCTTTCCAAGGAATTTTGGCTTTAGTTGATTGGCATTGAAACCACTGAGAACGAGGTTTTGGATGAATGGGCTATTGATTCCATGTTTCACGATAAGGTTACAAATTCTCGGGTTTCTCATTGCAATTTGAATCCAGTAATTCAATCTCAACTCCCCCCACATTCTTCGATATATTTCTTGGTCATATTGAAGGTTGAATGAAGCATCAAAGCGTTTTTTTTGAAATGCTTCACCAATGCGGTCTGCAGCAACACGTCCGCTTCTGATTGCATTGGCAATTCCCTCCCCAGACAATGGATTTATTAAGGATGCAGCATCGCCAAGCAACAAAAACCGATCTCCAGAAATGTGTCGTTTCTTACTTCCAAGTGGCAATCCAAATCCTTTGATTTCTTCTAATGGGTGAGCATTTTTAAATCTATCCTTCACATTTGGATGATTGCTGATTAAATCTTGTAATAGCATTTTAAGATTGGGTTTTCTTTTCGCAACATAAGAGCTCAACATGCCCAAACCAACATTGGCTCTGTTACCTGGAAGAGGAAATATCCAAAAATAACCAGGTAACAACTCCTTGTAAAAATGCAATTCAACCGCGTTGTCTTCACTGAATCCAGTTACGTTTTCATAGTACTGACGCAATCCAGCACAATGATGGTCTTTATCAATTGCTTCTTTTTGAAAGCTGCGCGACACAATAGAATGGGCGCCATCAGCACCGACAATCATTTTTGCGATGAGTTTTCTTTCAGTATTTAATGTAACCTCAATTCCTTCTGAAGTTCGGGTTAATGAATTTACTGCGCTTCCCGTGAAATCCGTGACCGAGTCAGATTTGATAGCTTGACGATATAGGAAGTGATCAAAATTCAGTCGAGGACTAACGTATCCTGTTAAGTTGGTGGAGTTAAGTTTGAGATCTGCAAAAGAGTAATTGGGGGAAATAAATCTCACCGCGTTGCACCAAATCTTTTCTTCAAATTGGTCAAATAGTGCTCCCGAATCCAATGGAAGCATGTTTAATTGACTCACTACATCTGGGCTTAGTGCATCCCCACATACCTTATCCCTAGGGAATGCATCTTTATCAATCAGCGCGACTTTAAGCCCTGATTGATGCAATGAAATGGCAGTTGTAGATCCCGCAGGTCCAGCGCCAATGATAGCAACATCGAATTGTGTCAACCCTTCAGTGCTTTTTTAATGTTTTTGAATGTATTGAAGGGGACATCCACAGCGGCTGAATTGGCTAGCCATTCAGGAATGTTGCCACCTGGATCAGCGTGAACTATGTATTCCAATCTACATTTATTCGGTCCAATTTTTTCCACAATCCAAAAGGTGTTCGATTTTTCAATTCTGACTACATCTTCTTTCCGTGGTAAGTATTCAGGAAGCGCACGAGCCACTGTTTTTAAGTTTCCCGTTTTTTTGTCTTTGATAAAGATCAATTCATATATCCCATCTCGATCGCTAACCGGCCAAGGAGCGTCTGTTAACGTGTATTGGATCTGAGTCGAATCATTTGGCCTCGCTAATATTCGAAGCTCCTTAGTATCGGGAAACGCATCTGGGTATTTATCCATGTGCCTTAGAAAGTTTTCAATTTGAGCAACACTGAGATTCACGTCCATTTCTGCCCTAAACGAGTCAAATCCATCCCCTTTGGTCGGTTTGGTATAAACTTTAATTCCATCTTCATTTTTGCGCAATTCCCAATCTTGAGAAATACCAATGTTAGCTAGAGTGAGAAGTAGGATGAAACTAATTATATGTTGAAACATTAAAGCGAATTTAATGCTCCATTGGCTAGGTTGTTTTTAATTCGCTCTTGAATGGAGAATGTGAAAAAGTTATTCGCTGAATTTTCAGGAACATTTGTACTGGTTTTGCTAGGAACAGGAGCCATCATTGTCAATGAAGAGTATCCTGAATCGGTAACCCACTTAGGTGTATCTCTAACCTTTGGCGTTGCAGTAACCGCTATGATTTTATTGTTCGGGCATGTGAGCGGAGCTCATATTAACCCAGCTGTAACCTTGGGCTTTTGGATTACCAAGCATGTGAAAAAGACGATGGCAACCGCCTATTTGATTGCGCAAATTTTTGGAGCCTTGAGTGCATCGATTTTACTCAGTGTCATATTTCCATCTAATCAAGAGCTGGGAGCAACTTTACCAAAAGCAGGTATTTGGCAAAGTGCCTTAATTGAGTTCGTAATGACATTCATGCTTATGCTTGTCATTTTACTATTTAGTCAAAACAGTCGGGTCAAGAAATTTACCGCATGGGCAGTGGGGGCAACCGTTGGACTAGAAGCATATTTTGGAGGACCGTTTACTGGCGCTTCTATGAATCCGGCAAGATCTATCGGGCCTGCTTTGATTTCTGGAGAAATCGAGGCAATTTGGATTTATATTTTTTGCACCACCGCAGGGGCGGTGCTCGCATCAGTAGTTTGGACTCAAAATCTAAATAAATCAGATTCCTGAGCCACCACCCATGATGGACTCACTGAAGATATGATCGTCAGTTATGTGGATTCCTTCCTTGTCGTGATACAATTCACTAAGGTGCTAAAACATTTCTGCTTGATGCTTGATAAATCGATGAGACATGGTGTGCGCGAGTTCACGCTTGCTGCTATCATGTCTGTCAAAAAACTCTTCAATTTTTTTCTGAAATTCTTCTCTAGTGTAATTCATGTATTTCTAATTCAATTTGGTTCAAGTCAGTCATATTAAACCAATTCGATTTCACTATTGGACTTCAAATATCCATAATTATTAAACTTGAATGGCAAGAAGTTGCCCGATGCGTCATTGATTCTTTGTTTTGGAGTAATCGGTTAATGTGGGGTAGGCGGAAACTATCCAAAAATACTATTTTAGGTTTAGGCGGACTGAGCTTTAACGGTCACCATTTTTTGAAGAAACAATGAATTTGGGACTGTGATTGTTTCATTGGCTGTATTTTCAATTCGCACAAAATAGTATCCAATATCTTTTACAATTCCACAGATTGGATACTCCTTATCATGAATTTCAATACGATCGCCAATCTTAATGGGATGATTGAAAAAGAGAATGAGCGCGGAAGTAATGTTTGATAGCAGCGACCATTGGGCAAAGAAGGCAATACCAATGACAGTAACTACCGATGAAAGAAATATGAAAAGTTCGCTCTGTTTGATGCCCCAAATGGCCGCAACGGTAATCGCTCCAAAAACAAAAACAACGAAATTGATCAGCTTCACGATAATCCTTCTGCGCTGGGCTGTGAACTTGAACTTTTTCAAGGATCTACTTATCGCACTCTTGGATAGAAGTTGAATAAGAATGATGAAAACTATCACAGCAATAGTTTCAATAAGCTCCAAACTGAATTCAAGCATGACCTCGGTTTTTTTTACAAATGTATCTAAGCGACTATAAGATTATTCAACACCAAGAATACCAAAAGCATAATCTGCCGCATTTCTAGCCTTTCTGTTTTTGGCAAGCAGCTCAACAAGTTTGATTTGGGCATTTATATAACCCATTTCACGACTATTGACCATGAAAAGAGAACTTTCACCGTTATTGAACAAGGTTCGCTCGCCCGTCAATAGTCCATTGTAATCGCGAACCGTTTTTCGATATAGAGTAACCTGGTCATTGGTAGTTTGCCAATCGTTTAACGCAGCTTGCGCCTTGAACATCAACATTTGCTGTTTAAATGATAAGTCAAATTCAGCTTCTTGGATTTTGATTTGATTCAACCTCACATCACCCCGCTCTTTGCGAAGCAGCAGCGGCATTCCAAATTCCAATCCCCAATTGTAATTGTTAGGAGAATATGCAGATAAAACATCGCCATTTACAGGTTCAGATAGCGCATTGTATTTAAGATTTAGCGTTGGCTTTAATTGTTCCCTTTTCCAGCGTTGTTCTATTTCCAGTTGATCGATCTTAAATCGATATTGTTGCAGTTCAGGATGATTTTCAGTGAGACTGTCTAATTGATTGATATATCTTGGATTTAGCGATAAAGACTCCGTTTGCTCCATGGTAGGCGCAACGGTATTCTCGCTCAACTCAAGCGGCAAAACACCCTCGTCCCATAGATAGGTGGCCAGTTGAGCGGAGGTGTTAGCGAAATCTAGCTGCGCTTGCTGAAGGAGTAGCTGTCGGTTTTGAACTTGAATGCCCGATTCTAAGGTGTCAATAGAGGGCCGGTCACCCAAAGCGGCACCGCGCTTAACAGCTATAAACCTTTGCGTTGCCAATTGCAAACCTTCTTCATAAACTCTCACTGCATTGTAAGTAGCAAACCACTCCCAATAAACTTTTGCAGCTTCATACAATAGTGCATTCACCATTGCTTGTCGCTGAGCAACGGTGCTTTCCTGAAATACTTGGGCCTGTCGAAGGGCCGCTCTTCGTTCGTCAATAAATAATCCTTTGCCTATTGGTAAGGAAAGTCCAGCGTAAACTAAACCACTATTAGGATTGGAGTTTTCGGGGTTTAATAGGAGCCCACGATTTTGCTCATATCCTCCTTGAAATTCTAATCCGAACCATGTAGGCACCTTCAATCCTGCATCGAGAAGGGAATAGTAGGTTTTGTCATCAAAGTACTTTTGGCTGAGATCTGTATGAAGTTTTGGGTCAAAAGATCCACGCGCCTTCATTACGTATGCATTTCCTTTATCAATTTGAATTTCGGCCTGACGCGCCAAAGGGTGATGCTCGGCTACTCTAAGCATGAAATCATCAGGTGTCAATACCTTCATTTCTATGCTTTGAGCTATTGCGCCAAAAGCACAGATGGTTAGCGATATACTGGCGAGAAATTTCACTTTTTCAAATCTGAGTTATCTCCCTTAATTAAGGTCATATCATCAATATAGTAATCTGGTGGAAATCCGTTGATTTGTCGCCATAACTCATACCAAATAGGCACATCCTTCATCAACATAAAATTTTTCGTTCCAGCACCAACTCTAATAGCCTTTGGCCAATCATGATCCGTTGGATCAGGTGCTGCCAACACACGGTACTTTCCATTTTCGCTGATGAAGTTATCTATAGCGAAAACAATTCCGCCATATGTTCCGTAACTCGTATTGGGCCATCCAGAAAACACAATGGCCGGCCAACCGTCAAATTGAATTCTCACATGCTGTCCTTTTTGAACTAGAGGAAGATCTATCGGTCTAACGTATAAAGAAACAGCTAAGTCATATTGAGAAGGCATAATGCTCACAATGGGTTCCCCCTCCTTAATCGTTTCTCCCAATCCAGATTGAATGGCTTTCGTTACATATCCTGATTGTGGAGCTTTAATGAAATACATACCCGTACGCACTGAATAATTCATGTACTGGTTTTGGAGTTTGGTCACAACCGCTTCCGCATCGTACATACTTGACAAGGCTGTGTATTTTTCAGACTCTGCTTTACTAATGTCATCGCGATACTTGGCCTGGATTGAGTTTATCTCTACCGCAGCATTGATTAATTCATTTTTAGTTGTCAAGAGATCGTTTTCAGCCGCAATTCTTTCGGCCTCTCTCTTTTGCAGGGTAAGTTCTCTGTTTTCCAGATCGGTCAAAGACTTTAGACCATCTTCATACAGTTTTTGCATTCGAGAATACTGCTCCTCAGCAATCTTGTAGTTTGTAAGTGCTGCCTGGAATTTTATGCTATCGCTTTGAACTTTAAGATTGGCTTGCTTGAGCTTGTTCTTTACTTGTTCAAGTTTGAGTTTTCCAGTAGATGCCATGGCATCAATCTGATTGTCAAGAGCTTTTACTTTTTCCATGTAAGAGTTGACTGACATTTCTTTTGACGTCAATTGCTCTTGTGTTCTTTCCAACAATTGTGGGTCAAAGTATTCGTCCTTGATCTCGGAAATATTCAAAATGGTATCACCCTTTTGTACGAAATCACCTTCCTGTACATACCACTTCTCAATTCTACCTGCGATGATGGAATGAATGGTCTGTGGTCGTTGGTCAGGTCTCACGGTGGTGACACTGCCGGCCGATCTGATGTTCTGGGTCCAAGGCACAAACATCATTACAAATGCGAATGAAAAAAAGGCAGTCAACAGTCTTCTTAAAACTTTACTCGAAACCCGACTTTCAACTGTTGTCAAGGCTTTTAAGTCTCCTCTTTTGATCCGACTTGAAACGGCATTGTTTGAGATGTTAAGCATGTCCGTTGCGATTAAAATTAATGGATGACTTCAATTGTTCGTAAGAACCCTTTTCAATGATTGTTCCTTCGCCCATGAGCAATAGATAGTCTGATTTACTTGCCAAATAGGCATCGGTTGAGGCGCAAATCAGCGTCCAAGGATGCTTTTTGTCGGTGATGTAATCAATCACACATTTTCTATGCGAATCATCTAAGTGTTCAAGGGCATCTTCTAGAAGCAGGAGCTTAGGATTTCTGGATACACTGCGCGCGATGAGAACAAGTTGAGCTATGCTTCGCGGAAGATTAGAACCCTGCGGCTCAATAGGTGATTCAAGTCCTTTTGGAAGTGACTTAATAAAGTTGGAAAGGCCCAAGTCTTTGATGACAGATTTTAGTTTATCCAGACTGATGGATGGATCACCAAGCGTTAGATTTTCCATTAGTGTGCCTTCAAACAATTGCTCCTGTGATAAGCAATCGCCCATGATAGATCTCAACGACTCTAGGGAAATGCTATTCTTGGCTAAACCTTGATAGCTGATGTTACCGTGTTGCACATCATAAAGGCCAGCTATTATTTGCACCAGTGTGCTTTTACCAGAGCGATTCGGACCGGTAATCATCACTCTGTCGCCTGAATCAACGTTGAAGGTAATATCGATTATCGATGGTCCGCGTGAGCCTGGGTATGTGAAGTACACATTTTCCATTTCCAAATAGACTGGAGTTTCCTGGTATTGTTCGCTTAGATCCACTCCGTTGTCATCCTCCAACTCAAGATCTGTGACTTGACCAATTTTTTCTAATCCAGTTAAGACATCATAAATCGTTTCGATGCTCAATACAAGCTTCTCAACGGATGTGATGATCAAAAGGATAATGATTTCAGCCGCCACGAATTGACCAATATTCATGAGCTGCTCCATTACTAATATCCCACCAATTGCCAGTAGTCCGGCTACAATGAAGACTTTGAAAAACACCATCAAGGAATACTGTCGAACCAAAATCTTGAAGTGACCTTCTCTTGCACTTAAGTAATGAGATACGGCTGCATCCGTGCGCTCTAAAGGAAGGTTGCTATTACCTGCTAATTTGAAGGTGTTTGATGTTCGAGCCAATTCTTCTAACCAGTATGCCACCTTGTACTTATATTTCGATTCTTCTAAACTTTTTTCTAAACCTGTACGCGCGGTTAGTCTGAATACGATAAAGACAAAAACGATAAGCACTAAACTGAACAGTATAAAGAATGGATGGTAAAAGGATAGAAGAATTAAACCGAAAACCATTTGAAGAATGGCAGCAGAAAAGTCTATGAGTATTTTAGTAAGTCCTTTCTGAACGCTCATTATATCGAAGAATCGGTTCATCAATTCGGGAGCGTATTTCTTATATAGTGCTTCGAGTTTAATTTTCGGAATTCGATATGCAAATTCAAATGCAGCTCGGGTGAATATCTTTTGTTGCAAATTTTCTACTATTCTCAATTGGAAGATCTGAAGCACTCCTGATAAGCCAACACCAAGAACAACTATAGCGACAAGCACAATCCATGAGGTGTTGATCTGCCCACCTTGAATTAAGTTGACGATGGCCTGAATTCCAAGAGGTAGAGACAGGTTAATCAGTCCATTGAAAACCGCATATACGTATACGTTTCGTATCTCAGACCTATCGGGCTTCAGAAGTCTCCAAAACCTTTGTATGGGGGTCATTGCTGTTTGCATGAATAATTAGTTTGAAATATTTAATGTTTTGTGAACCAAATCTTTAAAGAAACATTTGATACTATCTTCTCCTTTCAGGCTATCCGTTAATTTCGGAAGGTGTTCTGCAAAATACCGTTCATGGTGCGCTCCTTCAATAGTGGTTGATACCAACATATGCGGATACTTATATTCGGGTTCAATCTCTAAGATTATCTCAGCTACGATAGCCACGATTCGCTTATAGTCCGCGAAAACGCCATCCTTGTTGACATTCGCTACTGCTTTGTTCAGATAGGCCTTAGAGGATTCTTCAATGACAATACGCTGCAATTTGGTCTCATTGATATGCTCAAAATTCCCATCCTCCTTTGTTTCAGTCGTTAAGATAGTAAGGGAGCGATCCAATCTTTCAATAGGAGATTCGATATTAGTGAGCGACATGGCTAACCTGTAATCTGTCCAATTCCAGTACCAGGAGATAAAATAGAGAAGCATCTTATGCTTACCATCAAAATAACGATAAACGGAGGCTTCGGTTGATTCAATTCTATTGGCGAGTTTTTTAAAGGTGAATTGCTCGTATCCTAATTCGAACATAAGATCTATACCTTCAGAAACAATTCTTTTACCCAGTTCACTGGAACTGGGATCTTTCAAGAAGGTTCCTTGATTGACCTGTATCTGAATGCTGGTGTTTCTGAGATTCATAACAATTAAATCGATTGCAAATGTAATAGTATTACTATTACAAATAGATGTGTGATGTGAAAACTTGTAAACAATACCATTATTATGAATAGTATTAAAAACTTAAGGGCATTGTTGTATATATCCATGGTCAGTAATGATTTAGGGTTATATTGTAAGTACCAACACTTCATTAGATATATATATGATATATATAAGTAAAATCACTATTTGTATATGATTATTTGATGCTAGTTTTGCGGCCCAAACACACAAGAATGCATAAGATAACAATCGCAAAAGGAGATGGAATTGGTCCGGAAATCATGGACGCCACACTAAAGATTTTGAGAGCTGCAGGAGCAGAGCTGGAATATGATGAGATCGAAATTGGAGAGAAAGTTTATCTCTCTGGCAATACAACAGGTATAAGTTCAGAGGCTTGGAAGAGTATTCGAGATAATAAGGTTTACCTGAAAGCGCCTATAACCACTCCTCAAGGAGGGGGATACAAAAGTTTGAATGTTACTACAAGAAAAGCGCTCGGTTTATATGCTAATGTGAGACCTTGTAAGAGTTACACACCCTATGTAGACACCAAGCATAAGGATATGGACATTGTAATCATTCGTGAAAACGAAGAGGATTTATATGCTGGCATCGAACATCAGCAGACGAATGAGGTAGTACAATGCCTCAAACTAATAAGTAGACCCGGTTGCGAGAAAATCGTCAGATATGCCTTCGAATACGCCAAAGAAAATGGACGTAAGAAGGTCACTTGTTTCACGTAGGACAACATCATGAAGCAGACTGATGGTCTTTTCAGATCTGTCTTTAACGAGATTAGCGCGGAATATCCAGGGATTGAGAATGATCATTTCATCATCGATATAGGTTCTGCTCGTTTGGCAGATACGCCTGAAAACTTTGATGTTATTGTGACGCTAAATCTGTATGGCGATGTTATCTCCGATATAGCCGCCCAAATTGCTGGGTCTGTTGGGCTATGTGGTTCAAGCAATATCGGTCAAGAATGCGCCATGTTCGAGGCCATTCATGGTTCAGCGCCCGATATTGCGGGTAAGAATATCGCCAATCCATCGGGGCTTTTGCACGGTGCCATAATGATGCTTAACCATTTAGGGCAAAGCGATATTGCTACTAACGTGGAGAATGCATGGCGAGTTACGATCGAAGACGGAATTCACACAGGGGATATTTACAAAGAAGCAAATTCCTCTGAATTGGTAGGCACGGATGAGTTTGCCGATGCGGTAATAGCTCGCTTGGGTCAACAACCAAAGCAATTGAAAGAGGTCAAGTATGTGGCAACTAAGCCCATCACACTTGCCCCTTATAAGAAGAGGCCTCAAGCGGTAAAAACACTCAAAGGTTTTGATGCGTTCGTTGATTGGAATGGCACCAATGCCAACGCTTTGGGAGAGATTCTTGAGCAAATTAAAACGGAACACCTAAGCTTGAAAATGATTACCAATCGTGGAATCAAGGTCTGGCCTAATGGCTTTGATGAAACCTTTTGTACCGATCATTGGAGATGTAGATTCATCACAGACAACGGTAGTATTGTCCCGAAGGAGGAGCTTGTCGCAGTGATGCAAAAGGCAAGTGAGTTGAATATTGATATCATAAAGACCGAGAACTTGTATGAATTTGATGGAAAACCAGCTTTCTCTCTGGGGCAAGGTCAATAACATAGAGAGTAGATGGCGCATTATCTGCGCAGTCTAATAATTCGGGGAGCATGAGTGTTTGGCATGCTTCCCGTTTTTTTACAACAAAAAAATGAAACTATGCTGCTGTTTCCGCCTTCAGAAATACAAATTGATCAGAATAAAGTGGATGAAGTCGATGCCATTCTAAAGTCGACATTTAGGCTGATTGCTTTTTCAAGAGACCATTTGGCCGATGATCTGTTAAATGCATATCTCGATAGTACACATGATTTACAGGAGTTAATGAGCATTAAAAATGCTCAAATGGAAGCACAAAATGATGAGGAAGCAGAATTGTATTTGAAAAATCTTAACAAGACACTACTCACTGTAACTGATGAAATAAAGTCTCAGCATAATTTTGATTCAGTTACTCAATTGTTTCAATTATTTCGAAGTATTTCCCCAGAATCGCATTCAAATCATCCAAACGGATTTAGGACAACACATGTACAAATAGGAAGATATATATGTCCTGAACCACAGGAGGTTGAGTCATTAGTGCATCAATTATTTGATGTGATGAAAGAGATTGAAATTCCTGTAATCAGGGCAATTTATTTTCATCATGAACTTATTCGGATACATCCTTTTTCAGATGGCAATGGCAGGACAACGCGAGTGGCAAAAAATTGGATGCTGATGTATAACCTATATCCTCCAATATTTATCAGAGATAATCAAGAGAAGAAACAGTATCTAGAATCATTGGGTAAAAGCTTCTCTGAATTAGAAGTTAAGCCTTTTGATTGGAATGAGCACTTAGCTCGGTTTTTCGATCAAGAATTAGATCGATTGTTATCTAATGCCAAGACGGTTCTTTTGGCTGTACAAGAATTGGGGCATTCCCGACAAATCATCAAGGAATGAAAACTAGTTTATCTGAGCTTTTCCAAATCTTTTGCGGTGTTGGTTTAGCAAGTATTGGGTTAAAGGCGTTCCTACTGCCAAATGGTTTTTTGGATGGAGGAGTCACTGGAATTGCGATATTAATTAGCGAATTAACCGGAATTGATGTATCCATATTATTGGTTTTGATAAGTATCCCTTTCTTGGTAATGGCGTGGTTTTTACTGTCAAAGGGGATTGTATACAAATCAGTTTTAGCCATACTGACTTTGGCTATAATAATCCACTTCGAAAACTTCCAATCAATCACTGAAGACAAGTTGTTGATAGCCATTTTTGGCGGTCTTTTTTTAGGGGCGGGCATAGGACTTGCCATAAAAAACGGTGCGTTTATGGATGGTTCTGAGGCGCTTGGGGTTTTTGTAAATGATCGATATGGAATTTCTATTGGCAAGGTGATTTTGGTCTTTAACGTTGTGCTTTTTGCGATCACTGCTGTGCTTTTATCAGTGGAAATAGCCATGTACTCAGTGCTAACCTATATAGTTACTGCTAAGGTTATTGATTTTTGGATCGAAGGATTTGAGGATTTTGTTGGAATTATGATCGTCACAAAAAAACAGTTGAAATGGAACGGATGTTAATCGAAAATGTAGGAGCGGGAATCACCCTGTTTAATAATGTTTCTGGCTATGGAAACTCTGGGTTGAAAGAGAATCAGGTGATCATTCAAACGGTTATTAATCGAATCGATATTAGAAAAACACACAATGTCATAAACAGTGTTGATGACGCTGCCTTCATAATTGAATTTGATGTAAATAATATCAAAGGTGGAGTCCATAGAAGGTACCTATCGCAGGTTGAACTATCTAAACTTTCACCTGAGCTCTTTAAGAAATAGACCGCTTGCTCGAAATCAATTCTAATTTTGAGCAATGTTTCGATTCTTGGCTATTGCGTTATGTCTGTTGTTTTTTTTTATTTCGATTCAAGCATCAGCGCAATTAGGTAACTGGCAGCAATACAATAACAATACTCAATTTGGCGATGCTTCATGGCGATTCCAATTTGATATTCAGCATCGAGACCACAATCTTTTGGGAGATCTCGATCAGATCATCATTCGACCAGGAATTCAATATTTTCATCAACCATCAAAGTCGAGTTATTTGGCCGGCTATGCCTTCTTTCTTTTTCAAAATGAAGGTCAACCAAATGTGACGGTCATTGAAAATCGTCTTTTTCAAGATATTGACCTTAGGCATAGAATATCGAGGATTTCCATCCGACATCGATATCGTTTTGAGGAGCGATTCATTGAAAATCAGCCATTTGTGTTTCGTCTTCGTTATGCAGTTTTCGTGAATATTCCGATTAATAGAAAGGAAATTGTGGCTAAGACCTTTTATATTCCGCTGTGGAATGAAGTCTTTATTAATGCTCAAGGCAGTCCCTTTGATCGAGATTGGCTATATGGTGGGGTAGGTTACCAAATGATGGATAACCTCGGAATTCAACTAGGAGCCATGAACCAGTTTCAAACATCTGGACCAAAGGCACAAGTTGTATTTTCAATACATCATAACATGCGCTTTTCCGATCCCGTAGAGCCGAAATAAGCGACTACCTTTGCCGGTGATGTCTGAATCTCATAAACCTTCTCAACCAAATAATCCGCTGCACGGAGTTAAACTTGTAGATATGATTGAATATTTGGTAGCCGAATATGGTTGGAAAGAATTAGGAGATCGAATTCCTATCCGTTGTTTTCAATTTGATGCATCTGTCAAATCTAGTCTGAGGTTTTTACGAAGAATGCCTTGGGCAAGAGAAAAAGTAGAGAGGCTTTATTTATGGACCATAGAACACAAAGCCAAAGTGAATTTATCCAGTGAGGACAAAACCGAATAATTCAAGACCATTGAAAACAGAAAAGGAAATTCTTGCTAAGCTAGGAATAACTGCATTGAACGAGATGCAGGTTAAAGCGAAAAAGGCAATTAATGACAATGACAATGTTGTATTGCTTTCTCCAACTGGAACGGGAAAAACGGTGGCGTTTTTACTTCCGCTTATCGAACGATTGAATCATGATATACAAATGGTTCAGGCGCTGATCATTGTTCCTTCACGCGAGCTTGCCATTCAAATTGAACAAGTGATTAGAGAAATGGGAGCTGGGTTTAAGACAAATTCGGTGTATGGCGGTCAATCCTTCAATCAGGACAAGATAAATTTGAAGCATCCACCAACCATTATTGTGGGCACTCCAGGTAGAGTGGCTGATCATTTAAGACGAGGAACTTTTTCAGTGAGTCATTTAAAAACATTGGTGCTGGATGAGTTTGATAAATCTCTGGAAATTGGGTTTGAGGATGAAATGAAGGAGATATGCTCTGAACTCCATCATGTGGAAAAACGAGTTTTAACTTCTGCGACCAACCAAACAGAAATTCCAAGATTTATTGGCTTCAATGATCCTGTGACGGTCAGTAATTTGAAAAAAGGAGGTGCCAAGATGGAAATAAAGTCCATTACATCACCCACCAAGGACAAACTTGAAACCTTGGCTGCTGCCCTAGCTAAATTGAAAAACCAACCTGGAATTGTGTTCTGTAATTTCAAGGATAGTATTCAACGCGTAAGTGACTACTTGACCGAACAAAGCATTGCTCACGGTTGCTTCTATGGAGGACTGGAACAACACGAAAGAGAATTAGCACTGATCAAATTTCGAAATGGAACGCATAAATTAATTCTCGCCACAGACCTAGCCGCAAGAGGATTGGATATTCCTGAATTGGGTTTCATTTTGCATTATCACTTACCATTAAAGGAGCATGAGTTTCTGCATAGAAATGGTCGAACGGCTAGAATGCACAGCGATGGAACGGTATATGTCTTGAAATATGCCGAGGAAGTTTTACCAGACTTTATTCCAGAGCTGGATGAAGCGGAATTACAAAGTGATACGCATGATGAACCTTTGATTTGGAAGACCATCATGATTGGCGGAGGCCGAAGGGATAAAATCTCAAAAGGAGATATCGCGGGGCTATGCTTCAAGCAAGGTGGACTTCAAAAAGATCAACTTGGGTTGATTGAACTACATCCAAACCATTGTTTTGTGTCGGTGGTGGCAGAGTCTGCCCTTGATCTAATCCAGCGCATAGACGGGGTCAAATTGAAGACTAAAAAAGTGCGTGTTTCTGGAGTCTAGTATTAGAATTATTTATGATTTTGGATTTTTCATTCGGCATCTAAGTATCAATAACTTGCACCGCGAATTAGGTTTTAGAATTGACTGAAATAATCACAACCATATTGTTCCTCTTTGCGGTCATTGACCCACTAGGCTCGGTACCAGTTTATCTGGAAGCAACAAAGCAGTTTGATGCCAAGCATAAAAAGTTGATTGCAATTCGTGCTTCGGTTATCGCGTTTATCATTCTTCTTTTCTTCATTGTCATTGGTCAGCTCATACTTGAAGGAATGCACATTTCACTCGATGCATTTCAGATTTCGGGCGGGGTAATTCTCTTTCTTTTTGCGTTGACAATGATTTTTGGCGATGGAAAACCAGAACGTGAAAAACACATGATCACGGACTACAAGCATGTTACCATATTTCCAATGGCTATTCCTTCCATTGCTTCTCCTGGAGCTATTATGGCAGTAGTTTTAATGACGGATAATCACATCTACACCATTCAGGAACAAGCGCTAACAACGGTTTTAGTGATGTTCGTTATCGGGTTAACTTGCCTTTTGTTGTTAGGAGCTAATGCTGTTCAAAAACGAATTGGAGATTATGGTATTACAGTCATTAGTAAGGTAATGGGCTTGATATTAGCTTCTTATGCAATCCAAAGCATTCTGACAGGATTGAAGGATTTCTTCTTTTCCTAGACCTGTGCTTTCTGCTTTAAATAGGACCATTGCATCCTTTCGGGGTAGATATAAACATACATTCGCGCCCCTTTATTGGTTAAGTAGCAATAATCCAAACTGATAGCAGCATGAAAAGAATAAACGAGTACAAAAAATTCTTCGAGATTGAAGGCGACTTGACCTTGGCCGATTTGAAAACTAAGTATCGAAACCTTGTCAAGAAGTGGCATCCAGATAAGTTTCAATCAGATGATGCTCAAGCGCTGGAGGCAGAAGAGATGAGTCGAAGGGTGATTGACGCCTATCATTTTTTGGTCAGTATTGCCCCAGAAACCAAAGAGGCTAATTTGGAAGAGTATACGCAGACTGTGAACGAAGCCGGCATTTATGACTTTAAGTATAAAGGAGTAACGCTGGAAATCACCTTTAACGATGGCTCGACCTACGAATATTTTGGGGTACCCAAGAATGTCTTTAATAAGTTTTTGAATTCCGATAAACAAGTACGTTTTGGTAAACGAAGCATTTTCCATTCGTACCTCTATCGAAAGGCAAAATCGGCACAAGATAACGAGGAGTAAATCTTCAATATGATCTTACTTCGGGGGAATTGCTGATCCATTTATAAGTAGCTTTACTTCGTGGCTGACCTGATATTAATTACCCCACCTTTTACACAACTGAATACACCGTATCCTGCTACTGCGTATTTGAAAGGTTTCTTGAAAACACAGTCGATTACGAGTTTTCAAATGGACCTTGGAATTGAGGTAATTCTATCCATATTTTCAAAGCAGGGTTTAAAGGAGCTTTTACGACTGGCTGAGTTGCATCCCAACAAATCGACTAATGCAGAGCGTATACTAGCCTTGCAATCGGACTATTTAAGATTGATTGAACATGTCATTCGCTATTTACAAGGTAAAGATGCCAGTTTTGCTCGTCAGATCTGCTCGGAGGGGTTTCTGCCGGAGGCTTCTCGTTTTGACTCACTCGATGACTTGGATTGGGCATTCGGTAACATGGGTTTTCAAGACAAGGCAAAACATTTAGCCACGCTTTTTCTGGAAGATATTAGCGATCTCATAGTCGAATGTGTGGATGCGGATTTCGGCTTTAGTCGCTATGCCGAGAGACTCGGTCGCAGCGCTAATTCATTCGATGAACTCTATGAAAAATTGACGGGTCCAAAATCGAAAGTGGTTGAAATCACCCTCGAATTACTGGAGAAAAAGCTGCAAGAAAAGAATCCGAAACTAGTGTGTTTTTCAGTTCCATTTCCTGGTAACTTATATAGTGCTTTTCGATGTGCACAACATATCAAAGCGAACTACCCGAATACTAAAGTGGCCATGGGCGGTGGTTTTGCTAATACTGAATTGAGATCAGTCAATGATCCACGTGTATTTGAGTTTTTCGACTTTATTACATTAGACGATGGTGAATTGCCGATTGAACTGCTTGTAAATCATATTAATTCTGGAACTTCCCAATTGAAGCGCACATTTAAGCTCGAGAAAGGGACGGTTGCATATATAAACAATGCTACTCGAGGTGACTACAAACAAAGCGAAGTTGGGACCCCTGACTATTCGGATTTGCTGTTGGATCAATACATAAACGTGATTGAACTAGCGAATCCTATGCATAGCATGTGGAGTGATGGGCGCTGGAATAAGTTAACCATGGCACACGGTTGCTACTGGGGCAAATGCACCTTTTGTGATATTTCATTGGATTATATAAAGCTCTACGAACCTATCGCGGCTAGGACTCTAGTGGACAGAATGGAGGAGTTGATAGAGCAAACAGGGGAGAGAGGGTTTCATTTTGTGGATGAGGCGGCCCCGCCTGCATTAATGCGCGAATTGGCACTCGAGATCCTCAGAAGAGAGTTGGTAGTCACATGGTGGACCAACATTCGATTTGAAAAAAGCTTCACACATGACTTAAGTGCTTTGCTAAAGGCATCCGGTTGCATTGCCGTTTCAGGTGGGTTGGAAGTGGCCTCTGATCGACTTTTGAAGTTGATTGATAAAGGCGTAACGGTGGAACAAGTCGCTCTTGTTACGGATGCTTTCACTTCCGCGGGAATCATGGTTCATGCCTATTTGATGTATGGTTATCCGACCCAAACAGTCCAAGAAACCATTGACAGTTTAGAAATGGTGCGCCAGTTATTTGAAGCAGGGACGATTCAGTCTGGATTTTGGCATCAATTCGCATTAACAGCACATAGCCCTATAGGTCAAAATCCCGATGCATTTGGAGTCGTCCCAAAAACGGAGAATATCTCTTTCGCCAATAACGATGTTCAGTTCAAGGATAAAACAGGCATTGATCATAGTCAATTCAGTTTCGGGCTAAAAAAGTCCCTGTACAATTACATGCACGGAATCTGTTTTGAATACAACCTGCAAGAATGGTTTGTTTTTAAAACTCCAAAAACCACGGTTCACCCTGATTTTATTATCAATGCCATTGAAGGTAAAAGTTGGTCATCGCCACGATCCAATGCTAAAGTGATCTGGTTGGGTAGCGAGGCGAGAGTAGAAAAGGCGATTCTAAGTAAAAAGACCAAGAAAACTCCTTTGGCTTTGCTGGTGACTAACGTGAAAACCAATCGGATCGAAGTGAGCCTCCCGTTCAAAGAAGCTGAGTGGTTCGCGGTTAAACTTTCGGATTTAATGGTCTCACGGCCGACACATAAAACCTATTCCGAACTCAAGGCAGAATTTGAGCTGGAATTTGGTGATTTTGAGCCGTTTTGGTATTCAAAAGGAATGCGTCAATTATCCGAACATGGCCTTCTTATAATCTAGTTATGCCTAATTCCATCCACCACCTAAAGCTCTATAAAGGTCTATGGATGCATTTAATTGTTCCAACTTTAAATCTACCAATTCAAACTTTGATTCTAGGGCGTCACGTTGAGTGAGCAATACTTCCATATAGTCTGCTCGTGCTGAGCGGAAAAGGTTGTTTGAGATGGCAATTGACTTCGTAAGCGCTGCTACTTGTTGTTTATTCAAGTCGTAGCTAAGTTGTAGGTTCTCAATTCTTGACACCATATTACTTACTTCCATGTAGGCCAATAGAAGGCACTGCTCATATTCATAAATGGCTTGCACTTGCTTGGCATTTGCCGTGTTGTATTGCGCTTTGATTGCATTTCGATTGACTAGAGGTGCCGCCAAATCACCGGCCAATCCGAAAAGAATGGACTCAGGAGAAACCAAATAGGTGGGGTTAAAGGCTTGCAATCCGATCGCTGCATTAATACCCAATGAAGGATAAAAATTGGCGCGAGCCACTTTCACATCCAACTTTGCGGCTATTAAATTCTGCTCTGCTTGCCGAATGTCTGGTCTGTTTTCAAAAAGATGACTGGGTAGGCCTTCCTGAATTTCATTCGGGAGCAAATCACTAAAATCGCTGGAAGTGCGCTCCACTTTTTGAGGAAATCTTCCGACTAAAAAATTGAGTTTGTTTTCAGTCTCCACGATCTGTTGCTTAACATCAAATTCTAAACTGCGAGTGTTCAGGACTTGAGCTTCGAATCTCTGAACGGCCAATTCAGTAACTCTTGCCGATTGCTTTTCAAGCCGAACGATTTGAAGTGCGTCCTGTTGCGCCTTGATATTTCGCTCGATGATGTCCAATTGGTTATCCAGGGCAAGTAACTCATAATAGGTTTGGGCTATCTCAGAAATAAGCTGGGTTTGCATGAAGTTTTTTGCCTCAACCGAACCTAGATACCTGTGTAGTGCAGACTTTTTAGCATTTCGCATTTTTCGCCAGACATCGATCTCCCAAGTTGCATACCCGCCTAAATAGTAGTCCTGCAACGGCTCTGGAAATTGCTTTCCAGCTTCTATTGGAATATTTGCTTCCAAGGCGCCATTTCTCGTAAATCTACCGGGTTTATCTGCACCTGCGCCACCGCCAAGATTTAAGAATGGAAGGTATTCACCCTTTCTAGCTCGAACTTCGTTTTGAGCTATCTCGATTTCATACATGGTGATCTTGAATTCCTGATTATTTTGAAGTGCAGTATCAATAAGGTTTATGAGATAAGGATCTTTAAAGAAATCCCGCCAACTTACATCAGCCGAATTGGAAGAGTCTGAGGGCTCGAGATATGACTTAGGCATGGTCAAGTCTGTCTCTTGCTGGACAGAATTGGAGGATTGACAGGAAGCCATAAACAAAATGACAACCGAGATAACGATGGCCAACACTGGCCGCTTGATGATATTCTGTATCATGTCTTATTTTATTATTCAGCGAATAGTTCCAGATGAGTGAGCACCTCTTTAGCGTCCTTCAAATCATATTCGATCTCATCACCATTTTTCACTTTTCTCAACCCATCAATGAGGATGCGTTCATTTGCGCTAAGCCCACTGCTAACAGCGTATATATGCAGCATTTCGGCTGCAATCACAATTTGTCTAGGTTGTATGATATTTTCGTCATTAATGACATAGACATACTTCTTGTCTAGTACTTCGTAGGTGGCCTTTTGGGGAATGATCAGTGCATCTTTAATAGGAATTCGCATTAGAATATTTCCTGTTTCGCCATGCCTAAGCAGCCCTTCAGGGTTCTCGAAAGTGGCACGGAAGGCAATATTTCCTGTTTCGTTATTGAAATCGGCTTCAATGGTTTCAACAATCCCATCCTGATTGAATAATTTTTGATTCGCCATCATCAGCCGAACGTGCATCAAACTATCTGGATTGATTTTCGATTTTAAGTTCAGGTATTCAGCCTCGGGCACGTTGAAATACACCCACATTTTACTGTTATCTGAAAGTGTGGTTAAAAACTCACCTTCATCCAGTAGGCTTCCTTTCCTTGCTTTAAAGTGATCCATTAATCCATCAAATGGAGCCCTTATTTCGGTAAATCCCAAATGCACTTGAGCTAGATCAAGCTCGGCCTTTGCTTTTTCAAATTTTGCTTTGGCCAAGGCTAATTCATTAGGTGCAACAATGTTGCTATCTGCTAACGACTTGGTATTTTGATATTCGATTTCAACATAATCTGCTTCTGCTTTTGCCTTTTGATACTCCGCTTTGTATAGTAGAGGCATGATTTGAAACATTAGATCTCCTGCTTTCACTTTTTGACCTTCATCAACATATATGTCTTGTAGGTATCCTTTTTCGAGCGCCCTGAGCTCTATATGTTGATACGCATGAATTTGACAGACATATTCTTCAGTGATGGAGGTGTCTGAGAGCAATGGATACATCGCTGTGAATCGCGTTTTTTCTTCGGTTTCATTGTGTTCTGAATGACATCCGCTATTGAAAAATAGTATGACAGAGCTGGCTAGTATGAGAATCTTTCTCATGATTTATTAAGATAGAAATTAGTTATTTGATTGAGTAAGGTTGGATGGAATCCGTTGGTCAAAGAAGACCTTCTGGCATTAGAAATGCCACATTATTCGCAATTGGGAAGCGCTCGATTGCCAAGGCTCCTATTTGCGAGTAGACTGCGGGATGCTACAGTCTAAAAACTTCGTGATCTAAGAAAATGGGGACGGCCCAACCGTGGGGCGAACGATTCAACGATCTATTAATTTCACCGAGATTGCTCAGCTCATGTGAATCATCAAGATGAGTATATAATTGGAGAATTAATGTAGGCTTGAACTCGGGAAACTGAATTTCCAAAGACTCTGACTCACTTTCGCTATCTACTTCAGAAATGAGTTGATTAAAAAGCCCATCATCATGTTGCACGTTTGCTAAAGCGTTGTCACTGATGATTATTGACATCAGTAATACAGTAAAGAAGCTCAAGAAATAGGCTCGCTTTGTCATTTTCGCTTTCGAACCACAAGATTACGGAGTTTCTCACGATTCTTTAAAATTTTGCAAATCATTAACTTTCGGGGACAGCGATAAAAACTTAAACCAAAAAATTCCTAAGCAAGCCTTAATACTTATTTTGTCCGCCAAACCACTCATATGGATATCAAACAAATTTTCGATAACAATAAAACTTGGGTTGAATCCAAGTTGGGAGTAGACCCGGATTATTTTAAAAACCTCAGTGAAGGACAAAACCCTGGGATCTTGTACATCGGGTGTTCAGATAGCCGGGTTACCGCAGAGGACCTGATGGGTGTTCAACCTGGTGATGCTTTTGTACATCGAAATATTGCGAACATGGTTCCTAATACCGATTTGAATGTAATGTCGGTGATCGAATATGCCGTGGAACACCTGAAGGTTGAGCATGTGGTTGTGTGTGGACATTATTACTGCGGTGGAGTAAAGGCGGCTATGCAGTCGGCTGACCTTGGTATCTTAAACCCTTGGCTCAGAAATATTAGGGACGTGTATAGGATTCACCAACACGAATTGGATGCAATTTCGAATGATGACGCTCGTTATAAAAGGCTTGTTGAATTAAACGTTCAAGAACAATGCGTCAATGTCATTAAAACATCAGTAGTTCAGCGAGCTTACAGAGATCGAGGAATTTCAGTGCACGGCTGGGTGTTTGATATTCACTCGGGCAAGTTGGTTGATTTGAATATCGATTTCCCACATCTCTTAAGACATATCATGGAGATTTATCACCTAGATTAATCATTCAATACAATTCAATAAAAAGGGGGCATTTAGCTCCTTTTTTATTCACTCAATACTTGCTTCCAATAAGGTGTTTTGATTGATCCATCTTTGGATACTTTATTCAAGAAGTAATCCATGTGATCGACATTTACTTGGTCGAAATTCCCATTTATTATTACTGTGATATCTCGCCTTTTAGCTTGATCTATGAAATCGTGTAAAATATCAATCACATCGGGGTGAATATAATGTGATTGTGTAGCGTCAATTATCACTTCCGTGTGACTAGGTATGGCTTTGAGGGCCTCCATGATATTCGCTTTATTTAAGAAAGTGACATTTTCACTGAGCTTTATTTCAATGGGTTTGCCGGGTACAATTTTTTCAGAAAAGCTAAAAGGAATACTGAAATTCCTGTGTAATATCATGAAGATCCCGATTCCAAGACCTATTGAAATCCCTACGAGTAGGTCCGTGAAAATGATTGCTACCACCGTTACCATGAATTTTATAAACTGCGGCCTGGGCCCCTTAAACATCTTGACAAATATGGAAGGCTTGGCCAGCTTATATCCTACAACCAAAAGAATAGCAGCCAAACTAGAAAGCGGAATCATATTGAGCAGGTCTGGCAATAGAAATACACTTATTGCGATTAGGAATCCATGGAGAATGGCCGAAAGCTTCGTTCGCCCACCGCTTTGAATATTCGCTGAACTTCTAACAATCACTTGCGTCAATGGTAAGCCTCCGATGAATCCTGAAATAATATTGCCTGCGCCTTGAGCCAATAGTTCTCGATTTGTCGGAGTCACATTCTTATCCGGATCTAGCTTATCGGTCGCTTCCACACAAAGCAGCGTTTCTAAACTTGCGACTATAGCGATGGTAAATGCTAGTATCCATAGCTGCTTACTACTAATCAAGCTCCAGTTGGGGGTGGTGAACAGATTTAAAACACCACCTTCATCTTGTGCTGTCGGAATTCCAACCATTTCGTCTGGAGCAAAGGAAAAGCTTGTTAACTCAGGTAAAAAGTTAAAGGAGAGGATGCCCAACGCCACGACTACCAGAGGTCCTTGTATTATTTCGAAGATTTTGATGCGCTTCATAAATGGTCTTTCCCATAATATCAGAATACCGAGGGATATGGCCGTTACTAATACAGCAGCAGGGTTAATATCTCCCAGCGCCACCCACAGTTCAGTGAATGTATTTTCACCATCCTTTTGCCAAAATCCGTCAAATCCTTCGGATATGACGTCATGCCCTAGTGCGTGGGGAATTTGCTTCAAAATGATAATCAACCCAATGGCACTTAACATGCCCTTTATTACCGAATTCGGGAAAAAGTATCCCACAATTCCAGCACGCGCAAATGCCAGTACAATTTGCATGGCCCCGGCAATTACTACTGCCGAAAGAAATATGGGAAAACCAAGCTCCATGCTAAAATCGCCCGCTTCATTCGTTCCTAGTTGTCGAATAGCATCGGCCACTATAACTGCAAGTCCTGCAGCAGGTCCGCTTACTCCGATATTTGAACCGCTGAGCGCCCCAACGACAATACCACCTACCATACCCGCAATAATTCCAGAGAATAGCGGAGCTCCGGAGGCAAGAGCAATTCCAAGACAAAGAGGGACAGCGACAAGAAAGACTACGAGACCAGCGGGTAAATCCTTGCCAATCGAAGATAAGGGGTTATAGACAGCCAAGATGTGTTGTTTGTTTGGTTATTGAGAGATAACGAAGATAGCTTCTGAATCAACAGTATACATAAGCAATTCGTTAAAAGGTATTACTTTACACATTCAATTACAGTGATGGCCGAAACTTTTCTCCTTAAGAATATCCTAAGCCCGCAGTTAGTGCAATTGTTAGGGCGAAGGGTAAAGACAATTTATCCTGATTTTGATGAAAAGAGGTTCGGTGATTTTGTCATACCAAAGTTGGAGCCTCTCGCCCTAAAGGAAAGGGCCAAAATAATGGCCAGCGCTCTTCATGAATTTTTACCAAACACATACGAAGATTCCATCTCTATTCTGATTTCTGTGATGCAGACTCCTTTGACGGAGGAGGATAATTTAGGCCGCTACAAAGAATTTTTTTTCATGCCGATTGCGGAATTTATTAGCCAGTATGGACAGGAATACTTTCATGAATCGATGCGTGCTAACTATGAATTAACCAAGGTGTTTACCGCTGAATTCAGCATTCGGATTTTTATTGAGAAGTACCCAAAAGAGTCACTTGCCTTACTTCACAAATGGGCGATGGATGTGAATTACCATGTCAGAAGACTAGTGTCTGAAGGTACTCGTCCAAGACTGCCCTGGGCTAGTAGATTGCCAGAATTTCAACGGAACCCTGAACCTGTATTGGAATTACTAGAAAAGCTTAAAAATGACCCAGAACTTTATGTCCGAAGATCGGTGGCGAATAACTTGAATGATATTGCGAAAGATCATCCTGACTTGGTTGTTGAGAGACTTTTTGCATGGAAAAATGAATCTAATGAAAACACCAACTGGATTGTAAGGCACGCCAGTCGATCTCTAATTAAATCAGGCCATCCAGAGGCATTGCTCTTACAAGGATTCAACCCTAGTGTGAAGGTCGTTGTAAAGAACCTAGTGCTTAATGGCGTGGTGCATTTTGGTGATTATTTAGAGTTTGGTTTTGACTTAGCGAATGAAGAAGAGAAGGAGGTAAGTATTGTTGTGGATTTTGTAATCTATTTCAAAAAGTTTAGCGGAAAATTGGCGCCCAAAGTTTTTAAATTGACTGAAAGGAAGCTAAAAGCATCACAGACAATTCATCTGGTTAAACGACACCCGATCAAACCGATTAGTACAAGAAAATATTTCAATGGAGAACAGCGAATAGCCATTCAGGTCAATGGGAAAGAGACCGCAACGATACCTTTCGTTCTGGTAGGAGTTTAATTCTTTAGGAAAGCGGTTCAATCCTATTTAGTGGCTCTTTCTAATCGATCATTGATCGATTTTCCGAGTCCAATTTCAGGGAATTTTTGTGCGATGATAATATCAAGGTTATATTTATCAAGCTCATGAAGCGCAGCGTATAGTCTGGACATCGCTTCCGATAAATCGCTGTCTTGTGAAAGGACAATTGCATGCTGGATTGACTCGTGATCAACCACTTGATCGAAAGTCAATGAGCCGATACGCTTACCCGTGTGTTCCAGAATACTTTGGTTCAAGTCTTCGACTAAGATCGTCTTGGTGTTGGGGGCGTAATGTCTTGATAACATGCCCGGTGCATCGGGTGCATTTTCTTTTTTGTTTTTCACTGTAATTGGGCCAATTAGGCCCTCAATTTCTTCCTGCGATATTGACCCTAATCGGTAGATCGTTGGTTCACCATTTTCAAACCCAATGATTGTGGATTCGATTCCTTTTTGACAATCTCCACCGTCTAAAACCATTTTAAGTTCGGTGCCAAAATATCCATCGACATGTTCGGCACAAGTGGGGCTGATTCTTCCGAATGGATTGGCGCTAGGTGCGGCCAGCGGAAAAGACAGTTCTTTCAGAAGGGTAAGTGTTACGGGATGATTAGGCATTCTGACCGCTACGGTTGATTTGCCTGCTGTAACGAGATCAGGAACGATCGATTTCTTTTTGAGCACCATGGTTAGCGCGCCTGGCCAAAAATGATTCGCAAGCTTCTTCGCTTGGTCAGGTATTTCAGCCACGAAACTGTCGAGCTGTTCAATGGAGTGAATGTGCACAATCAACGGATTGAACAATGGTCGTTGCTTTAGTTCAAAGATTTTGCGGATTGCAGTTTCGCTGAAAATATTACCAGCTAATCCGTAAACGGTTTCTGTTGGAATGGCCACCAATTCATCATTGCGCAATAATTCGGCAGCTTGCTCTATATCCGTTGAAATATGACTCATTTTGTTTATTGGGGTGCAAAGTAAAGCCAAACTCAATTGGGAAAGACGCGGTAATCAATAGAGTTTTTGCTATACGTTTCTTCCAAATTACTGGAAACGAGAACAGGATCAAAAATCTGATTTAGAATATTGGAATTTATCCATTCGGTAATACACCGAATCAGGAATTCCTTCACAGTCATCGTATTTCCAAAACTGCATTTTTAATTTTTCCAATACTCGTAGGGATCCTATGTTCTGTTTGGAGGCTCTCCCGATAATTTCTTTAAGATGTAGGGAGTTAAATCCAAAATCTAGAGTCGCTTGTGCTGACTCTGTAGCATAGCCTTTTCCCCATTCATGCTGAAAAAAACGAAATCCAATATCAACCATTCCGTCTGCGTGTCTTTTTAATCCACACCAACCTAGGAAGGCACCGTTTGATTTACTAATCACAGCCCATCGGCCAAAGCCATTTCGAGCGTAATCGGAGTATAGGTCCAGGAATATTTCAGCAGCAGAAAGGTTTTGAAAAGGTTCATCACCCGTGTATTTCATGACTTCAGGATTTGAGTTTAACTCAAAAAAAACCTTTGCGTCACTTTGTTTGAACTCACGAAGCGCTAGTCTTTCTGTTTCGATAATCGTTTTCATGAACTATCGTTTTATAAATAACCGTCTAGTCAATATGTGGTAGAATCCAAAACGTCAAAGTTGAAGTAAAATATTGAGGTATTATCTGCACATATTCCTGATTCCTAAACCTTAAGGCAGCAATCCATACTGTCTTTTATTTAGCCATTTCGATCACCCAGATGCCTCGGAGTTCGTTGGATTTATAACCGATAGCCTTATCCATTGGATATCTTTCGTTGATGACCGATAGGGATTTGGAATCAATGTCGGAATCCATGGAACCATGGCATTTCAAGCACATATCATTCGTTAAAATCGGATAGTATCCAATCCATTGATTTCCTTGTTGATATATGCTAGGTTTAATGCTGCCTGTATTGGCCAATTCTAGCTTCGCCTTTTGGATATAATCAAGTTCCTCCTTGTTGGCCAAATTAGTTGGATTCCGGTTTTTATCCGATACGCGTTTTATGGACGATTCAAACACTTGAGCCATGCTATCAGTCAAAGGAATCGCTCTCTCGTTACAGAAGGCTAAGGCTCCTTCTGGTCCACTATTTTGAATCGAATTCAATAGGTTTTTACCTAATACAGACTTAGTGGCCATGGCTAATTTTTGACCTTCGTTCAAATAGTCCTCCGCGCTGTGAAGATCTTTTTCTTCGTTTCTATTCGAGTGCGCCTTATGCCAACCGGGCTTTTCCATATCAGTATTGTAGATGTAGGAGGCAACCGCAGCATATTGTTCTTTGGTGTAGCCTAGATTAGGCATTAAGCCAAACTTGTCGATTGCATGAGGCATGAGCGAAGACTCGGAACTGGGTTTGGTCAAGAAGGTACTCATGGCATCCACAAATGCCTTTTCTGTTTCATGGTTTTCTGAATAATGTTTTTTTACCGCAAATAGAGGAGGGGCAAGTCGAGCCTCCGCGTTTGCATTTGGTGAATGGCATGAAACACAGTTTTGAGTGACTATTTCGAAGCCTTTTTGATAAGTCTGTTCAGTCTCACTATACTTAGATTGATTTTCCGTTGAATTGCCAGAATTGCAGCTCTGGAGTAGCATTGATGCGAGGGCAACGGTAAAAAAAACAAAACGTGTATTTGTAATCATAAAAGCACAGGGCATTGATGTTTTGCAAATGTCGGATAAAGAGTTTTCTTCCTTTGTATCACAAATCACACATGGGAGAAGTAGGCCACTCTACCCCAAAAATGGCGTGTACATCATGAGTGCATGATTTTCTACCAACAAGGATTCTGATACCTCTCCATCCTCATTTGTTTCAATTTTAAAGATTTGATTGTGCCTAGAATATCCTCCCCACATCTGTTGGTTCATGAGGTGATTGCGTTCTTCTATTCTAAATTTTGACATGAGTTCATCTTTGGAAATCAATTCACCGTGCAGATGAGTTTCATCCAACCAAAGCTTGATTTGAAAGGTATTTTGGGTCTGATTTTGAACTTGTAAGTCTATGTAGTTGTAGGATAAGGTAGCTCCCGCTCCAAAAGGCACCTTTCGATTCACGTCAGGAAAAACATCAAATCCGTGTCGATGTCTTTCGGTCACTACTAGAGGAGAATGAGCGAATATCCAAAACAGCAGATTGCCGAGCTGGCACAGGCCACCGCCCGTTCCTTTGTCGATCTTACCTTGATTGAGAACCAAGCCTTCGAGGTATCCCTTTGCTTTTGTGGGCCTTCCAACTTGTTTCCAAAGTGAAAAGATTTGATCCGGTTCTATGATGGTATTATTCAGCTTTGCAACGGCCAGTTGAAGGTTGGTGCGTTTGTTCTCTTGCAGATACATGTCCACATCTTTCAACGGCCTCAATATCATTGATTGGTGGCTGAAAACGGAATGTCCATCAAGTGTGCTACTCGATTGCTTCGCCCATTTCTTGTCGCCAAATGATCAGTCCAGTTTCCTCTTTAAGATGAAATATTCCTTACCAAGGGTTTGCCTTAATCGACTGCGATTTATTGGTTTTTGAATGTTGCTCACTCCTTTTCCAATTCCAAATAAAGCATGAAGTCTTTTCCACTAGATGTTTTCTCGTTAAATACAGCTTGAGTAGCGTTCTTTTCTGAGTTTTTGGTCGAGTTTCCGAAGTCCACATCAAAGACAAAATCATCTTCAATCGTAAGTATAAACTGATTGACTCTTACGAAACCCTCATTGACCTTGTCGGCCTCCAAAGTCCAATTGGAATTCCCGTCAAATGACACATTGTGGGCAATGAACTTGTAATCGACATGGTCATCTGAAAAGTCGAATGATCCTAAGTCACCAGTACTCAGGAAACTGCTGTCAACGGAAAAACCAAATTCACTTTGTGATCCGTAAATGGTCTCTACTGTGACTACTTTCCAGTTACCCTCCAACGATTTGGTCGCTTGGCGTTCATCCTTTTGGCAGGAGAGAATAAGAAACACTGTGGATACAATGAATAAATATCTTCTTATTCGAATCACTTGTGAAGTTTTCATTCGTAAACGCATTTACATCTCAAACATATGAAATACTATTCCCCGTGATGGTAGTGACTACGCCTTCTTCACAAATTCCGACTTCAAGCCCATAGACCCAAAACCGTCAATCTTGCAGTTGATGTTGTGGTCACCTTCGGTCAGTCGAATGTTCTTCACTTTGGTTCCCGCTTTTACTGGTTGTGGCATACCCTTTACTGGTAGATTTTTCATCACAATCACACTATCTCCATCTTGTAAAACAGTACCGTTGGCGTCTTTCACTTCGGCCATCGCTCCTTCTGCAGCTACTTCCTTAGGACTCCATTCGTGTCCACATTCAGGACACATGAGTAGTTCACCGCCTGTGGAGTAGGCAAATTCAGATTGACATAGTGGACATGGAGGAAGTGCAGTCATAATTGGGTTGGTTTTGGGCAAATGTATGTGAAATGGTGTGGGGCACTTAGGGTTTTCTGCCGCTAAAGCCACCACCAACTTTCTCCCATTTCCAAACCGAATCCGGATAACAAGTTTGCAATGCCATCTCGCACCAAGGGATCGGGAAATACGGCTACAAGAACCTGAGGATTGTCCACCTCGGCAAAGCGATAGAGATGTTCCAGATCCACAGCAATGGAATCGATCTTGTGAGCCTTTAAAAACCGTTCAATCAGCTTTGCTTTTTGGTTTTTACCCATCACCATTAATGGTCGTTCGGGATTTCGATCTGTATCTAAAAAGTGGCGAAGCTTTAATTCGAAGAATGCTACTTGCTGATAGTGCTTTGAGTTACGTGATGTCCGTTTGGGGTGTTCGCGCCATAAATGAGTGATTTCAGGAATAGATAGGATCTCACGTTTTTCAGCGTACCATTTAAGCACTAGATGATAATCCTCTGGATAAACATCCTTATCGAAGCTTACCGCTTCTTTGGGGACTAGCCAATTTGAGCTCGCAATCACACATTCTCGATAGACCGACTGCCAGTGATCAGCAGCGTCACAGCGCTCATTCAGCCATTGCTCATACTCCAAGTAGCCTTTAGAAACGGGGCCTTTGGCGAAATACTTCACTTTGCCTGTGATAATAGCATTTGGATTTCTTTGAGCTGAATCCCAAAACCATTGAAGCTTTTTCGTGGGCATTAGGTCGTCAGCATCCATTCGAGTAATCCATTGACCTTGGGAATGATTCAATGCTAATTGCAGCGCATCGATAATTCCATTTCCGTTGGAATTATGCACTTGGATTCGATCGTCTGAAGCAGCAGCACGATTTAAAATATCAAGTGATTTATCCTTTGATCCGTCATCGACCGCGAACAATTCCCACTCCATAAATTCTTGCTCACGAATGGATTGAATGCACTCATCCAGCCAAGGATCGGCATTCTTGACGGGCATTAGAATGGAAATCAAAACTTGATTCGAAGATGACATGGAGCAAAGAAAGAGTTAGCATTTGGTCTTTCGCAAATCGAGCGAACAAAAACTTCAGATTTTGTTTTAGAAGCAACGAAAATTAGCGTCCATTTGCACCATGATTTATCAGTCACGTTGAACGCTATATTCGATTCCATCGCCCAGCAGTTAGAGGTCTCTGGATTTTCACTCATCGACCAATTTTTACCTTTTCCTATCCTCGATCAATTGCGAGAAGAAGCGGTTTTCAATTTTGAAAATGGAACGTTTAAACGCGCTGCCATCGGCAAGGGAATTGAAAAGAAATCAGTTGTTAAAATACGAGGCGATCGGGTGAAGTGGTTGGACAAGCAATTGGCCACGGATTCCATGAAACACTATTGGTCACACATGGATGAATTAAGAGAATACCTCAGCAACTATTTCCGAATCCATCTGGAACGCACCGAAGCCCATTTTGCCATGTATCCAAAAGGCGCCTTTTATGCGAGGCACGTAGATCAATTTCAAGTGTCTTCCAATCGAGTTTTCTCTGTCATCTTGTATTTAAACCCAGATTGGAAAACGGGGGATGGAGGAGAATTGAGGGTGTACGATGCTAATGGTGGATTCTCGGATTATTCTCCGCTGCATGGACGACTGATACTCTTTCGAAGCGATTTGGTTGAGCATGAAGTCCTGCAAGCCAACTTGCCGAGGGTGTCTGTTACAGGTTGGATGCGAAAGGATCCATTGCTGGTGTAAAATATTTGTAGGCAGCGGCAAAGTCGAATCAGATAAATTTGCCCACGCATGGATTCAGGAAAACGGCTATTATTTGTTGCATTACACCGCCCCGGTCGTTCGCCTTCACAACGCTTTCGCTACGAACAATTTGTTCCCTTTTTAGAAGCCAATGGTTGGCAATGCGACTACGCTCATGTGCTGGACGAGAATGGGGACAAGGCCTTCTACACGCCCGGTGCTTATTGGAAGAAAGCCAAGGTGGTCATCAAGGGGTTTTTGAGTCGCATGAGCGATATTGCCAAGGCCGATCAATACGATATAATATTCATCCAGCGCGAAACCTTTGTCACCGGATCGACTTTCTTCGAGCATCGATTTGCCAAGACCAAAGCCAAAGTGGTTTTTGATTTTGACGATGCCATTTGGTTGTTGGATATATCCGAAGGAAACAAGAATTTGAGTTGGTTGAAGGATCCGTCAAAGACAAAAAAGATCATTTCGCTTTCGGATTTGATCATTGCAGGAAACAGCTACTTGGCCGAGTACGCACATCAGCATAACGACCACGTCAAGGTCTTACCTACGGTCATTGATACAGACTATTATAAAACGGCTCATCGCATTTCCAATGGACCCATTACCATCGGTTGGAGCGGTTCACAAACTACCAACAAACATTTTCTGTTGGCCGAACCATGGTTGCGAAATTTGAAAGAAAAATACGGTCAAAAAATTCGGTTTGTGGCGGTCACAGAGCGTAAGATTGATATCGATGGTCTGGACATTGAAACCATTGCCTGGGACAAGGATCGAGAAGTCGCCAACCTGGATATGATCGACATTGGAATGATGCCCTTGCCGGATGACGATTGGGCAAGAGGTAAATGCGGATTCAAGGGGATTCAATACATGAGTTTGAGCAAACCTGCCGTCATGTCGCCCGTTGGTGTAAATCCTGAAATCATAGAACACGGTGTGAATGGATTCCTAGCCGATTCGGTGGATGACTGGACGGAATATCTCAGTCAGTTGATTGAATCGCCTGAATTGAGAGCAAAAATCGGAGCCGCAGGGCGCAAAACGATCGAGGAGAAATACTCTGTAAAATCTGCGCAAGGAAAGCTGCTTTTCATGCTAGAAAATTTGCGTTGAAAAGTATACGTTTGCCGACCTAAATTTGAACCAAAGTGCACGCCTCAAAGGCTGAGCAAAGGTTTTGAAAGAGTCAAATTAAACACAGACTAGTCATGAGTAAGAAGACAGCACTTTACGATAAGCACGTAGCGCTTGGCGCTAAAATGGTTCCATTCGCAGGTTATGACATGCCTGTTCAATATTCCAATTTGGGTGAGGAACATCTGAACGTAAGAAATGGAGTAGGAGTGTTTGATGTGAGCCACATGGGCGAGTTCTTTTTGAAAGGTTCGGGAGCATTGGATTTAATTCAACGGGTTTCTACCAATGACGCTTCAAAGCTGACTCCCGGTAAAGTGCAGTATTCATGCATGCCAAACGAAACGGGAGGGATTGTAGATGACTTATTGGTCTATTGCTTAGGTGAGGAGGAATACATGTTGGTGGTGAACGCCTCTAACATGGAAAAGGACTGGAATTGGATCTCAAAATTCAATACAGCTGGTGTAGAAATGACCGACCGTTCAGATAATTACTCGCTTTTGGCGATTCAAGGTCCCAAGGCTACAGAAGCGATTCAGTCCTTGACCGATATGAATCTAGGAGACATGGAATACTACACCGTTCAGGTGGGTAAATTCGCTGGAGTCGATAATGTGATTGTCGCGACTACAGGTTACACCGGTTCTGGAGGTTACGAAGTGTATTTCACCAATGATGTAGCCGATCAGATTTGGGATGCCGTTTTCGAAGCAGGTAAGCATGTAAACATTATGCCTGCTGGATTGGGTGCGCGTGATACATTGCGCATGGAGATGGGGTTTTGCTTGTATGGCAACGACATTGACGACAACACTTCGTCACACGAAGCTGGCCTAGGTTGGATTACGAAATACACCAAAGAGTTCACCAATTGGGAGGCCTTGAAAGCGCAGAAAGAAGCTGGCGTTTCTCGCAAGTTGGTTGGATTCCACGAAATCGAAAAAGGTCCAATTCCTCGTCAGGGATATGAGATTCAAGATTTGGATGGAAATACGATTGGCCATGTCACCAGCGGAACAAAATCTCCGTCCATGGACAAAGCCATTGCAATGGGTTATGTAACCAAGGAATTCAGTGCGGTGGATACGGAGGTGCGCATTATCATTCGTAACAAGGCGTTATCTGCTAAGGTGACTCGATTCCCATTTTTGAAATTGAAATAGAGTAGAAGTACTTACCTCAACATTTCGTTAATTCTTTCCTTGGTCCATCTTCGGAAAGGACAGATCGCTACTTTCGAATCGTGCTGAAAGCCATCAAAATATTCGTCATAGCACTGCTTTGTCTTGCCCCCCTCAACTTGTATTGTTGGGGTTTTTATGGACACAAATCCATCAATAGGATGGCGGTGTTTACGCTTCCTACAGAGTTGATGGACTTCTACAAAGATCACTTGGAGTTCATATCCGAGCATGCCGTTGATCCAGACATGCGCAGGTATGTGGTCAAAGAAGAGGCACCCAGGCATTACATAGACATTGATCACTACGGGGAAGATTGCTTCAAAATTGTACCTAGAGAATGGGACGAAGCCGTGGCCAAGTTTTCTGAAGATACGCTTCAGGCATATGGTATTGTTCCATGGCATGTAAAGCGGATGTACGTTCGATTAATCAATGCCTTTAAAGAAAAGGACATTCCATACATACTGAAAACATCGGCCGACATCGGTCATTACATTGCCGATGCGCACGTTCCATTGCACACTACAGAGAACTACAACGGACAGTTAACCAACCAAAAGGGAATCCATGGCTTTTGGGAGTCTCGTTTACCCGAGTTGTATGCCGAAGACTACAACTATTTCATCGGCAGAGCTGAAATGGTCAAAGATCCATTGGCTACCATTTGGACAGCGGTGGAGCGAAGCCACAATGCAGTCGATTCGGTGCTTGAATTTGAACGAGCCTTGAATGATGACTTTCCGAGCGATCGCAAATATGCCTTTGAGGAGCGTGGCCGATCTACAGTCAAGGTCTATTCCAGAGACTACAGTGCGGAGTATCATCAAATGCTGGACAACATGGTGGAACGCAGAATGCGCGCCTCCATCATCACCATTGGTAGCTTTTGGTATTCGGCTTGGTTGGAAGCCGGACAACCCGAATTGAACGGTGAAATTGACCCCAAGGATTGGGAGGAAATAGAAGCCGAGAAAAAGCAACTCGAAGCAGATTATCATGCCAAGCCAGTGAAGAGCAGAGAGCATGATGAGTAGTTACTTATTTCCCCAACTCCCAAAGAATCACACTTCGGTCATCGCTGCACGTAGCCAGTAGTTTTTCCTCCTCCAACCAAATAGCTGCATTCACAGAATTCAGGTGTCCTCCAGCCTTGGCTCGATCCAATCGAATAGGGGAAGAAAGATCTGATGGATTCCAAATCTTTACGGTTTTGTCTCGGCTAGCCGTGGCAATCAAGGCATCGTTGTCTGCGACCACGATATCATAAATAGCGAAGTTGTGTGCTGGAATTCTCTCTTCCAGTTGAAAGCCATTCTTGGCCGTCCATCGGCACAGGTGGGCGTCTTTTCCGCCCGAAAGCAAATCTCCGTTTCGAAGAAAAGCCACCGAATTGGCACCCTCTTCATGTGCATCCAATTCCATGACCAATTTGAATTCACTGCATTCCAACAATCGAACTTTGCCATCTCCTGAAGCTACTGCAATGAGCGATTCATCGTGGTTGTGAGCGACTCTTCTAATCTTTTCATTGGATAGTGGTAGATGCCGCTCTAGACTCCAATCGGCTGCATTCCAAATGCTGATGCTGCCATCTGCACAAGCCGCAACGACTCTATTGGTTTTGGGTAGGTGCAATAAATGGAAAATGCCCTTATCATGAAACTTCAAATGCCGCACTTCTTGTTTTGAATCTAGGTCAATGACATGCATGCCACCCACGATGGTACCAATGACCAAAAACTGGCGATTGAGGTTCAATAAACTATAGACTGTGCGCTCCGTTCGAATGGCGAAAGCGTTGGTTTCCCCGGTTTCCAAATTCCATTCGGCTACTACTTTGTCCGCGCCAGCGCTAAATAGAGTTCCGAGCGTTCGACCCGGAGCCATGGCATACAAGGCAGCGCTGTGAGCGGTGAGTTGATGGATCTTTTTGACTTGCATCTATACTTGATCTATCGCCTCGGCTAGTTTGTGGTCTTTGTCCGTGATCACATCGCCTGCATCGTGTGTGTTCAATCGTATCGTAACCCGATTGTAAATATTGCTCCAGTCGGGGTGATGATTGTGCTTTTCAGTCAATATTGCCACCTTGGACATGAAAGCCCAGGCTTCGATAAAATTGCCAAAATGAAAGGTGCGAACTAAGCGTTCTTTATTGTTTTCATATTGCTCTTTAGTCCATTCCATATTATCTCTTTTTTCTTCGACCTGAAGTTTTGTTTTTCCCACCCGACCGACCAGATGTAGAGGCATTTCGTCCGCTAAAATTCTTGCCCTTTGGTGGTCCAGATCGCTTATTGTTCGGCTGTGCTTTGGGTTTGGGTTTAGGTTTTTGAGAAACGGTTTTCTTATCAGCGGTCTTACTTGAGTTTTTGGTGAGTCGCGTAATTTCAGCCAACTCTGCCTCGGTCAAATCTCGCCATTGCCCTTGTGGAATATCCAGCGAAACATTCATGATTCTCGTACGCTTCAGCTTTTTAACATCGTACTCAAAATGTTCGCACATTCTGCGGATCTGTCGATTCATACCTTGTACCAACACAATGCGAAAGCTGTGTGGAGTGAGCATTTCTACATTGCACTTTTTGGTCATCGTTCCCATGATAGGAACTCCACCCGCCATTTTTGAAATAAACTCTGGTGTGACTTGTTTGTCTACCGTTACTTCATAGACCTTTTCGTGTTCGTTTCCCGCCCTCAGTATTTTATTGACGATGTCTCCATCGCTAGTCATGAAAATCAAACCTTCACTGGGTTTATCTAATCGACCGATAGGGAAAACACGCTTAGGATAGTTCACATAGTCTACAATGTTGTCTGGATCGCTTGTGTCGGTGGTGCAGACCACTCCGGGTGGTTTGTTAAACGCCAAATACACATCGGGCTCGCTGGGTTCGGAAACCACCCTACCGTCCACGCGCACTTTGTCTCGTCTGGTGATTCGGGTGCCCGCTTCAGGCTTCTTACCGTTGATGGTAACGCGACCCATTTCAATCCATTTATCTGCTTCCCTGCGAGAGCAAAGCCCAAGTTCACTTAAGTATTTGTTTATCCGAGTTCCGTTTTGCTCCATCGGTCGCGAAGCTAGCTACTCTTTGATACATCAAACACCTCTATCTCGCCACAATCTTCAAATCCAAGATTACGATATACAGAAAGTCCCATGTTTGTGGATTGAAGAGTAGCCTGGCTGCATCCTAATTCTTTCCCAATCTTCATTGCCCTTAGTGTCATGTCTCGACCAATTCCTAAACCTCGAAACGGCTCCAATGTTGCGACCAGATATATTCCGCACGTTCCATTATGAATAAAACTCATGGATGTGGCAACCGGCTCGCCATCCAACGTGCCGACTAATATTTGGATATTCTCATTTGAAAGGATATTCTCAAACATGGAAGCATCTACTTTGCTTTCTTTCATCAAGGCTTCGTTCAAGACATGTAACCAATGAACAAGCTCAGATTTGACTTTTACCTCGGCTATTTTGAGTGTGGGTTGAGTGTATTCTGGTAAATCTTGCAGTGTTCGATGCATGGCCGTCCAGTGACCAATCTTGAGATTGAGATCTTTCAGCCCAGAAAGCAGTTCCTGTGAGGTTTTGCCCGGATCAGACATGATGTAGTTTGGCCCATTGGATGTTTGACTGCCAATTTTTAATGAATGAATCCGCGTTCTAAGGTTTTTACGATCGAATCTCGGATTGTAGATCATGTTTGGCCAAAAGGAAGGTTCGGTTATGACCGCATCATAATCTTTGGCATTGAAAATCTTTGTCCCAGCTGCTCGGGCCAACAATTCGTGCAATGATTCAATATTATCTTGGCTATATATTGATGCCATGATGCAGTTGTTGAACGGTTACGAGAAAAGTAGGGATAATGATTGGTATCACCTCAGATATATTGTTTTCAATTCCTTAGGAGAAAAAATCGCTATGAATTCAAATGGAATCTAATTTTACACCCAAATTAAACCCTGCCTTAACTGCATAGTAGGCAACCTATTTTAATGAAGAATACCTATTTCAACCTCATCGATCAAAGCTTTTATTTCCCTCAAGAAGGTTTTGATCTTAGGGACAACACCCTGACCTTTCACGGTATTTCGCTGAAACACTTGATTGATAAATATGGTACCCCGTTCCGATTTATCTACTTACCGAAGATTGGAGACCAGATCAAAAAAGCACGAAATCTCTTTAATAGGGCGATCAAAAAGAACGGGTACAAGGGGAATTATAATTATTGCTACTGTACAAAGTGTAATCACTTTTCGCATGTTGTGTCGGAAGCTTTAAAGCACGATGTTCACTTAGAAACCTCTTCAAGTTTTGATATCGACTTGATCCTTAATTTGCACAATGAGGGTAAGATAGATAAGAAGCGAATTATCGTCAACAACGGATACAAAACCGAATCTTACCTCGAGAAGATCATATCGCTGATCAAGTTTGGATTTACTAATGTGGTTATCGTATTGGATAGTAAGACCGAACTGGATCGATTGGTCAAATTAGCAGGTGACACCAAAATTAAAATCGGGGTTCGCATGGCGATCAACGAAGAACCACAATCAGCATACTACACTTCAAGACTCGGAATCAGAAGCAACGAAATGTTGGAGTTCTACGAAAAGGAGATCAAGCCACAACCCAACGTGGAGTTGACTATGCTTCACTTTTTTGTCGATTCAGGCATCAAGGACAGCCTCTATTATTGGGGCGAATTTCAGCGTGCGTTGAAATTATATGGTGAGTTGAGTAAGGCTTGCAAAACATTGAAATCCTTAAATTTAGGTGGCGGTTTTCCGGTGAGAAACAACCTTGGTTTCGAATACGATTACGATTATATGATCAACGAGATCGTAAAGAACATCAAAGAGGCCTGTGATGCAGACGGGATTAAGCATCCTGACATTTTCACCGAATTTGGAAAGTACACGGTTGGTGAAAGTGGTGCAATCATTTTTAAGGTGCTGGAGCAGAAAATGCAGAACGACAATGAGAAATGGTACATCATCGACAATAGCTTGATGAACACCATTCCAGATGCTTGGTCCATTCACGAAAAATTTATTTTGTTGCCTATCAATAAGTGGAACAACGAACACGAACGAGCCAACATTGGCGGAATCAGCTGTGATCACTCAGATTACTATAATTCGGAGGATTTTAATCAGGCAGTTATGCTTCCAAAAAATGAGGAGGGGGATGCAGAACCTCTTTATTTGGGCTTTTTCCACACGGGGGCTTATCAAGATGCGATCAGCGGATATGGTGGAATCAAGCATTGTTTGATTCCAAGTCCGAAACACGTAATTATTGACCGCGATGAAAAAGGAAACATCGTGGATTACGTATATCGAAATGAACAATCAGCGGAAGAGATGTTCCGCTTACTAGGATACAAAGAAGGATGAGAAATTTTGGAGATGTAGCAGATGAGTTCTGCCAAAAAGAAACTGCTTCGATTTGGTTGCAATCCATCCCCTATGATGGAACTAGCACATGGGGCAAGGGTGCCGACAAAGGTTTCGGAGCCTTTTTAGATGCGACCGACAACATGGAGTTATATGATATCGAAACCGATTCAGAAGTATATAGAAAAGGGGTCTATATCTTGCCTGCAATTAAGGCTGATTCTTCGCCAGAAGCTGTTTTTGAAGAGGTGTATAACTCCACGAAGGAACTGATCAAGTCAGGTAAATTTTTGACCTTTTTCGGGGGCGAACACAGTGTGAGTATTGGTTTGATCAAAGCGCATTACGAGCACTATGAAAACTTGACCGTGTTACAATTGGATGCTCACACAGACCTGAGACCTACCTACCATGGTTCTCCTTATAATCATGCGTGTGCCGTTTATGACGCGTCTCAAAATGCAAACTTGGTGCAGGTTGGAATTCGATCTGCCGATAAATCAGAGATGCAATACGTAAAGCGCGATCAGTGTTTTCTCGCAGAGGAGATGCATGGCAACGCGGAATGGGTCGAGAAGTCTTTGGTTAAAATGACAGATAACGTTTATCTCACTATCGATTTGGATGTGTTTGATGCGAGTATCATGCCCGCTACAGGAACACCAGAGCCGGGCGGTATGGATTGGAACACCACCATTCAATATTTGAGAAGAGTTTTTAAGGAAAAAAACATAGTAGGATTTGATATTGTAGAGTTGGCACCACATCCTGCGCACAAGGCTTGCGATTTTTTAGCTGCCAAATTGTATTACAAACTATTGAGTTATAAGTTTCATGGAAATGACGAATAAAGGACCTATAAGCCAGTACATGCTGGAACACTATAAGCACTTCAACTCAGCGGCCTTGGTTGACGCAGCAAAGGGCTACGAAAAGCATCTTGCCGAGGGTAAAAAAATGCTGGTTTCTCTGGCCGGGGCGATGAGTACAGCCGAATTGGGCAAATCTTTTGCGGAAATTATCCGACAAGACAAAGTGCAGATCATTTCTTGTACAGGAGCTAATCTAGAAGAGGACATCATGAACTTGGTGGCCCATTCGCACTATGAACGAGTGCCGCATTACCGTGACTTAACTCCACAAGACGAGTGGGATCTATTGGAAAGAGGATTGAATCGGGTGACAGACACTTGTATTCCCGAAGAGGAGGCTTTTCGCAGATTACAACAGCACATTTTTAAGATCTGGAAGGACGCTGAGGACAATGGCGAACGCTATTTCCCGCATGAGTTTATGTACAAGCTTCTGTTAAGCGGTGTGCTGGAGCAGTATTACGAGATTGACGCAAAGAACAGTTGGATGCTCGCTGCGGCTAAAAAGAACTTACCCATTATCGTTCCCGGTTGGGAAGACTCGACTATGGGTAACATTTTCGCCTCTTATTGTATGAAGGGAGAATTGAAACCATCTACCATGAAATCGGGTATTGAGTACATGACTTTCTTAGCAGATTGGTATACGGACAATGCTGGCAGCGATGGAATCGGATTTTTCCAAATTGGTGGTGGAATCGCAGGCGACTTCCCGATTTGTGTTGTTCCCATGTTGTATCAAGACATGGAAAGAACCGATACACCATTTTGGAGTTTTTTCTGCCAAATAAGCGACAGCACAACGAGTTACGGTTCGTATTCGGGTGCTGTTCCTAATGAAAAAATCACATGGGGGAAATTAGATACAGAATCTCCTAAATTTATCATCGAATCAGACGCTACTATTGTAGCACCATTGATATTTGCTTACTTGTTGAATTTATAAAACCATCGAAATTGGACTCAAACGCTAAACCTAAAGTCATCACTTCATTCGCTAATGTGAGCGAGGAGCTACAACAACAAATCAAATTATTTTATCCAGAGGGATTCATGGAACACCTAATCCGTTTCCCGCTGAAAGGGGAGCTGGTTTCTGCCCTTCGTTTTGAAACAGAAGAAAAAATTTATCTGCTGAAAATGACTAAGGCACGTGCGCAAGAAATCATTGAAGAAGATGAAGATTATGACGATGATGGTCACTTAAAGGATGACGTCAAGGAAGACTTCGAAGAAAAATTCGGAGATGAAGATGACGAGGCAATGGATGTTCCAGATGATGCTCCTGGAGAGGATGATGAAGATTAAACGCTAGACTTTTTAGAAAAAATAAAGGGAGGCTCCAAGTTGAGTTCTCCCTTTTTTGTTTTGCCATTTTCGAATTACTTTAAACCACTTATGATGTAATCGTAAATCCCGTTTTGCTCATATTCAAATGGCTTTTCAATGCTTTTGGTAATGAATTGGGGTTTAGCGATCATTTCGCGGTCTATCATTTCAACGATCGTATCGTAAAAATCCAAGGATGTTTTACCTACTAGCAGCGGACTCAAGTCCGTGTTGCTATTCCAAAGTTTCAAAATGCGAACGAAGCCGCTCAGGTAGAGGTAGTCTTTCGTGAAACCGCCACCTCTAAAGATTCGGGTAACAATGGTATAAGCATCACTCGTGCTGATTTGTTGCTGATTAACGAGATAGTTATAGCAATCAATAAAAGTAGCTCCATTGCACATCATATCCGTGACTACTGCCCTGAGTGCAATCTTTTTGAATCGTTTCAACGTGAAATTGCCACTCAAATATTCCGATAGAATGGCCAATCCCTCTTGAGTTCTGGTATTCACCGGAAGTCCCAGATTGAAAATCTTTAGGTGTTGCTGACCTGAGTTTTGAGTAGTAACCATGTGCACACCAATTTCATGTTCTATCAAAGCGTTTACCTCCCGCCTTGTAAACTTGGCATCGGGACGAATCAAAACGGTCCGTTTTGAATTTAATACCATGATTTGAGAGATGACTCGGTTACTCATCTCAATTTTACACTTAATGCCATAGTCATCCAGGGCGTTAGAAAAGGTCGAAACGACCTCATCCATGCTCAAGTGAGGCATTCTTTTCGGTTCACTCGGAATGGCAGGAAGGAGCAAAACATATTGAGCATTCAATAGGTCTATTTTGCTTGGCCTGCCGAAGTAGCGTAATGAATTGTAGAGAAACTTTCGAGAGTTCAAAGAAGCCAACAAATCAATCTTATCAAAGAAACTATTGATGACGGATTCGTAAAGATGACGGATTGAAACGTCATTGATATCCTGAGTTTTTAATCCGCTTAACTCTTGCTTCAGTTCAAAAGGATTAATCTTTATAGGTGAGTACTTAAACTTAGGCGACTCGGTACATTTACTCTTGAAAAACTTGCGTTGTTCAACAGCCGTATTGGTTGGATTCACATATGCCAATAACTCGAAATTCTTGAGCAAACGATACAACTGCTTGTCCACATTTTCTATCGCGGGATCAATTTTCTTGTCTAACAGATGCGATGCGGATTTTGCCTTCCAATTGGTCTTTAGAGAAGAGAAATAGTGAGCATTGTTGAGAATCGCTTGTTTCAGTTTTTGCTGTAACTCTTTGATCACTTTTGGGTAATCTGCACCGGTGAGTTCGTTGCAGTACACTTTCTTTATTTCAGTAGCTAGAACCAACGTGTTCTTGAAGTTGGTATTGATATACTCAAGATTGTAACCTCTTCCATAAAAGACATCGTTGATAGCCGCTTGACTTTCGATTCCAGTCAATGAAATATCAGAAAGTTCATTGTTCCAGTGGTCAATGCATTTACCAAACTTCTTCAAGTCGATGCTCTCACAGCCGATGTTAAATAGAGGCACGTTTCGATCCCAGCGCATGTGGTTGTAAGAGTGAATATCATAGACGACACTTCCACCAAATAAGCCTTCTAGCTTCTCAATTAAGGCGTGGGTTACCTTATAGTAGTTGGCATGCTTTGTGACACTCAGTTGTCGTTCCTTAGGACTCAAAGTCGATTTCCAAACCTTCTTACCCCAAGCGATGTCAAAGACACACTCTTCGGGTTTTCGATTTAGATCATACTCATATCTAGAGTCTAATCCAATCAGAGTGATGGGCATAGATTCAATAAAATCTCCCGTATGTGGGTCTTCTTCATACCAACGATCAAAATCGTCAAGAGCGATTTTCTCTTTGAGGGACTTCCTCAGCGCAGCGCCATGATGAATGGCAGTGCAGCAATAGGGAACATAGCGATTGATTTTAATGCGAAATGAGCCATCCGAAGTGGTTGCTTCAAATATCTTTTCATCACGGATATTCCGAATGATTTCGTTAATTGACAGCTGTTGCATGATCAATGAGTTCGTGTGGTCTGAAGTCCGTTTTGAATTGATTTTTGCGTTTCAACACCGTTTCTAGATAATCGATGATTTTCTCTTGCAGTTTCACCTTATTGAGACGGTTAATGTCTGTAATCGTTCCGGGGCTTAAAACATTGATTTCAATCAATTTACCATTGATTAGATCAAGACCCGCATAGTAAATTCCGTCACGCACCAGTTTCTCCCCAATCTTCTTGCAAAGAATTTTATCAGATTTGGTGAGCTTGTATTTAGCGACACTGCCTCCAGCTGAGATGTTTGATCTTAAATCCCCTTGAGGTGGTATTCTTCTCAAGGCGCCAATAGGTTCACCGTTGAGCATTAAAATCCGAACATCACCTTGTTCAGCACCTTCAATGTAGTCCTGAAGTATCACATAATTAGAGATTCCCTTTTCTCGGTTGATGTAAAAGTCGAGCAAGGAACGTACGCTTTGCATGGCTGATTTCTCTACGATGATTACTCCACTGCCACCATAACCGTCCAATGGTTTTAAAATCATTTTATCATTGGGAGACTCTTTGATGATACGCAATAGGTAGTCGATGTTTTTGGATACATGCGTGGCAGGAATTAATTCACGATCTGGATCATGATAGGCAGCAGGATAAATTTTATTGTTTGCTTCTCGTAGGCCATCCACCGCATTGATGATGAATACATCATCCTTGATGGAATCCAAGAAGTTGAGCATCAAAGAATCTAATGGGGGATTGTCCCTCATGAAAATGATATCGAAATCATCCAGCCTTCTCATCTCCATTTGGAATTGAATCGCTTTGTAAAATGACGGAATATTTGAGGTGGTTTTCTCAGTCTTAACTACCGTTTTACAATGACTTAAAGTCACACTATCCCTAATGGTAAGGTTAGATGGGTGAGTAATGGCGACTTCGTGGCCGCGCTTTACAGCTTCGTGAATGATGCGCAGGGTAGAATCCTGGGAAGGCTTAACCGCTTCCCACGGATACATGATGAAACATATCTTCATAGAGTATTGCTATTCCGCTAGTTTGAGATGGGTTCGCACCGTTTCGCGTTGCGAAAATCACTAATAATCCGATTGAATGCATTGCTAAGACCGAATAATCGATATAAATTATTGAGAGATGGTCGTGGAGATTAAACTTCTGCGTCTTTCCACTTTCCATATTTCAGATACAATGCAGACAGAATGAGCATGAACCCAAAATAGATGAACTCGCTGGTCCATGATATGAGTAGTGACGATTTCATCCTTTCTATTACCACGTATATATAAACGAAGTAAATTACTACCGTCAATAGTTCTAAATAGAATGCCTGGATGGTTTTTCCAGCGCCAATAATCACCTTTGATAAAATCATCGAAACGGTAAAAATGAAACTCACACCGGCCATCATTCTCAAAATATTAGCGGTGCCTTCCGCCAAGTATTCATAATCGGTGAATAGCATGGCAAGTTGCTCAGGATAAAACACAAAGAAGGGAAAGAACAGCAGGTTTGATATCCATCCAATGGTGATGGCCTTCCAAACCATAGATTTTATTTCTGATAATCGATTCTCACCGATGAGATTGCTGGTGAGGGTAGATGCAGCATCGCTGAGACTGAAAATAGGTATGATCACAAAAATATAGACCACACGAACGAGGTGTGACACTGCCAATTCAAAAGTTCCCAAGTGTTCAATTAATGTGAAGAAAGTCAGCCAAGCCCCAAGAGTGATGAATCCTTGAAACATGGCCGGTCCACCAATTTTGAAGATCTGGAAGATCATACTCCAGTCAGGCGGTGAAATCTTGCGAATATTGAATCGTGCAGTATCTGTATAGAAGGTGAGGTACAAGATGAAAGCAGCTAGCAGTATCACTTCTGAGATCAATGAAGCCCATGCTGCACCTTCTATACCGAGGGCTGGAAATCCAAATTTCCCAAAAACCAGTACGTAGTTACATCCGACATTGAAAGTGGCCATGATAGCATTGGCGATGCCAACGATACGCGTTTTGGTGATTCCTATGTAGAAGGCATTAAAGCCAATGGCAATGGATACGATAATTAATCCTGGGGCTCTAATTTTTAGGTACTTGGCCGCTTCCGCTGCAATTTCTTCGGATCCATTGATCCAATGCATCAAATCTTCTCCGTAGAAGAAGATCGTAAAAAAACCAAGAATTCCGAGCAATGATTGGGCAAAGAGCGTCTGCCAAAATACATGTCCAATTGCTCCTTGATTTCCCTCTCCATTTCTGCGTCCAATGATGATTTGTCCGCCAAGACTCAACCCCATGAAAACTAGAACGGGAATGAAGTAAAGCATTGCACCATTTCCTACTGCTCCAATTGGAATTTCTCCCAATCGCCCCATGAAGGCAGTATCGGCAGCGTTGATCACGTTATGAGCAATTCCCATTAACATGATGGGTAAGGCCACGTTCAATATGCCCTTGAATGAAATGTCTATTCGCTCCTTCGTAACCACGCGATAAAGGTGGTTATATTCCTTTCAGATTTGAACCGAATTATTCGATTATGATATTCGATTCGTGATAATCACCATTTAACGGATAGCGCACAAAATACCATCCAGGCTGAAGATTCAAATTCAGGTTTATTTTTGATTGATTCGAGATGAATTGTGGATAAACCAATTGACCTTTTATGTCAAGCACCTCAATTTCGTTTGGCTTAACATTCCATTTACCGTGATCGTAATCTGGGTTTTCAATACTATGCTTCGTATTGGGTTAGCAGGTGAGAATCCGTTTGAGGGTTCTCCAAATGACGTTCCTATTTCCAATATTTCTAGAGGAATTACGCGTGACCTTCTCCAGCTTATTGATGAGGCTCCTGAAAGTATTCCAGCGCCATTTGAGAATATCAATAATATAGATATGTAAATGTCATCAACTAATTCTAGAAATCAATCCAAATCTAGATTTAGAGCTCTTTCGTAGGCTATTTCCTTAGCAACTAGGCTGTTTGATTCATCCAATCGGTTATCGTCATTAGGCTTTAATAGCCATAACTCAAAGGAGTCGATAAGTTTGGCTTTGGCATCAAAAATTGATTTCTCGATAGACCTTTTGGCCGCATTGGTTGTTCCTGCACCTAAAGTAATAGCCACCGTTTTTGACCCCTTCAAACTTGTAATGGATTGAATAGATTCAATAACACGCCAGTCAGGGGCAAAATTATAGGTGTTGGTGCAGAAGACATAAAGGTCGAAGGTTGTATCTATATCATAAGAATGTCCTACAGTGATGAGTTGTACAGAGATACCCTGTGCTGCTAATCCTTCGGCATATGATGTGCAGACTTGCTGATCAAGATTGTAAATCGGGTCAGGATTATAGATGATTAAGGCTTTAGTTGCTGATTCTGCTGGTCCGAATGTCAAAGTGCTCGGCTCGCCAGAATACTGCACCCATAGGGTAAGCATCAACCAAATTACTAGAACAATACCAACGACAACTGCAGTTGTTTTCATTCTACAAACGAATCATTTCTTCAGTATGAAAAGTATGATTTCGGTGGGTATTGGATCATGAGAAAACGCAGACTCTTTGATTCACAACCATCCCGGTTTGATTATGTGTGCAATCGATTAGTTTATCAATTTGGGTTGAATTCATAGAGTCTGAAATTGGTTGGAGTCTATGCGCTTTTTTTCCAAAGCTGACCTTTTTTGATGATTTGGCAATGATAGCAGGCACTTGACTCGCCATCCATATTTTACCAACTATGTTTTGCATAGACAGATTCGCAGTCTTTTCCTTTTTGAGCAAATCCAAGTTTAATTAGAAACCCAGGGAGAAGTTTACGAATGCGGGTTCGTATGGCATATGGATGCATTTGTTTCAAAAGTTTGCGTTGATTGTCAATCTAGAAGGTTCGTCAATTTAATTTTTGGATGAGTCTGTCAAACTTTTCCGAGAGTTTAAGGTATTGTTCATCCCAGCCATTGGAAATGGAACATTCTTGTATTATACCAGTCGGAGCAAAAAGCAATGCTAAATGGTTTCTATCGATACTTTGATTTGATTTTATCTGATCAATAAAAAACTCCAATTCTAAGCTTGCTTCTGAGGTAGACAATACATCGCACGTTGAGTTATTGTCTTTCTTAAGAAGTTCGTTCGTTTTCTCAAGAACACTTATTAACTCGCAATTTGATCTGTTATATGTCAATTTTAATCTTGAGCTAAATTCATGTTTATTATTTCAAAGTACCTAACAAAACCAAGTCAGAATCCGCTGCCATTCCATTGGGGTTGCAACCGGGTTTGTCTTCTGGAATGGGGATGCCAAGTTTTTCATAATGCTCAACCCAAGCTTGATAAAACGCCTTGGTTTCTGGGTCTTTGAAAGTCATGGGGTTTAATTCAAAAATCTGGGCCGTGTTGTACACTTCATAAATTAATTCGGAGCAATAATAACCGGAGTCCGACATCACATAGCTGAAGTTATATGGTTGCCCAATTTGTTTGTGGGCCAAAGAAAGCGCGGATTGAATGTGCTTTTCAGTTACTGTCTGAATTCGAAAGGCGTCCACCACAGGCCTGTCTGAGATAAAGGCATTCAGTGGCTCTCTGATCACCCCATCTTCACTGTCGGCATGTATGACCCAAGTGGTGTCATTTTTCGACTCCACCAAGGCAACATGCACATAATGCTGATTGCTACTGGTTTGAGTTACTTGATCTATCGCCTCTGAAAGTCCAGAAGCGCTGCTTCCCACAAAAAGCAAGTCCCCGCTTTTGAGATCAAACGACTGGCTGTAACCTTGAATAATCAGCAGAGAAAGTAGTAGAGTAGGGAAGACAAGTTTCATGCAAAAAAAGATGATCATTATAGAATAGGATAACGCCTGACTAGGCGTTTCTAAAAGCCAAATCAACAGGAATTTTAAGCATGGTTTAAAGCCTGCGATAATTTTATTGGTAAGATTTGCCCAGTGTGAAGCCTTAATCTCGAGCGCCTTCGCATCGCATCTAACCTAGTTGAGTTCGCGCCAAAGGGATAGATGATATATACAATTTGCACGCGTTGTAAGCGCGAAGTGGAGGGTGTGGCTGTGAGGTATTAATCCTCACTTTTTTTCTTTTCTGTTTTTTGTTTGGTTGATAGTTCTTTAGTAGTAGTCTTTGACTTTAATTCAGGATCCTTTTTGATAATTTTTTTGATTAATTCTTGGACGGGTCTTTTAGGAATCTCCAAGGCTTTATAGTCCTCATTAAAAATTTCCTTAAATGTTTCTTTAAATATAATCTCCTTTCTCAATTTGAAGAATAATGGCCAACTTCTTTTTCAATTATGTACTCCCTTGCTTTATCAATAGAATCAAATTCGATAAGCTGTGAAAAAGTAAGTTCTCTTTCGGAGTTGTTAATATATTCTGGCCTGATTTCAAACAAAATTTTCAGTAAGCTATTTGTAAAGGCATCATATTGAGATATCAAAGAAACAAATAGACTTTCCGGTAGTATTTTAGATGCCAAATTAGAGATTAGCGCATTTTTTGAGAGCTGATCGAACACTTTAGCATCCTCATATTTGACCGAAATTGATTTCTCACCATCTTCATCCTCAATTTCTTGAACTTTGTTTTTGAAAAAGTCCTGAAAATCCTTGTTTGCCTTTTTTTGATGTGGCTGAAGTTGTAGCATTACCATAGGTAACGTGTCCTTTATTGAAGCCAAATGACTTAGCAAATGGTGCAGGTTATTGTGAAGTTCTTTTCCTCTCATGCGTAATTGTTAAGTTGATTACTGCTTCGTACATATTAAGAAACTTAAGTAACCATCCTCATTCATAGTCTGTGCATCAACAGTACGATACTTCCCAACGGATTTTGCATGGTTTTCAACACAAAAGGTTCATGATTTTAAGTAATTTGCTTATGCAATAGAAGTCTTAATCCAAATGATTGTGAACGAGGCACTAAAAGTCATTCCTAAGTATCATCTTTGCGCGCTCTAAAAATGGAAGAAGACAAGCGCAGAGGCATAGCAATTTGTGGGTCCACAGGATCCATCGGCACGCAAGCACTGGATGTAGTTGCCCAACAAGCGGACAAGTTCCGCGTAGAAGTGCTGACCGCGGGTTCCAATGCCGATTTGCTCATCAAGCAGGCCTTGTTGTTCAAGCCTAATGCCGTGGTCATTGGCGATGAGAGCAAATACGAGTACGTAAAAGAAACCCTTTGGAGTCACGACATCAAAACCTATGCGGGTTCAGCAGCACTGGAGCAGGTGGTGCAGATGGAAGACATTGACATGGTCCTAACGGCCATGGTGGGTTTTGCTGGATTACGACCTACACTGAAAGCCATCGAGGCAGGCAAGCAAATCGCACTCGCCAACAAAGAAACATTAGTAGTAGCCGGTGAATTGGTCACCAAGGCAGCAGCACAACAGGGGGTAAACATCTATCCCGTAGATTCAGAACACAGCGCCATTTTTCAATGCTTGGCAGGGGAGTTTCACAACCCGATTGAGAAGATTTACCTCACCGCTTCGGGTGGTCCATTTCGTGGCAAAACACGAACAGAATTAGCAGGGGTCACCAAGGCACAAGCCCTCAAGCATCCCAACTGGGAAATGGGAGCGAAGATCACCATCGACTCAGCCTCCATGATGAACAAGGGTCTGGAAGTGATAGAAGCCAAGTGGCTCTTCAACCTCAAGCCAGAGCAAATCGATGTAATTGTGCATCCACAGAGCATCATCCACAGCATTGTGCAGTTCGAAGATGGCAGCATGAAGGCTCAAATGGGTTTGCCCGACATGAAGTTGCCGATACAATATGCCATGGGATATCCCAACCGTTTGTCGAGCGATTTTCCGCGATTCAACTTCTTGGATTATCCATCCCTCACTTTTGAGCAGCCCGACATGGAGACCTTCGGTAACCTTGCCTTGGCATTTGAGGCGATGAAAGAGGGTGGAAACATGCCTTGCATACTGAACGCAGCAAACGAAGTGGCAGTGGCAGCATTTTTAAAGGACGAAATAAAATTTTTAGACATCCAGCGCATCATTGAGGGCGCCATGGAAAAAGCAACTTTTGTTCAGCAACCCACGCTTGAACAGTATTTAGAAACGGATAAGGAAACGCGGGCTATTGCCAGCGAATTGAAATAGATATGGCAGAATTTTGGATTAAAGCAGGTCAACTGCTTTTGAGTTTATCGATACTTGTTACTCTTCACGAATTAGGACACTTCATCCCAGCCCGATTATTCGGCACACGAGTGAAGAAGTTCTACCTCTTTTTCGACTTTTTATTCCCATTGCCCAACGTGCTTAATTTCTCCCTATGGAAGATCAAGCGAGGCGAAACGGAATACGGCATTGGCTGGTTCCCCATGGGTGGTTACGTGCAGATTGACGGCATGGTGGACGAAAGCATGGACACCGAAGCGCTGAAAGAAGAACCAAAACCCTGGGAATTTAGAAGCAAACCAGCATGGCAGCGACTCATCATCATGGTGGGTGGAGTCGTGGTGAACCTGATCCTGGGATTCTTGATTTACAGCATGGTGCTCTTCGCTTGGGGCGATGAGCGATTACCGATTCAAAACATGAAATATGGCGTGATGGTGGACAGCACCATGATGGAATACGGATTTCAAAATGGCGATAAGCTGATCCAAGTTGGGGATGGCGATATTAAGTACTTCTCAGAAATCGGCATGGAAGTGCTCATCAATGGCCAGAACAAATTCACTATCGAGCGAGATGGCCAGATTCAAGACATCGTTTTACCGGAAGACGCCAACTTGGCGCTGGTGGACAAAGGCGTGAAACAAATGTTTGCTCCGCTCTTTCCTTTCGCGGTGCTAGAGGTAATGAAAGGTAGTAACGCCTCCGCTGCTGGAATGCAAGACAATGATGTGATCATTAGCGTGGCAGGTGAACCGACTCCAGATGCATACACAGGAATTGATAAGATTAAGTCGCACGCTAATGAAACCATTGATCTCCTGGTCATGCGAGGCGATGAGGAAGTAACCCTTACTGCGGATGTGACAGATGCAGGAACCATCGGGTTCAGGCTCAAAGGAATGTTCGACCTAATTGAAACGGAAACCTATGAATATGGATTCTTCGAGTCTATTCCTGCAGGCTTTGTAAAGACAGGCGAAAAGCTCGGAAACTATATCAGCAGCATGAGCTTGTTATTAACTAAGGAAGGTGCTTCTCAGATTGGTGGTTTTGGCGCCATAGGCGGCATGTTTTCTCCAACGTGGGATTGGCATTCATTCTGGTCGTTAACGGCATTCTTGTCGCTGATTCTGGCATTCATGAATATTCTACCGATACCAGCATTGGACGGTGGTCACGTGATGTTCCTATTGTATGAGATCATCTCAGGTCGCAAACCGGGCGATAAGTTCATGGAAGCTACCCAAACGGTGGGTATGGTGATTCTCTTAGCGCTTCTAGTTTTTGCCAATGGCAACGACTTGGTTAAGTTGTTCATGGACTAAGCGAAGCGCGGGCTTCAGTATCCAATAAGCAATACTCAGTGAGCAATATCCAATATCGATATTGGATACTCATTATTCATTATTCATTGAGCTTTGAATATTGATGGTTTTATCCTTCCAAAAGAATGGAGCAACATTGTCATTTTCGATTACGGCAATTTCACCAGCACTCACTTGAACGGCTGCCACTTGTCCCGCTGTAACTCTGGCTGCGGTGCTAATGGATTCGTTGCTTACTTCTACAATACCCTCTTCCACGGACACTTTGAGATCAAGGTCAGGCATATCGCACTGCACTTCGAATTGCGTCCCAACTACCTCAATATCTCCACCAGAAGTATGGATGATGAATGGTTTTGTTTGTCCGGAGCGACTTTAAAATAGGCGATACCTGAAAGTGCCTCATCACCAGATAGTGTGACCTCTCTTGTTTCGCCATCGAATGATTGTGGATAGCTCAATACGGAATGTTCGTTCAGAGAAATTTCGGTGCCATCAGCAAGAGTGATACTCGCCATTTGATTGCCCGATCGCAATTCATTCATTGCACCGTCATTCATAAACCAAAGTGCTGCTGTGATGCCAATTATTACCGCTAACGCTGCTGCAACGCGATAAAACATCATACTCGGTTTATTCACTGAAACCTCTGGTTCAATGCGATGATTACCCGTTGAAGTTTGTGCTATTAAATTACTCCAGGCTGCATCCACGTCAATAACCGGAGCACTTTGATCCACTTCAAAAATCACCTTAAGATCATCAAATTCTTTTTGGTTTTCTGGACGCACCTTCAACCATTTTTCGAATGTCTCAATTTCTTGAACAGAGCACTCTCCAGCCAAAAACTTGGCAGCCAATTCAAAGTCTATATGTTGGTTTAAATCTTCCAATTCTTACTTCATGACAATTGAAAAAACGTTTACCCCTATGAGGAACCATAAAATACTTTTTACGAGTCTCATCGTTGTCTTTTGTTCTTCGCGCAATTCATCGCGCAAGGTCCGCAATGCCTTTCCCATTTGGTTTTCAACCGTTTTCACGCTGAGCGATAATTCATCCGCAATCTGCTGATATTTTTTCCCTTGGAGCCGGCTCATCAAGAATATCTTGCGGCACTGAGTAGGAAGTGATTGAACGGCCGTTCTCACTTTCAGATTAAACTCTTCCTCTTCTAACAGATCTCTTTGCTCGGTTTCAGAGGCGCCAAACATTGACTGTGCGCTGTGTTCGGCTTTCACCTTTTCATGCTTGATTGCGTTCAAACAAGCATTGTGTGTGCTTCGCAGTAAGTAGCTTTTTGTGCTGCCTTCAATTTCTAAGGAACCTTGTTTGTCCCAAATATTAACAAAGAGCTGCTGAACCACATCGGCTGCGGAATCTGCATCGCCAAGCAATTTACTTGCGTATCCAACCAACGGAGCATAGTGCGCTCGAAAGAGGGATTCAAATTCTTGTTTATTGGATATCGTGGTTGACAAAGAGGCTTGGTCTGAGCACAAAAATAGAATTCAACCTAGTCTTCGATGTGATTTCTTGATTTCATGAAGGCAACTGAAGCCTTAATGAGTTCCTCAAGGACATCCATGTTTAGGTCGCTTAGACTCTTTACGTATAGGCAAGATTTACCGATTTTGTGCTTACCTAGTTTTGTAAGTAACACATCATAATGGCTGAAACCGCTCATTATATAAAGCGTCAACGCTTGTTTGCGGGGAGAAAAACCACAAAGCATCCAATCTCCTTCTCGACCAGATTTGTATTTGTAATGGTATGTGCCGAACCCGACAATGCTTGGCCCCCACATTTCAGCTTTATCACCTGTTACGCGCTCCATTAACTCTAAAACTTTAAAGGAGTCTTCTCGCTTCTGAACATCGGTTACGGTATTCAAAAAAGCCGTGACACTTTCGTTATTCCTTTTGGTTTTAGGTTCGGACATAAGGCTTACATCATTATTTTGAGAAAACCATGTCAGTCGCTGCGCTTACGTGACAGCCATTGCAGTATCCGTCATAGATGGTAGCGCCACGAATTGGACCTTCCACATCTGACTTTATTGTGCCATCTGCGTTTAGAACAAACCATTCCCAGTTATTGCTTGCATTGCTATATCCTTTTTCCTTTTTCACCATTCCTACATATTCGGAATTGGTGCTATCAATGGTTCGTATATGCTTGAAAATCATGGTGCCTTCAGGGTACTTTCCGTCAGTGGGGTCTTGACCTTCAAAGAAATAAACATCGCGTGTAGAGGTGCTGTCGCCACCGATGTGCGCTACGCCAAGGTTGGTGTCAATCCCTGTTTTGGTGATTTCTAGAATCCAATCTTCCCATGTGGTGAATGTCATGCATGAGCCATCATCAATGGTAGCAGACGAATCAAAATTGATGGAGGTAGGTTCCAAACATCCTTGAATGTAGTTGCAGGTTCCGTTGTCCTTGTTGGTGTCCTTGTCATAATTAGAAGCGATAGAATCGGTGCATCCTTCCTTTGCGCATCCTACAATTGTGACGAGTGCAAGGCTGATTCCAATGAGCGAAATACTTCGTAGGCTAAGATTCATAAATGTGATATAAGTGGTTTCTTTTAGGATCGTTTCCAAAGACCATAGTTCTTTGAATAGGCCGTGAAGATACTTTCTCTAAAAACCTTTTGCAACGATGTTTGCAATTGACTTCATTCGCTGTAACTTTATTACCATGTTAATCCGCATATATCCAGACAATCCTCAAGAGCGCGAACTGCTTCGCGTGGTGGAGATATTGCGAAATGGCGGAGTGATTATTTATCCAACGGACACGGTTTATGGGGTGGGGTGCGACATCACCAATAGGAAAGCGGTGGAGCGGGTAGCTAAACTCAAAGGTGTAAAACCTGAGAAAGCGAACTTGTCCATCATTTGCTACGATTTAAGCCATATTACTGATTACGCCAAGCATGTTGACAACAAGACCTTTCGAATCATGAAACGGTGCTTGCCTGGCCCATTCACATTCATTTTGAATGCCAGTAATAACATGCCTAAAATCTTCATGGCCAAAAAGAAGACCATTGGAATTCGTATTCCCGATCACTCCATTCCGAGAGAAATTGTGAGGTTATTGGGAAACCCAATTGTAACTACCTCCATCCGAGATGAGGATGATATCATTGAGTACAGTACCGACCCGGAATTGATTCACGAAAAGTTCGAGCACTTGGTAGATTGCGTCATTGACGGAGGATATGGAAATCAAATTCCATCCACTATTGTGAATTGTGCCGATGGAGAAGCAGAGGTGATCAGAGATGGACTAGGTGACCCAAAAATGTTAGAATAGAGACTATTCTACATCGCCCTCTTGTGGCACCATCACCAGTTTATCCGTATCAAATCCTAGAGACTTGGCCTTAGCGATTAATTGGTTAGTCGTTTCACTCGAAAACTTTGGGTCTCTCGCTAAAATCCATAAGTAATCCTTGTCGGATCCACAAACCAGCGCATAGGAGTAATCTTCTTTGTCCAAGGATATCACATTGTATCCGGCATAGAAAGGACCAAAAAAGCTCACTTTAAGCATAGAATTTTTTTCATCGTTGGCCAGTTTGGCTTTTCCAGTAATGTCGCTCCACGCGTTTTTTGTAGTGTCGAAACCTCGGTTTTTCACTTCTATCATACCGTCATCTTGAAGGGTATAGGTGGCAGTTACATTCACTAAGTTTTTTTCAAAACGACTATCCATTCTGGCTATTTCGTGCCATGTACCAGTGTACCTGTTTAGATCCATATTGTCAACGGCTTCAATGCCCTTGGGTATGGGGCTGCAAGAAGCAATGACAATTGCTGTCAAGGATAAGAATAAGTGATTTTTTAAGTTGGTCAATTTCATACTAAACAATAAGGATCGAATGTAGTTTAGATTTGTCGCAATTACTAACTGATGATTACAATACTTTCTCCCGCTAAAACACTCGATTTCGATACTACTTATTCGGATATTCCCGTCAACATCCCCGAGCATTTGGATGATTCAGCCAAAATCATGAACAAGCTAAAAAAGTTGAGCAAGAAGAAAATCGCTTTATTGATGAATTTGAGCAAAGACTTGGTGGAATTGAATGCTCAGCGATATCAAGAATGGAATACGGAATTTAGCGCAGAGAATAGCCGTCCAGCGCTTTTAACTTTTAATGGTGAGGTGTACCGAGGGGTAGATGCCAAGTCTTTTTCAGAGAGTGAATTAACCTTTGCTCAAGATCATCTTCGCTTATTAAGCGGATTACATGGTTTACTAAAACCACTGGACTCCATTCAACCCTATCGGCTTGAAATGGGTACAAGCATTTCCATCGGCAGAAAGAAGAATCTATATCAATTTTGGAGGGAAAGAGTAACTGAAAGTTTAAACGAGGCAATGGAAGCGTCTGACTCAGATACATTAGTAAATCTCGCTTCGAATGAATACAGTAAGGCGGTCAATTTTGATAAAATCAATGGCAAGGTGATCACGCCTGTATTTAAAGACTTGAAGAATGGAGAGTACAAGGTAGTTATGACTTGGGCCAAATCTGCTCGAGGCAAAATGGCTGGCTTCATCGTTCGCAATAAGATTACCGATCCGCAAGATCTGATTCGATTTGATGAGTATCAATACAGCGAACCGATGAGCACGGACAGTGAGTGGGTTTTTGTAAGAGGGTAGTTTATTAATTTTCAATACTCAATACTCAATACTCAATACTCAATACTCAATACTCAAT